>Ga0315904_10009094_pt1 | contig 13044 bp, 4 predicted proteins | sample LakEriMetagenome_6_FD_203529 | JGI IMG/M metagenome (GOLD analysis project Ga0315904, IMG submission 203529) | Freshwater fungal communities from buoy surface, Lake Erie, Ohio, United States - Buoy 12 MA120 | ecosystem: Environmental > Aquatic > Freshwater > Lake | place: USA: Lake Erie, Ohio... | reverse complement strand
CGGTAGCGGGCGGAAGAGCCGATTATCACAGTGAGTGGGGCATGTTTTACACTCCCCGACTGCACCTTAAATACAATTTCACTTGTGACATCATCCTCAGGGCATCAGCAGGAAGAAGTTTCAGGACTTCGAATGTTTTTGCAGACAATATCAGTATCATGGCTTCCTCAAGAAGTTTGCGAATCACCGAAAAATTAAATCCGGAAAGAGCCTGGAATTACGGTGTCAATTTCACTGCAAAGTTCACACAATTTGAGAGACCGGCTACTTTCAATATTGATTACTATGTAACTGAATTCAGTAACCAGGTTATTGTCGATACCTACTCATCTGCCGATGATATTCTGATCTATAATCTCGATGGCGACTCCTATTCAAGAAGCTTTCAGGTATCGCTCGACTATGAAGCATTTGAGAATTTTGATGTGAGAATTGCGTATAAAAACGACCGTGTGGTGATGAGTTATCTTGGTGTGCCATCGCAAAAGCCACTGGTACCGGAACACAAAGGACTGCTCAATCTGGCATACAATACTCCTAAAGAAAACTGGAGAATTGACTTCACCGCACAATATCACGGAGAAACCAAACTGTCGTATGCCATCACCGAAGAACTGCACCCCGGCCACACAGAAACCCAGGTAAAAAACAATACTTCACCTGATTACGTTACCCTTCTGGCACAGATCACTCATGTTTTCAACCGGAAATGGGAAGTGTACCTTGGCGGCGAAAATCTCACCAATTACCGTCAGGAAAGTGTCGTGCTGAATGCTACTGATCCGTTTAGTCCGGGTTTTGATGCCACCAACATCTGGGGTCCGGTGATGGGAACGAAGATTTATGCGGGATTCAGGTTCAAGATTTGAGACAATGAACGTTAGACAATAGTCGTTAGTCATTGGTCATTAGTGAAGGTATCGACGCATACATTAATATTTCGATAATTTAAAATAAAAAATCATGAAGCACCTTTTTATTTGGATTCTGCTGACCATATTCGCATTTAGCGCAAGTGCTCAAAATGGAGTAGCCACTATACAAACATCAGGGCAATGTCTGGAATGCAAGGCCAATATTGAAAAAGCCGTTACTGCTGTAAAAGGAGTCCGCATGGCTACATTCGATATGGAGACCAAACAGGTCAAAGTATTTTTCAACGACAAAAAAACCAATGTTGATGCCATTCGCAAAGCCATTTCCGAAAAAGGCTACGATGCTGATCAGTTAAAAGCCAACCCTGAAGGAATTGAAAAACTTTCGCCGTGCTGCCGGCCGGGCGGGCACTGATGGAGTGTGGTTGAGTGGTTGAGTAGTTGAGTAGTTGATTAGTTGAGTAGTTGAGTGGTTGAGTGGTTGAGTGGTTGAGTGGTTGAGCATTTTCCCACTATCCTACTATCCCCTTCGGCACGTGAATGAATCGCACTTCGGCAAGCTCAGTGCATCGCCTGGCGGCTCTTCATTCACTACTCAGGGCAAGCCACTATCCCACTCAACCACTATCCCACTATCCCCTCTTATGGCCAGATGCCGAGTGCTCCGTAGCTGGCGGCGAGTTTGTTGATACCGCTTACGAACGCTGCTGTTCTGAGATCTTGCATTTTGGAATTGTTCATCTTAATATTTCTGATCTCATTATAGGCAGCGATCATGGTTTCTTCCAGACCGGATGAAACCAGATCTCTTTCATCGGCTCCATGGATAATCAGTTGCCTTTGTGTTTTATCAAGTTTCTTATTGGTGATTTTCTCTACCGCACCTACCAGTCGTGAGGTTTGAATTTCCTGAAAACGCTTCTCCATCCTGCCAAAGCGAACATGCGACAGATTTTTCAGCCATTCAAAATAAGATACCGTAACACCACCGGCGTTGAGATACAGATCAGGGATGATCATAACACCTTTTTTGTTCAGGATGTCCTCAGCATCTTTGGTAACAGGACCATTGGCGCCTTCGGCGATCACTTTGGCTTTGATACGCGGAGCATTTTCTTTTGTGATCTGATTTTCGAGAGCAGCCGGAATGAGTACATCACAATCCATTTCGAGCAGCTCGAGCGAATTCTTGTAATTTTTCGCTCCGGGGAAATTCAGGATGCTGCCAGTTTCTTTGCGGTGTTTGAATACTTTCTCCACATCGAGGCCTTTAACATTATAGATTCCGCCTTCACGTTCAGCAATTCCAATGATCACTCCACCGCCTTCCATGCAGAATTTACCACTGAAAAATCCTACGTTTCCTAATCCCTGCAGAATTATTTTCTTGCCTTCAATTCCGGGCTTCAATCCGAGGGCTTTCATGTCTTCCTTATTACTAAGGGCTTCACGAACTCCAAAATAAAGTCCCATACCAGTAGCTTCGGTGCGGCCCTGAATTCCACCCTGACCCAGCGGCTTTCCGGTAACGCATCCAAGTGCGTTGATGTCATCGTACATAAAAGTGGAATAGGTATCAGCAATCCAGGCCATTTCTCTGGAACCGGATCCGTAATCGGGAGCCGGAACATCAATGCCCGGTCCGATCATGTTCCTTTTGAGCAGCTCAGTAGTGTACCTTCTGGTGATGCGCTCGAGTTCTTTCTCGGTATATTTAGAAGGGTTAATTCTGATTCCGCCTTTGGCACCACCGAACGGAACATCCACCACAGCGCACTTGAAAGTCATGAGTGTGGCGAGTGCTTCCACTTCCTTTTCATCGACCATCTCGCTATAGCGAATACCGCCTTTGGTAGGCGATTTGTGGTGACTGTGCTGAGCCCTGATTCCTTCTATGACCTGAATCTGGCCGTTGATTTCTACAGGAAAATAAAATTTGTAAACACCATTGCAAATTTTAATCTGGGCCAGTGTACCCTTGTTTACATTGGTGAAAGCCGCGGCTTTATCGAAGTATGCGTGTACATCACGCAGAAATTTGGATCCTTCGCTCATAATGGTTGGTAGATAATTTTTTAGGTTTGTATTTTGTGCTGATTGTAAACTTTTGATGATCCGAGTCGATTCAGGAAAGCAAAGCATCCGAGAGGAAAAACCGGATGTTTCTGGAATGGCTGTATGAAGCTAATGTGGCGATATAATCATCAGCCTCTTTCCAGGATGTCATAAAGAGTTCATGATGTCCGTGAGGCGGCAGGGCATTTGAGGATTTTCCTCCTGAAAAATCCAGTTCACGAAGTTTGTCGTTTACTCCCTCTCCCGTTAATTTCAGCCAGGCTTCCTTACGGGTCCATACGGTATAGAAGTAGTCTGTTTCTTCGTCATTACCCAAGGACTTAAAATGATCTTGTTCATTAGGATGATAATTGGCCTCGGCAAACCCATCCATATCAAAATCAGGAATCACTTTTTCCACATCGATACCTACGTCAGAATTGAATCCGATAGCTACCAGTATTTTACTCCCTGAATGGGAAATATTAAAATAAATATGAAAGGGCGAATTCTCTAATCTGGGCTTTTGGTTTACAATAGGTGAAAGCAACAGTCCTGAAGCATCGAGCCCCGTATAATGTGCCAGAATTTTTCGGATGAAAACGTGTCCTGATTCGTATACTCTGCGATCCTTTTCAAAGTGGTATTTCTGTGCCCTGGCTGTCTCTTCCTGAGAAAGAAGATAAGGCGCCTCGCGAAGAAACGGATCATCGAAATGGATGGAATGCGTCCAAACATGTATGGCATCATGCTGATTCCCGCGCTCCGGAAGGTGATGTTCCCTCCTGATCTCATTCAATGTATGATAATGCAGCTTCATCAGCGAAACCAATTGCAGATACGACCGCTAAGGTAGTACTATTTTGAGTACATCCCAAACGAATACAAATTATTGAATGACAACTATTTAAATGGTTAAAAAGAGCTCATTTTTCAAGACGGTCCCTCACCATACCTGCAAGTATTGAGTTGTAAGGTTCATCGGTGATGATGGTATCATTGTCGCTGCCCGCAATACTGCTGATTTCAATATTACCGGAAACCAGACGGTCCCAGCCCATTTTTTCGTTAAAGAACTCCTCAAGAGGTTCTCCGGTTCTGATCACGGTGATATTACCCTGATATACCTCCACCGGATGGTAATTCAGTAGTGCGAGCGAATGAATGGTGCGAAGATCGTGACCTACGCCGCCTTGCACCGGCGCGTCATCTATCTGGATTTCCTCCACTCTTCCGGAACCACCAATGATTGATCTGGCTTTGGTGAAAATGGTTTTTCCGATGGTGAGATTTTTCTCCATAACATAATTCAGCCTCTCTCCCATTTCCATCCTCATGAACTTGTTGATGCCGGTCTTCACTCTGTACAAGGTAGGATTCTCAGGAGGCGCATAATTATTGATCATTCCGAGGAAATTGACTTTCTCTCCCCTCTTCTGCAACTGAAGGGCCATTTCAAAAACCACCATGCCGCTGAAGCAAAGACCGAGTAAATTATAGGGACCCTGTGGCTGCACCTGCTTCATCACATCAATGTAGTAAGTGGCCATTTCTTCTATATGATGATGAGGCTGCTGCCGGATATCGAGACCTCTGGGCTGAATGGCATAAACAGGCTGATCGTTGCCGAGATGTTTCAGCAACACTCTCCAGCGGTGGATATTTCCATTGTGCATGTGAATACAGAAAAGCGGTGTTTTGCTTCCGGAAGGCTGAAGCGGCACCAGACTTGACCAGGGTTTTGACAATTCCTCATTGCTGATGATTTGAGCCAGGTCTTCAATTGTTGAAGCACGGAAGATCACCGGTAACTGCATTTTCACGCCGAGCTGTTTTTCGATTTCATTGAACATCCGCACAGCGAGAATGGAATGTCCTCCCAGTTCAAAGAAATTATCTTTCCTCCCCACCTTGATCAGTCCAAGAACATCACACCAGATATTGGACAGCATTTCTTCAACAGGTGTTTTGGGTTCTTCGTAAACTGAATGAGGCGATAACATTTCACCACCCGGTTTAGGAAGGGATTTCCGGTCAATCTTATTGTTGGGAGTCATTGGAAGCGACTCCAGAAAAACAAAGTGCGAGGGCACCATATACTCCGGAATATCCTTACGGAGAAACTCCCTGAGTGAAGATATCTCTATCGGATTACGATCTGATGTCACAATATAAGCTACAATTCTTTTTTCTCCGGGATCATCTTCCCTGACTACAACCACCAGCTCGCGAACGGAGGGATACTTCGAGAGCACAGATTCGATTTCACCCAGCTCAATTCTGAATCCACGAATCTTGACCTGATTATCGATCCTTCCTATAAACTCCACTTCGCCGTCATGACGAAAGCGAGCCATGTCTCCGGTGCGATACATTCTTGCACCCGACTTAGCGGAAAACGGATCAGGGAGAAATTTTTCAGCAGTCAGTTCCGGTCGAAACAAGTAACCCCTTGCTACTTCATCGCCTCCCAAAAACATTTCACCCGGAATGCCCATTGGAACAGGCTGCAAATTTTTATCGAGCAGGTAAAGTGAAGAATTCGGAATCACTTTACCAATGGTAGCCGGCTCTTCCGGTTTACGCAGCTTACAGGTGGAATAAACCGTATCTTCAGTAGGGCCATACAAATCATAGACCTTTGATATGCCGGTAGATGAATAAATTTTATTGACCAAAGAAGTCGGTAAGGGCTCGCCGCACATGATGACCGTTCTCACAGAAGGAGGTACTACACGAGTCATCTTCATCACTTCAGCCATGGCAGAAGGCACCGTGTTGATCAATCTCAGGTCGGTGTTATGATTCAGGCTCTCCAGACCAAGAATGTCCTTTACCAGAATCAATCTTCCACCAAGACAAAGCACCACGAAAATTTCGAATATGGATAGATCAAAACAGATGGTGGTGGAACCAAGCACTCCATCAAGTTCTTCTTCCTCAAACAATGAATCTGCCCAGGCGGTCAGTGCCATGACGTTCCGGTGCTCAATGGTAACACCTTTAGGTTTTCCGGTAGAACCGGAAGTATAAATATTATAGGCCTGATTGCTGGATGCTACAGTAGTTACAGGGTTCTGAACGGAAAAACTGTTATCATCAAAATTAAAATCATTTACATTGACGATATCAGTACCGGGATTAGTCAGCAGATGCAGGGAGGACTGATCGGATAAAACTATTCCGGCCTTTGAATCACTCAGGATAAATGAGATGCGATCAACAGGATAAACGGGATCAACCGGAACATAAGCACTGCCGGATTTCAGAACGGCATACATGGCTACGATCATGTCAACTGACCGTTCCATGCAGATACCAATCAGCACTTCAGGACCGGCACCTTTGGAGATCAGCAGGTGTGCCAGCTTATTGGCTTTTTCATTCAGCTCACCATAAGTAACATCAACTCCCTGATGATGAAGCGCTATTTTATCCGGATGAGCAGCGGCTGCTTTTTCAAACCGGTGATGAATACATTCTGTGCGGTCATATTCCAGCACTGAACCATTCCAATCTTCGAGCAATAATTTTTTCTCTGAAGCCGGAAGCAGATTCAGGTACCCAATTTTTTCTTCCGGATTGGATGCAATACTTCCTAGCAACTCAACGAACTCCAGCATTCTGTTTCTCATCAATGCTGAATCATACAAATCAGTATTGTGTGTGCATTCGATAGTCAGCTGATTGCCGGAACCGGTGGCGTTGATGAAAATTTCGAAGTTCTCATATTTCCGGGGATTGGTCACAAAACTCATGGCGCATCCTGCAAAAGATACTCCGTTGGTAATACCAATATCCACATTGAAAGAAACCGGCACCAAAGGAATCCTGCTGGGATCACGTGGTATATTCAACTTACTGACAAGAGTACCAAAAGTAAACCGCTGATGATCGTAAGCGTCCAGTATTTCCGGTTTACGTTTTCTCAGATACTGATTAAAGGTCAGCGATGAATCGACCTGAGCACGTAAAGGCAACAGGTTGACAGCATGGCCAACCAGACTTTCTTTACCTTCAACAGACTGGCCGGCAGCAGGCAATCCGGTAACGATATCCTGAAGCCCTGATATTCTGTGAACAAAAACCTCAAATGCACTCACCAGTGTGGTTACATACGAACAACCTTGTTTAGCACCAATCTTCTTGATACTTTCAACCAAAGCTGAATCTACCGGCACATCTACGCGACTGGCATTGTAAGTACGAAATGCGGGGCGCGGCTTATCAGCCGGCATTTCCATGGCGGGGATGTCATTTCTGTACTGGTTCAGCCAGAAGTTTTCGACGGCCTCGTTTTCTGCACTTGAAGCATAAGCGGATTCCTCCATGGCATAATCACGAAAGGATAGTGCCGGGGGTTCGGTGAAGTTACCGGAAGATTTCAATGAGGAATAGATCCTGCCCAGGTCCTGCATGATGATCCCCAGCGACCAGCCATCGCAAACTATGTGATGAAATGTCAGAATGATCAAATGAACATCCAATTTCTTTCGGATGACCGTAACTTTACCCAACGGACCTTTTTCCAAATCAAAATCAAATTCGACCTCTGCATCAAGGCAGGTCCTGATGGCGACATCCCGTTCAGCCTCTGATAGCGCCGACAGATCTATTAAAGGAGCGTCTACCTGAACAGTATCCAGCACCGAAACTGTCATGCCATCGTTACTGAAGGAAGACCGCAGGGAATCATGACGATCAAAAAGTATGGAGACTGATTTCTTAAAAACATCCGGACTGAACTCACCGGTCAGCGATAAAGTCACTGATTCATTGTAAGCACAATTGGCCGCATGACCACCGATCTGAATATTGGTCCAGATTTCTTTTTGCGGCTCAGTTGTAGGCACAGTGTGGACTGAATCCGCGAACGGATCATAATCCACAGCTTTAAAAATGATATTGTTCTTACCTGAAGAACTCATATAAACGTTGTCTGCTCTATTGTTAATTCATGACAGAAGATTGGGACGGAAACGTTGTTAATTCCCGCACTTCATTTCTGAAAGACATTTGGACTATTTCTCATTCCCGTTCATGAATGAAAGACCTGCTTGTACTTACCGGGTCTGTCGGGATCAGGAATATACCAGCCGGGATTCCCATTGGGATCTTTTCCGGGCTTTGCACCTTCAACAGGAGGTTTATTCTTATCGAATCCGTTTTGATGATGACCATTAAGTGATAAAGTTGCAGGATTTAAAAATCCGGCAGCCATCAACTCATCCGTAACTTCACGGAACTTGTTAATGATGAACGCTACATCATTTTCAGTAAATGCATCAGTAAAGAAGCACGGAAACCCGTCATAGATATGAACTCCTTTGTGACGCATCAGCAGGAAAATGAGTTCGCCGTAAGGCTGCTCCACATCCCATTTGAGTTTCCAGAGCGATCCGAAGCAAACAAGATGATAAGGTGCTGATACCTGACTGCAATAAGCATTTACTTCACTGACCAATCTCTCGGTAAAGCCATTAAGTTTATAATAAATCTCCATTCCCCGCTCCCTGAGATGCCGCAGCACAGCCACTCCGGCGGCAAGCGCTAACGGATGACGCACAAACGTTCCTGCAAAGTAAGTTACCCCGACTTCGGGTACAGAATCATCGCCAAACTGCCAGAATCCGCCATCAAGTGCGTCCATATACTCTTTTCTGCCGGCAATAGCGCCAACAGGCATACCGCCACCGATCACTTTTCCGTAAGTACTGACATCGGCCTTGACGCCATAGAACTCCTGTGCTCCACCGGGTAACAACCGGAATCCTGTAATCACTTCATCAAAAATCAACAGGGCACCATTCTCCTGAGTGATTTTACGGACTTCATGAAGAAACTCCTTTGGTCGGAAATCTGCTCTTCTGCTCTGAATGGGTTCAACCAGTACGGCGGCAATATCTCCGGCCTGACGACGGATGATTTCAAGAGCTTCGTCGGTGCCATAATCAAGTACGAGCATGTTCTGAACCGATTCAGCAGGAATACCCGCCGCTGCAGGAAATGACTTGAGTCTTTTTGTTCCTCGCACAATCACTTCATCGTTGATTCCATGATAGGAGCCATTGAAACAAACAATCGTAGATCGACCGGTAACAGTTCTGGCTATTCGCATCGCGCCAAGCACAGCCTCTGAACCGGTATTACACAAACCGGCGCGGTCATAACCGGTAAATTCACATATTAAGCGGGCCATTTCTCCGGCGAGAGGATGTTGTGGTCCGAGTTCAATACCTGAACGTAGCTGCGCTTCCACCGCCTTCATGATCACCGGATTTCCGTAACCCAGAAAATTGGAACCAAATCCATTGAGCACATCAACATATTCGTTGCCGTCAATATCCCACATGCGGCAACCTTCAGAGCGATCTACTACCGCCTGATAAATCAATTCTTTCAATGCAGGTTTGAATCCGGTAACAACGCGCGGATCGGCCAGATGCGATCGGTGATCCTGAGTGTAGGATTTGGATTTTGCGGTTTTGCGGTTATAAGAAGCAGTAAAATCCTGCAACCATTTTTTCTGTGCGGGACTCAACTCCGTGTTCACCGACTTTTCGATACGGGCAATCGCGCCAAATGGCTTTTCCAATTCAGCCTTTTCACTTTCGGAAGGAGAAGAGGAAACCGGCAGCGATGATGAAGGTCTGCTACCTGAGGAAGCCGGAGCCGGAGAAACGGCATTTGCTCCAGCGGAACCTGAAGAAGACATGGCAGCCAATTGCTGCTGCATGATCTGCATTTGCTGCATGATGAGCCATTGCAGCTGGTTGTTTGAAGCAGCAGGCATGGATGCAGAAACAGGGATTTGTTGTGCAGCAATAACAGGCGCAGCAGCCTCAGCCGGCAATACACTATCGAGATGAGAGGCAAGTGATCCGAATGAGGAGAAACTTTCATTCAGCTGGCGGAAAGTAATTTTTGTACCATACTTTTTAGAGATGGTCAAAGCAGCCTGTGTGAGAAAAAGTGAATCCAAACCAAGTTCCATGAAGGAGACATTCTCATCGGCGGAAGTCAGTTCAACTCCGGAAGCCTCCTCCATGACATTTCGAAGTTCAGTGATAATACGTTGCTTGCGGGACAAAGTACCCATAGTATTATTGATTAGATTGTTTTGTGTGGTGTTTTCCATACCTGGCCATGCATCAGCATGATCAGTGTTAAATGGCATGTAAGGATGGAAAGTATTGACTGAAGCGGTGACAGTCAAAGGATCCACCCAGTATCGTTTTTTTTCAAAGGGATAAGTCGGCAAAGAAATGTGTTTCCTTTTTTCGAGAGCATAGAAATCACTCCAGCTGACACTAATACCAGACAGCCATAGCTGACCCATGGCAAAAAGCATGGTGCTCCATTCGGCATCATTATCGGTACGATCAGGTAATGATGGATAAGCGAATTGTTTTTTGAGATCAGTTGCCTGCTGTCGTGCCAGAGTAGATGCCGTGTTTCGCGGACCCATTTCAAGCAAGAATAAATGTTGGTCGTGATCCCAGATTGCTTTAACCGCATCGGCAAAGCGAACCGGTAAACGCAGATGGGTTGACCAGTATGCGGGGTCAGTTGCCTGTTCGTCTGTCAGCCATTCAGCTGTTGCGGTGGAAACCACCGGAACTGCAGGAGCATTCAGTTTAATTCCGCTCACCAGCTTCAGAAATGGATCCATGATCGGATCCATCATTGGTGAATGAAACGCATGAGACGTTACCAGTTTTTTGCAAACAATGTCTTTCGCTTCAAGCTTCGACTGTATTTCTGAAACGGATTCATGCGGTCCGGAAATTACACATAATGAAGGTCCGTTAATTGCAGCTACCGATACTCCCGGTGTGAGAAAAGGAGTCACCTCCTCAGCACTCATCCTCACAGAAAGCATGGATCCACCGGGAAGCCCCTGCATCAAACGTCCGCGATTTGCCACCAGCATCAAGGCATCTTCAAGACTCATGATGCCGGAAATACAGGCCGCGCAAAATTCTCCGATGCTGTGACCTGTAAGCATGGCAGGCTGAATACCCCAGCTCATCCATAATCTGGCCAGTGCATAGCCAACCGTGAATAAAGCGGGTTGTGTGTATTGTGTTTCCTGCAGCTGACCGGTGGCAATATCTTCACCCCCTTTGGCAGGATAAAGAACAGTTCGTAAATCAAGATTGAGATGAGGACGCAGTATCTCAGCACAACGATCAACAGCTTCTCTGAAGACAATTTCATCCCTGTAAAGACTGGCTCCCATATTTACATACTGTGAACCCTGTCCGGGAAACATAAATACGACTCCTGAAGCCGGGTGCTCCAGTTTTCTGGAAGCTCCGGATACGGGAACCGGTTTTTCCATTTGCTGAACTGCGCTTTCAGCGGAATCGCAAACGATGAACTTTCTGTCAGAAAAACCGGCGCGGCCTGTTTGAAGTGTGTATGCGACATCCGCAAGATTCACTTCATGATTATCTTTCAGAAAAACTCTGTACTTATCCGTTAATTCATGAAGTCTTTCCTCATTTTTTGCAGATAACAATAGAAGGTGTTTCGAACGTGCCGGTCCTGAAGGCTGTTGCTGAGGTGCTTCTTCCAGCACCACATGAACATTGGTTCCTCCCACTCCGAACGAACTTACTCCTGCCCTTAAAGGAGTGCCGGCATTTTCCCATGCCCTCAGAACGCTATTGACATAAAAAGGCGAACTCTCAAAATCAATTGCCGGATTGGGAGTCTGATAGTTGATTGATGGCGGAATCACACGGTGTCGGAGTGCAAGAGCTGTTTTGATCAGTCCCGCTACGCCGGCAGCAGCTGTCAGGTGTCCGAAATTAGATTTTACAGAACCGATGGCGCAATATTGCTTTGCCCCAGCTTCTCCATTGAATGCCAAACTAAGCGCTTCCACTTCGATGGGATCACCGAGCGGAGTGGCCGTTCCGTGTGTTTCAATATAGGTGATGGAATCCGGAGAAACGCCCGCATCGGCCTGTGCCATCGCGATTGCCTGTGCCTGACCCTCTACGGAAGGAGCAGTAAAACTTGCTTTATCTGAACCATCGTTATTGAGTCCAACACCTCTGATCACAGCATATACGGTATCGCCGTCAGCCACTGCATCGCGGTATCTTTTCAAAATCACTGCACCGGCTCCATCACTGAAAACTGTTCCGGTGGCCTGAGCATCGAACGAACGTGTATGTCCGTCGGATGAAAACATGCCGCCTTCCTGATAAAGATGGCCACTGTTGACAGGACTGGTGATCGCCACGCCGCCTGCAACAGCGATATCGCACTGACGACTCCGTAAAGACTGTACGGCAAGCGCAACAGCAGTGAGCGAAGTAGAACAGGCTGTATGAACACTGAGGCCGGGGCCTTTCAGATTCATGAAATGACTGACACGGGTAGCAATGTAATCCTTTTCATTGGCCACCATGACCTGAAAGGCTCCCACTTTATCGATTGCATCCTTATGATGCAATACGTTGTTGGTATAGTATGTGTTGTTGCCCATGCCGGCGAAAACACCAATCAGGTGATCCTGTCGACCGGATGCATAACCGGCGTCTTCGAGTGCTTCCCAGCAAACTTCGAGGAAAACGCGTTGCTGAGGATCCATCAATTCGGCCAGTCGCGGATTGACACCAAAAAATGAGGCGTCAAATTTATCGGCATCATCCAAAACACCTCTGGCATTAACATATGACGCATCGTTCCTGAGTGAAACATCAATGGACGGATCCATTTCAGCGTCATTGAAAAAGCGAGTGGTTTCTTTGCCTGCAAGAACGTTCTTCCAAAACTCCCTGACATTCGCTGCACCCGGAAATCTGCCTGACATGCCGATAATGGCTATTCCGTCCTCCACATGGTTATGACTTGCTGAACCGGTGACTGAAGATGCCAGACGGTTTTTGGCCTGTTCCAGCAGGGAGACATCATGGTATGCAGTTTCGAAAGAACGCAGCAATCCACTGATGGTGGGATAACGGTACAATTTAACGACGGGGATATCCATACCATGCTCCTGACGCAGACGTGCAATCATTTGCAATGCGAGGAGTGAATTGCCTCCCAATTCAAAGAAGTTATCGTTGATCCCTGTTTTATCGATTCTAAGTAGTTG
>Ga0315904_10009091_pt1 | contig 13044 bp, 9 predicted proteins | sample LakEriMetagenome_6_FD_203529 | JGI IMG/M metagenome (GOLD analysis project Ga0315904, IMG submission 203529) | Freshwater fungal communities from buoy surface, Lake Erie, Ohio, United States - Buoy 12 MA120 | ecosystem: Environmental > Aquatic > Freshwater > Lake | place: USA: Lake Erie, Ohio... | reverse complement strand
TGAACATCAGGCAGTTTGCTCGGGAGTACCACGGGGACATTGGCGTGCAGTTTGGCCCATATCTCTGGGGGTGCATCGGGCCCTGGATCGATGGGCCAATTGCCAGTCAAGCATCGGAACCACAAGCAACCGAGCGCGTACAGGTCCGACTGGACATTCGGCAGAGCGGTCGGGAGGATCAGTTCAGGAGCGGCCAACGCGAGTCGTTGATCGAGACCTCCGAGAACGCTCAAGCTTGGCCCGTGGTAGGGGGACCTGGGCGGGTAGATCGGGTCGCGCAGCAGAAGGAAGCCTCGCATTTCGTTCCACACGATCGAGTGTGTGGAAAGATGTCCGTGGGTGAGTCGATGCAGGTGGAGGAGTTTGAGTCCCATCGCCACATCTCGAAGCATCCTATGGGCTTGGGTGCTCGACAAGGGGCCTTGATCGAGCATTTCGCTCAGCAGCAAGCCTGGCACCGATTCGCAGACGGCATAAAGGTGTTTCAGAGTTGCCCCTGCGCTCATCCATCGGTCCAACTGTGGGGATTGGACTTGGCAGTGCTGCTGTGCCCAGAGCAAGCTTGGGGGCCAATCCTGGATTTCCGCGGAAGCCAAACGTTCATCGGGCAAGGCCACCATCCAGACGGCCTTCGGAGGGAATGCCGACCATCGGGCCCCGGAGGCGTCCTCCCCTTCGTACCAGCATGCTCCACGCTCGGATTCCAGAGAGCGGACAACTCGAAGCTTGCCCAATTGCAGGGGATGGGGCAACCCTCGATACAGCACGTTGGCTTGGTAGGGGCTAAGCTTGTCCTGTTGAACAAGCTCTTTGACGACCAAAGCGGGATCGGAGCTTGCGGCCGGTCCAATAGCTTCCGACACGGATTTGGCCCATTGCCGGCACTGTTCAGGGGTAGCGATTCCCGCGGTGTGGATGCGTTCCCAAATTTGAGCTATCGTCAATTGCATCCGTCCAAAAGTCCCTTGCCAAACCGCGTATGAGCCAATAACTTAGAAACGACGTCTCTAAGGGGGATCGAGCCAAACCACCTACCCATACTATAATGAATTCCAACGCCGTGGTGAAACCAAGTGCCGAAGAAGTTGCCTCGGCAGCTTGTTTTTGGCTTGTCGAGTCCATTGAGCAATCGATCCTGCGCAGGGGTCGTTGCGTCCTTGCACTCTCGGGCGGCTCGACCCCCAAAAAGCTCTACGAGCAAATTGCCCGCGATCACCTTGATCGACTTGATTGGTCGAAGGTTCATTTGCTTTGGGGGGACGAGCGAAACGTCCCGCATGACCATCCAGATAGCAATTTTCTCATGGTCAAGTCCGCGTGGCTCGATCCGGCTATGGCCAGCGGAAACATGCATCAAATGCCGAACTACTACCCGGTTTTCATTGAGCCTCACGACCCGGAGAAGTCGGCTTATCATTATGGCCAGACGATTCGCTCGGTTCTGGGGGATTCTTCTGCGATCGACGTGGTTCTTTTGGGGTTGGGAGATGATGCCCACACGGCTTCTTTGTTTCCAGAGACGCAGGCTCTCGATAGTCTCGATGGATTCGTTGCCAACTATGTATCGAAGTTCGAGTCGTTCCGTCTGACGATGACTGCTTCGTTGATCAATCGGGCAAGGCGTGTAGCGTTTTTGGTCTGCGGCGAATCGAAATCGCCGGCCCTAGATGTGGTTTGGCATGGCCCGAAGGATCCGACGCTTTATCCAGCTCAGTCGATCAATCCCACTGCCGGAGAGCTCTGGTGGTTCCTCGATCTGCAGGCTTTGCCAGCTCGCGATCGTGTCCCCCTAGGGGAGCTCGGCTCCTGATGCCTTAGCTTTTTGAATCGCTTGGGATTTCCAATCGAATCCTAGTTCTGCGAACCACTGTTTTTGAAGGCTAGTGCAAAGTGGCCCGGGCTCGGTATTTCCAATCCGTCTTTTCTGAATCCGAGATGCATGCCAAAGACAACCTGTGTTCCCAACGAGCAGGACCTCGGAAGCATCCTGCAGCTCTTCGAAGTGCAAATCACGGTACTGGATTTCAAAGCCCTGAGACTTGAGCATCCTTTCGACCCGATCGAGCGATGTTCCTTGGACGATGTCCTCACGTCGAGGGGAAACCACATTCCCCTGACGGTCGACCATCAAGAGATTCGCCGCACTGGTATCTGCCACCATGCCTCGGCTGGTACAGAGCAATCCCACCCCTCCTTCGAAACGCTTAGCCGCGTCCTGATCGGCAAGATAGTAGTTGAGCCGACTGCGACTTTTGATGTTCGATGGCCAGCATTCGCCAGCACCCGAAGCGTACTGCTCTCGAACCAGTGTGGTTCCGAATTGGTACCAATGAGCGAGTTTGCGCCAAGGGATCGGCAACCAATGGACAAGACCATGGATCTGCTTGCCTGAAAAAAAATCCCCCGGGGTAACAACCACGCAGAGACTAGCGTCGGATTGGTCCTTGAGCAACGCTTGGCTCTTGGCCAGCATCTCAGCGATCGATGCTTCGAGTTGCCGCAGAAAAAGGTTTGAGTCTAAGCCCAGCAAATCCATTCCACGGCCAAGTCGAGCCAAGTGGGGTTGAAGGTCGAGCAACTGCTGGCCGAAACTTCGGATCCTCTCGACGAGGATCGCTCCGTGCATGGCACCTAAATCACTCAATGGGAGCGATAGCCGGGAGGCTTCAAGTAGCTCGAAACCTTGCGCCTGGGTATCCCAACGCAGCCCGAAGCTCGTTAAGAATTGTTCACTCGACGTTGGCTTTTGCATTCGGCTCCTGCCCCAAGAGATGATCCAAGACGAGGTGAAAGTAGGGACACTGAGCGTAGTAACTCCGTTCGCTATGTGTTGTTCCAATGACCGATCCACAATCGAATTGACGGATTTTCTTGGACGTTTCGAGTGGCTCGGTCGAGCGTGGATTGGCGATACCCTCGAAGCCCTGGGCTCCGACAAATCCTGCGAACCCCGCTGCGACCGGACGACTCAGGCGATCGAGAAAACGAAATCGTCGCAGGATCGGATCTCGCGAATTGTAAAGGTTAATCAGTCCTGAGACAGTCTCCATTCCCTTGGAATGCTTGCCCCCTTGAGCTAACCAACTACGATCCACGGCCGGAGCCACCAATGCGACGCGATACCTCGGGGCGTTCGGCACCGATTCGATCGAGCCTTCTGCCCCCCCGTGTTCTTGCCAAAGCCTGTCGATCGATCGGTACTGGAAGCCTGGAATCGTCCCACCTGCAGCAAGATGCAGCCCGCCGGTCACAGCGCGGGCTCCAAAGGAAAAACCCAGAAGACTGACCTCCGAATGGTGCTTAAGCCGCTCCAAAAGCCAGCCGACGAACAAGGCTTGGCATTCGGCCGACTCGGCGTTCTCGTAGACATCGCGAAGGGGATGAGGTTCTCGGGTGCTAGGCCAAGAGAGCATCAGCAACCGGTAGGGTCTCTGCGAGCGTTGCGCAAGGTATTGATTGAGGATCAGCGCTCGCTCGCGGGCATTGTTGCGTTCCATGAAATTCCCATGCACGTAGACGATGGTCAACCTTCCATCATCGACGAGTGCATTTTCCAAATCATCGCTTTGCCATCCGGTCTCGGTGCGCCGCAAAGCGTCGAGCCCTGGCGAATGCGGATCGATGCAGCGAAATTTCTCAGGAAGATGCCTCGATGATAGCTCCCAAACCTCTGAGAGACCGCTGTCCAACGGGCTGTAGGGATTGAGCGACTGACGGCTTGCGTTTGTCTCCCCGGTGCCATCGCAATCGCAACTGGCTTGATGGGCCGGACCCTCGATGGTCTGCCCCCCGAAGGCGATGTAGCGAAAGGCTCTTGCGTCCTTGATCGGATCTATCTCCATCCGATCGGTCTCATAGGGTTCGACCCGATAGGATGCACCCCGATGCGACTCAACCCGGGTGCTAGCATCCTGCGATACCAGCCATCCGATGAGGACCGCCAAAATCAGCACGCCTAGGTGCAAGCCCTGCCAGAGAACTTCGGATGTCCAAGACCGATCCTTGGGCCAAGAGGCTGCAGCGGATTTCGCATGGATGGAAAATTGCACGATGGATGCTTTTGAGGTCTTCATGCGAAACTTTAACTCTTGAATGGATTGCGAGCGTTAGAAAAAGTTTCGAGATTGTCGAAAATTTATTTGCGTCGATTTGCACCCTCGGAATATTGGCGTAGAGTTGCACGTCGAAAAATCTTTCGACCGCAACCTTTGCGATTTCCTCAAGGAGAAAGATGATGAAGCGTTCAATACTGACCTTGTCCGTCCTGGCACTAGCATTCGCCGGTTGCAACACCTGCGGTTCCTGGAGGCCGAACTTCGGTAGTTTCAAGAGCTGTTTGCATGGTGGTGCATCGAACATCGGAGCTCCCTGCGATGCAGGCTGTGAGGCAGGGCAGGCCGACGGTTGCCAAAGCTGCGGTCAAGCTGGTAGCGCGAACTACGGCGGGTACGGTGAAACCGTGATCGGTTCCTACGAGACCCCGATGAGCTCGAGCGTGTCGGGTTCGGTCGATGGGATTTCGATCGGCTCCACGCTGCCGAGCGGTTCGGTTCCCTCGGGTTCCTCCTTGCCCCCGGGATCATTCCCCGGAGGCACTAGCCCCATCCGTGGCGAGACCATACGACCAAAGCCCGCAAATTAGTTGGCGACTTCTGGGCTTCTCATAGGTTGAATCCTCCTCCAAAATGCGGTTATCGAGAAAAACCCGCATTCCCCAGGACGAAACGATCTGTGAGCCCAATCGACTCTTCGACTCCGAGCCCCGCTGTAGACAAGTCCACCGAACGTGTTCGGAGGATGTTTGCCGAAATCGCCCCTCGGTATGACTTCCTCAACCACCTGCTATCGCTGAACATCGATCGCTATTGGCGACGTCGGACTTTGGATCTTCTGAATCCAAAGCCTGGGGATCCTTTTTTGGACGTCTGTACCGGGACAGGAGATTTGGCCCTTGCGGTTGCAAAAAGGCTCGATCGGAAAACGCAGGTGATCGGAAGCGACTTTTGCGGAGAAATGCTCCACTTCGCCCGTGAAAAGCAGCATAGGATGCAACTTGGCCAACATCCTTTGGCCTTCCTCGAAGCCGATACGACCCGACTGCCTTTCGAAAACGACCGCTTTCAAACGGTGAGCGTCGCATTCGGCCTGAGGAACGTTGTCGACACCCTCGAAGGGCTCAAAGAGATGATCCGTGTTTGCCGCCCTGGAGGGACCGTCGCAGTCCTGGAATTTTCCCAGCCGACCCTGCTTGGGCTCAAACAGCTCTACAATTTCTACTTCCGAAGGGTCCTTCCGGGCATCGGCAATCGAATCGCCAAGAACTCTAAGGAAGCCTACGCTTACCTACCAGCGAGCGTCTCTCAGTTTCCCAGCGGCCAAGCCATGGCCGACCTGATGAAGCAAGTGGGCTTGGAGCAAGTTCGCTTTGTGCCAATGACCTTTGGGGTCACGACCCTCTACTACGGACGAAAGTAGTTCGCCCGGCAAACCATGAATTCTTCGAATGATCCCCCAATCGTCCTTGCGATCACCGGCGCAAGCGGTGCTGCCTACGCGGCGCGACTCCTCCAGCAACTTGCGATCCGAGGTGAACATATTCACCTACTTGTGAGCCCCTCGGGCGCGGCGGTCGTCGCCCAAGAACTCGGCGTGGAACTCGGTCCTACTCGCGACAATGTGCGGAGGCTATTGGAATACTCCTGGCCAGAGCCTGCCAAGCACGCTTGGAAACCCCTGACCAACGAGCAGATCGAGGAAGCCTCCAAGCGGATCGTCCACCACGATTATCGGAATTACTTCACCCCGATTGCAAGCGGTAGTTTTTTGACCAAAGCGATGGTGATCTGCCCTTGTTCAGGGGCGACCCTCTCGGGCGTCGTGCATGCCTCGGGAAACAACCTGATCCAACGCGCCGCGGATGTGCATCTCAAGGAGCATCGCAAACTTCTGCTTGTGCCCCGAGAGACCCCATTATCTGTCTTCCAATTGGAAAACATGACCAGGGCGGCCCAAGCAGGTGCGGTTGTCATGCCGGCCATGCCCGGATGGTACCATGGGGTCTCTACTCCAGTCGATCTGATCGATTTTGTGGTCGCTCGAGTCTTGGATCAGTTGAAAATTCCGCACGAACTGATGAAGCGTTGGGACGGCCCCTCGCTCGAGGCGCACACGAACCATGCTCAAAGCGGTGATGCCTAAGAAGTGATTTCCAGCATGTGGATCAAGTTTCAGCGGTTTTTAGAACTCATACGGTTTAGCCACACAATTTTTGCCCTTCCGTTTGCCCTGTTGGCCTCCTTTTGGGCTTGGATTGTGCCTTCTCCGGTCCCAGAGATCCCGGTTCGATTCGGATGGTCCTCCGGACTCGGGATCCTGCTGTGCATGGTCTGTGCCCGAAGTTTCGCCATGGCTGTCAATCGGCTTTTGGATCGTAAATGGGATGGGGAAAACCCCAGGACTGCCAATCGCCATCTGCCCGCGAAGCTTCTTGGTGTCTCTGAGGTCGTGTGGTTTGCTTTGCTGTGCGGTGTCCTGTTCATCGCCTCGTGCATGCTGTTTTTGCCGAACCGATTGCCTTTGATTTTGAGTCTGCCGGTGTTGCTGTTTCTTGGGGGCTACAGCCTCGGAAAGAGATTCACCTGGTTGGTCCATTTGTGGCTCGGCGCCGCTTTGATGCTCGCCCCAATCTGCGCTTGGATCGCTCTGCGTGGCGAGATTCTTTCTAAGGCCCCTTATGACCTTTTGCCTGCCGTTTGGCTCGGAGCGGTCGTTTTGCTCTGGGTATCAGGATTCGATATCCTGTATGCCTGCCAGGATGCGGATTTCGATCGGCAAGTTGGCCTGTCGAGCATTCCTGCCCGATTTGGCGTCCGCGGTGCTTTGAACATCGCCAAAGTTCTTCACTTTTCGATGTGGATTGTCGCCATGGGGATGACGTACTGGGCTCCCGAACTATCCCTGGGTTTCCTCTTCCGAGCCGTGATGCTCGCAGTAGGAGGCTTGCTAATTTACGAGCATTCCGTCGTTTCTGAACGCTCATTGGATCGTATGCAATTGGCATTTTTCCAGCTCAACTCCATAATCAGCGTCCTGATTCTAGGGGCCGGTGCCCTAGACGCCTGGTTAAAATAAATTGAGCTCAACGGTGTACAACATGTACTGCTTGCGAGCGTCGCTCCTCGGGAGCTATCCGTGCGTAGGGACGAAAACGCCGATAAACGCAAGATACGCCAAATAAGCAAGAGACTCCTTGGCACTTGCCGAGATCCATCCATGAACCAAAAACAAATTCAAGACCGTTTCAAGAGTATCCGCGACAAGGTCGAGCAAGGGGGCCGTTTGAGCCTCGATGATGGGATTTTTCTTTACGATCCCGAGGTTTCCCTGCATGCGGTGGGAGAATTGGCCAACTGGAAACGCGAGCAGATCAACGGCAATGTCGGTTACTACAACATCAATACGCACTTGAACCCTACGAACGTCTGCGTCTATCGCTGCCGTTTCTGCGCGTTCCGCTCCGATCTGCGAGACCCCAAGGGTTACGCGATGAGCGACGAACAAATCATCGCCAGAGGTCAAGAAGCCCACGACAATGGCTGTACCGAGATGCATATCGTCGGCGGACTGCACCACAAACTCGGTTACGACTGGTACCGAGGCATCCTCGAAAAACTCCACGCCGCGTTTCCTAAGATCCACCTCAAAGGCTGGACGGCGGTCGAGATCGACTGGTTTGAATTCCTCACCAAAAAAAGTATCAAAGAGGTTCTAGGCGATCTTCGCGAAGCGGGTTTAGGAAGCATGCCAGGTGGGGGTGCGGAGATTTTCCATCCTGAAGTTCGCGATCAAATCTGCGAGCACAAGGCCAACGCGACCAAGTGGATCGAGATCCATCAAGCAGCCCATGAGATCGGACTCAAGACCAACTGCACGATGCTCTACGGACATGTCGAACAGGCCTACCATCGCGTCGATCACCTCCTGAGACTCAGGGAGTTGCAAGACAAAACCGGTGGCTTTCAGACGTTCATTCCCCTTGCGTTCCATCCCGAGAACACCAAACTCTCGCATTTGAAGAAACCCTCGGCTCTGATGGATCTAAGGACCGTCGCTGTAAGCCGATTGATCCTCGACAACGTCCCCCACATCAAAGCGTATTGGATCATGCTCGGGATCGGTACGGCGCAGACCGCCCTAGCCTACGGAGCCGACGACATCGATGGAACGGTCCGCCACGAACTGATCTATCACGATGCAGGTGCAACGACTCCCGAATGCCTGAGCGTCGAACAGATCCAACAATTGATCGTTGAGGCCGGAAGAGAACCGGTCGAGCGCGACACGGTCTATCGCAAGGTACATCGCGATCCGGACCAGTTCACGCAGTGGTCGGTAGGCGAGGAAGTTCTAGTCAACGTCTAAGCATTTCTAAGCGAGCAATTCTCGCACAACGCGTGCAGGCCGGCTCGAGGTGATGAATTGCTGGGTGTTGTTGTAAGGAAAACTCACCTTGGTGTGGTCTAGTCCGAACAGGTGCATGACCGTGGCTTGAAAATCGTTGGGGGTGACCAGTTGCTCAACAGCCTTGTGCCCGAACTCGTCGGTCTTTCCAAATGCCTTCCCGCCCTTGATGCCACCCCCTGAGAGCCAAATGCTGAACCCTTGGCCATTGTGATCCCGTCCAGCCCGATCGGGACTGCCGTGGTCTTGGGTCACCGGCAAACGACCGATCTCTCCGCCCCAATGGACCAACGTGGAATCTAGCAAGCCTCGCTGCTTGAGGTCCGCTACTAGTCCGGCGACCGGCTTATCGGTCTTGCGGCAAATCGCGGGTAAATTCTTCTGGATGCTATCGTGATGATCCCAAGGTTGGCCGGAGTGGAACAATTGCACGAACCGAACTCCTCGCTCGATGAGTCGTCGAGCCAATAGGCAGCGTGTCCCGTACTCGCGAGATTCGGGATCATCGATCCCGTAGAGATTCAAAGTCGCTTGGGTCTCCTTGGAGATATCGAGAGCATCGGTTGCTGCAAGCTGCATTCGTGCGGCCAACTCATAGGTTGCCATCCGAGCGTTTAACTCCGGTTCCTCAGGATGACGGAACGTATGTTGCCGATTGATTTCATGGAGCAACTCCAGGTTTTGCTGCTGCATCTGGCCTGCCAAATGAGGAGGCGGTTGGAGATTGAAAATCCGTGGCTCCTTGGGCCTGAGCACCGTGCCTTGGAACAGCGCTGGCATAAAACCATTCGACCAATTCGTCACCCCATCGACCGGATGACCGCCGGGGTCGCTCAGGACCATATAGGCCGGTAGATCTTGAGACTCACTCCCGAGGGCGTAAGTCAACCAAGAGCCTAGGGTGGGGCGCCCAAGGATTCCTGGAACCCCTCCATGAAAGTAGCGTATCGAAACCTCGTGTCCATTGTTGCCCGTATGCATGCTGCGAATCAAACAGATATCGTCGATGACTCCAGACGTATGAGGCAGCAATTCGGACAATTCGGTGCCGCAGTTCCCGCGAGGGGCAAAGGCAAACGGACTCCCTAAAAGTTTCTTGCTCGCTTGGTTGACGAAGGAAAATCCCACGTCCCCCTGGTAATCTGTCCCATGGAACTTGGTCAACTCTGGCTTCGGATCGGTAAGGTCCATGTGGGAGGGCCCACCGTGCTGGAACAGCGAGATCATCGCCTTGGCCTTGGGCTCGAAATGTGTTGCTCTTGGGTGCAAATCTCGATGGGGCTTGTCCTTAATGACCGGTGGTTGCCCACGGGCGGCTTCCTGAGCCAACATCAGCTCCAGGGCAATCGCGCCGATACCCATCCCAATATGCTGCAACCAACGTCGTCGTTGAGGCATCCAAAGTTCGTCGTCGTGCATCGAATCGGTCATGGAAGTAGGTCGAAGTTTGGGGGAGTCCATCGAGGGGGCGGTTAGTCGGCGTAGAGAAATTCGTTGGTATTGAGCAACATATGGCAGATGTTGGTCAGCACCTGAAGCGTCGGGGTGCTGCCGTTGCTTAGCCGCTGGGGTTCGCGATAGAGCAACTCCAATTGCGCAGGGACAAAACGGGCTAAGACCGCCAATTCCTCATCCGACGGAGCGCGGTGCAGGATGTGTTTCCATGCGGCGATGATTTGATGTCCAAGTGCCGACATGTCCTCTTGTTGGAGCCGAAATCCAATCGCAGAATCGAACACGATCGAATTTTTTGCTGGCTCGCCTGGCTGCCGAGCTACTGGGTTCCAAGTGATCTTCACCGTCCAAGTGAACGAGTCGGAGGTTTCATTCTGACCGCACTCGAGCACTAGATCGATCGCATCTCCGGCCTCGACGGCTAGGTTCGCTACAGCCGTCGAGACCGAACCGGCTTGGATTCTCCAACTGCCAGCCTGCCCAAGCTTCGAGCTGACAGATCCGATCACGCCGTCGCCGTTCTGGCTGCCGTGCGAGAGCGCCCCGCTGATTTCTACAGTCCCCGATTCGGGTGCGATCCAACGCCGGATCGCCGGATAAGCAGGGTTGCCAGGATGTCCCCCCGATTCGGTGAGGAATACCCAGCCTGTCGTCGCATCAGGAACTTGTACCCCGGGATGACTCCTGCCCTGGGTCTTTTGCAAAAACTCAGAAAACCCCTCTACCTTGCCAGTTTCCTTGTGCAACGTACCGGTGCCATAGCGCCATGGGGACGCAGGAGCCGTCGGCAATTGCCATCCCGGAACGGCTTGGTTGAAGGACTCCGAATTTGGTGTGGCCGTATTTGATATGCCCGATTGCGAGACAACCCGTTTAGCGATCTTTTCGGATTGCTCCAAGAGGAATTCGTTGTTCATCATCATGAGCGATTGCGGCGCGACGGTCGAGCTCGGACGCGACTCGCACAAGACTCCCATAACCGGCGCATCGAACGCTTGGAGCAGTGCGACTGGCTGGGTCCGTCGCCATTTGGCATACAGGCTCCGTCGAGGCTGGGCCGGATCGAGCCGGACCTGTCCAGCCTCGTCCTCTTGAAGCGGGATCGGTGCCCCGTAAAGCTCAGGTTTGAGCTCACCGGAGAGTGCAAGTACACTGTCGCGCAGGACCTCGGCATCGATACGCTGAAGATCCCGTCGCCCATAGAATCGGTTGTCAGGATCGATGGAACTACCAGTAGGACTACGGGTCGAGGATTGGCGGTAAGCGGTCGAAAGAAGGATCCGGCGATGCAGGTGCTTGAAACTCCAGCCGTGCTCGATCCAATCCAAAGCGAGCCAATCGAGCAACTGTGGGTGGGTTGGAGGACTTCCGAGTTTTCCAAAGTCGCCGGGGGTTGCCACGATCGCTTTGCCGAAATGATGCATCCAAACGCGATTGACCATGGCTCGAACAAACAGAGGGTTGGGCGGATCGGTTTGGGTCAACCACTTAGCAAAAGCCAAGCGTCGGCCGCTCGTCGGGAGGCTAGGATCATCGTCGTTAAAATGTTTGTTGGAAGTCTCATCGACCAAAACGCTCAATTTCCCAGGGGAGATTTCACGGGTCGGTTGATTCAAATCCCCTCGGTGCAAGAGCTTGGTCACCGGTAAGTGCCCTGGGGGCTCGCTCAGGGCCTGAAGGAACGTCTCGGCCGGTTTTTTCGCTCGGATCTCGGCGATCGTCGCATCGAATTTCTTGAGCTCCTCGGCTGCCTCAGGCAGATATTGGTAAAGCACTCCGGGCGAGATATTGACGCTCGGGTGTTTGTCCAGAAGCATCTTTTGCTCTTCGGTCCGCTTGTCGACCGGGGATTCGTAAGCAGAGCGTAGCATGGTGCGAAGCGGCTCTTCGAACTTCATTAGCTCTTTGTCCAGGGCAATCTTGATAAACTCGGCTTCCTTGGTTGCTCGTTGGACACTGATGGCCTGAGCTTCCATTTCGATTTTCGACGAAAGCTCGACCTCGGCCTGGGTGATCAGAGAGACCAAGCGTTCGGAGGGGGTTTTCCATGCGACCGGGTCAAGTGCTGGAGCCAAGACTGCTCTCAGGGCGAAGTAGTCCTCATGAGAAAGAGGATCGTAGCGATGGTCATGGCACTGCGCGCAATTCATACTCGAAGCCAAAAGCGTACTGCCGATTACTTGAAGGGTGTCTGCAATCGTTTTATTGCGAGCCTCTGGCGAATTATCGCCACTTGCCGTTCCGTCGGCTGTCATCCTCAGGAATCCCGTCGCGGTCAAAAGCTCGATTTGAGCTGCGGTCCAGTCGCCTTGTTTGGGACCAGCTAGTTCGTCCCCTGCTAGCTGTTCGACGATGAACCGATCGATGGGTTTGTCTTGATTCAGTGAGGCGATCACATAATCGCGATAGCGCCAAGCCCAAGGTCTCTCTGCGTCGGCCAATGTGGCACCGTCGCTATCGGCATATCCGACTGCATCCAACCAATGCCGCGCCCAACGCTCGCCATAGTGGGGACTTTGCAGGAGCGAATCGACCAACTGCTCGTACCAGTTGCTTTCGGCAAGCTGCATCCAATGCTGGAATTGCTCGTCGCTCGGGGGTAGGCCGATGATGTCCAAAAAAACGCGTCGGATCAAGGTCTCTCGGGGTGCATCTGGAGAGAACCTCAACCCTTGGGGCATCGCTTGTGAGAGTACCTGATCGATCCCATTACGAATTCGATCTCCATCGATCTGAATTGCAGTCGATGGCCGGGTCACTGGACGGTAAGCCCAATAAGAGCGTTCGGCGTCGGTCAGTGGGATTCCAGGTCCGATGGTCTCGGGCTCCGGACGGTTCGTCGGTGCTCCGGATTCGATCCAAGCCCTCAATAGCTTTTTCTTTTCCTCGGAGACCTTCAAGGTTCCCGGGGGCATATCATTCGACTCGATCCGCTGCAGGATCAACGAGGCGTCTGGATTTCCTGCAACCAAGGCTGGACCTGAATCCCCACCCTTTACCATCAGACGAACAAGCCTCAGATCGAGCGAACCTTCGTGCGTTTCCGTTGCCCCATGGCAGTCCAAGCAATACTCACGCAAGATTGGACGAATTTGGGATTCAAATTTCGGTCCCTCTGCCGAGCTGATC
>Ga0315904_10009089_pt1 | contig 13045 bp, 3 predicted proteins | sample LakEriMetagenome_6_FD_203529 | JGI IMG/M metagenome (GOLD analysis project Ga0315904, IMG submission 203529) | Freshwater fungal communities from buoy surface, Lake Erie, Ohio, United States - Buoy 12 MA120 | ecosystem: Environmental > Aquatic > Freshwater > Lake | place: USA: Lake Erie, Ohio... | reverse complement strand
AATGGTTAATCTATAATAAATATTACGGATTATTGGTTTTCTAGTGTTTCTATACGACTTTGGAGTGACAGAATTGTATGTTGTTGTTCTTTGATGGCTTCAATTAAGAGAGCGGTGATATTTTGGTACTTGACGGCGTATTCGTCACTTTGTTCAGAGTAGGATACGAGTTCGGGTACAACATCCAGTACTTCTTGTGCTATGACACCAACATTACGTTTCTTTTGTTCATCGTCTTTTCTGGTGTAATAAACCCCACGAAGGTTGGTGACTTTGTTAAGTGCATGGTCTAAAGTAACAACATTTTCTTTCGCACGTGCATCAGAGTATGCAATAATGTCACCTGTTGCATATATTGCACCTTGAACGCGGAGCTTATAATCTGGTGCCGTAGTTCCAATTCCTACACTACCGCCAACCAACATATTACCACTACCTTGTTCCATAATCCACTTTGCGTATCCAGTGCGAGCATTGCCAGATGCATTATAGAATGTATTTGTTTCTAGACTATTGGTTGACCCACCAGAGTTGACCATAAAACGGTCACCACTGTTTTCGTGGAAGAAATTATATTCCACGTATGGTTCATAGTCTGCGAAAATATATGTGTCACCTTCGGTAGTCATTTGTTGGAACCCAATTGCTGCTTGTGTGGTTGCAGTTCCAGCAGAAACTAGTGCAATTGCTCTAGTGTTTGCACTAGAATTTCCAGCAATACCTGCTTTTATGTCTCCAATAACTTCTACTTTATATGTCGCGTTTGCAGTTCCTACGCCAAGATTACCGTTCCAATTTAATGACATTTTTGCAGTAGACCAATTGCTACTACCTGCCTTACTGGTAAACCAGTAATGTGCGTGGTCCTCGCTTGCAGTATTCCCAACCGTTCTCCAATGTCCTGCATAGTATCTTAGGTCATTACCATATGATGTAATCATACCATCATAGTCACCAAAAATACCTAATTCTAATGATGCATAATTATTGGTCCCACCAATACGAATCACAGGAGTACCGTTACTCCCACCTCCCCCGTTATTGATATTTAAAGTTGTTGCTGGTGCTGCGGTTTTAATACCCACTGGACCCTTCATGTAAATCGTTCCATCTCCCTTAATTTCCATTTCGGTATCCCACCCCGATGTATGGAATGCAAATGAACGATTTTCATTAAAGTGAATACCAAAATGCGCCAAACCGAACTGACCTCTGTTTGATGCACCACGAATAAGTCCTTCATCCCAATTATTTCCCGTGTCTCGGTACCAAACTACATTAGGCCATTGGTCCGAATCTGCACCTGTAAAACCACCAAATCGTATTGTACCGTTCACATCTAAGGTATATCCAGGACTGGTAGACCCAATTCCAACACTGCCATTGTTAATAACATATAATGTACCAAGCATACTTGACCGCTTACTTGTAGTTCCTGACGCATACTCTGCTTTAAAGAACTCAACTGATTCGTAGTCAGTAATGGTAAAGTTATTTCCAGACCCGTTGAGATAGTATATCCAGTTTGTTGCAGTATGGAAAATAATACTTCTATTTGCACTTTCACCAAGACGAATGTTGCCGATAACATTAAGTTTTTGGTCTGGACTTGTGGTTCCCATACCTACGTTTCCTGCACTATTAATCATTAATCCAGTACTAAATGCTGCACTATTTTTTGTCCAGAGATGCAACTCACCAGTTGCCCAAGCTCCGTTGGTTCCACTAGTTTTTCGTGCTGCAATACCAGCCCAACTGACTGTGTTACCTGCGGTTGGTGTTTCACGACCACCCATAGACAACTTCACCCACGTATTGTTGGTTCCGTTTTCATTGTGTAAGAACAATGACACAGGTGCTTGGTCAATCGCACCAGTAGCACTAGAATCCAATCTGATACGGGCTTGTGGTATCTGAAAATACGAACTATTAACATCTGCATATCCATCATACATGTACATCGTAGAGCTATTGGTAGTTCCGTTAACACCAAATGTTCCATTAAGTGCTAACGTATTGTATGCACTGGTGGTGCCAATACCGACGTTACCACCACCTTCAATTAACAGACGTAAGACATTATTTGTAGCTAAGTAAACTGGATATGCACCTTCTGCATGAACCGTGACGCCTCCTGCTCGGTTACTATACACATACATTCCATCTGCACGGTATTGTGCCGATGGAGTATATGTAGAACCAAACAGAGCAATACCTGCGGCGTTTGTACTTGCATCATTACCTAATTGTACATTTGATACACTGGTCGCAGTGGTGTTTCGGAACAGTGCTGTACTATTTCCTCCAATTACTGTAAGTGTTGAACCATTAAACGTAAGGTTAGCTTCCCCATTCAATGTATTGGTGGTGCCCGTTGCAGTGACTATATAATTGTCGGTGTTGTTATTAATGGTAACCGATGCACTGGTACCAGAACTACCAGAAGTTCCATTGGCTCCATTGGCTCCTGAGGTACCTGAACTACCAGAACTACCACGAGTACCAGAAGTGCCGCTACTACCAGAAGTTCCTGTACTACCACTACTACCGCTGGCTCCAGTAGCACCAGAACTTCCCGTTGCTCCTGAACTACCACTACTGCCGTTTGCACCAGAGGTACCTGCACTACCGCTAGTGCCAGCAGACCCTGAACTACCCCGTGTTCCTGACGTTCCTGAAGAACCAGCAGTACCACTACTTCCTGATGACCCGCTACTACCAGAAGTTCCTGTGGTACCTGATGACCCGCTACTACCTGCGGTACCCGAAGTACCCGAAGTACCCGAGGTTGCTGCGGTATACGAAGTACCATTGATAATAAGTGACCCTGTGATACCTAATGACCCTGTGAATTGGTGTTTATCATCTAAGGTGTCACCAAACTTAGTAGACCCACTCTCATAGATAATTGAAGAGGTGACATATTCGGTTTGAAATACTTCTGCCGTTAATGTACCTGCCACCGTAAGATTTTGGGGAAAGGTAAAATTATTATTACCGAAGGTAGTTCCCGACACAGTATTGAGTTGCACTTGAGCACTACTTGATACGATTCCACTTGGAATGTTTTGTAGTTGGGTATAATTGATTTGACCAGATGATGAAATAATGCCTGGTCCTGTTATAGTTCCTGTTAAGACCATTGACCCTGTAATACTGATACCATCACCAAACACGATATTATTTCCATCAGATGAATTAATTTTATTACCCGAATATACGGTGACTGGTCCCTTTAAGGAAATCGCTCCACTAGCAGGGTCAAGTTCAATGTCACCTTCACCAGATGTGGTAAGTGTGATATTACCTTGGGCAGTTTGTAGGGTGATGGTATCTGCCCCCGCTTCCAAGATTTTGATGGATTGACCGATATCGGTGGTGAATTGGAGTTCTTGTTCAGTACTGCTAAGTACTTTTGCTCCATTTAAATAAAGTGACCCCGATGAGATATATAAATGGCGGAATTGTTGACTTGGACTACCGAGGTCGTAGGTATTAGTCAGTGAGGGAAGAATTGTACCACTAAATGATTGAGTACCAACGAAGGTATTAGACCCCGTAGTAGCAAGGGTAGCAATTCCCGTGGTGGTTCTAACATTCACCTGACCACTACTGGAAATAATACCTGCAGGAACATTGGTCAATCCTGCATAGGAAACTTGACCAGAACTACTGACAATTCCCGAAGGAATATTACTGATACCAGAATAGTTGACTTGGGCAGAACTACTCAGTGCTCCCGTAGGAAGTGATTGTATGATTTGTGCAGAACTGGAAACAACCCCACCGCCTAGTGCAATTGTGGGAATACTTCCACTTCGTAAGATATTACCAGTCAGTAAAGTCCGTTGAGTCATGAGAATGATGTGCTAAAGGTCTAATAACTATAAATAGAGATTATTCTGATTCTAACTTCGTTAATCGGGATTGTAGGTCCGTAATTATATGTTGTTGTGACATGATTTGTGTTTGTTGTTCTTTGATGGCTTCAACGAGTAATGGAATCAATGCCTTATCACGAAGACTGAGTTTTCCTTCGCCGTCCGCACGTACCAGTTCTGGTAAGACCACTTGAACTTCTTGGGCAATAAACCCTATATCATGTTCCACCTTGGTCATTTGATAGGTTGGGGTATCTTGATTCCACTTGAAGGTCACCCCACGAAGTTGTTGTACGATATTTAGTGCATTATCAATTTGTTTGATGTCATGCTTATATCTGATATCTGAAGGTGACCCATATGCTATTACGTCACCAGACACAGTAAGGGCTGCGGAAGATGCTCCCGTTGCAACCAAATCCATAACTACTGAAGAACGGGGGGCACTATTCCAAAATAAACTGCCCCAACGAAATGACCCTACGCTAGTACCACCATTAAAATGCATATCAAATCGTGCAAACGTAGTCGGACTTGCAGCAGTATTATATACCGCTTCTATTCCATGACTTTCTCCGTTTGACCATCCAGCAATACCACCGACCATGACATCACGAAACGCGGATGCACCAGTACCTGTGTTTGCTAGTATCGTTCCATTGACTTGAAGTTTTTGCCCCGGTGCGGTGGTCCCGATACCAACCTTCCCGCCTCCAACGCGCAATACTTCTCCAGTTGAATCCATGATACGGGTCGCGCCGTACCAGTTGATGTCTAAAACTCCGGTGCCACCAGTATCTCCGATGTAGTAGTTCGTCGCATCTGCATTGCCATATATTCTGCGACCAGCGCCGATGAGATGACTATTCCCGTCAACGTAAACAGTCCCAACAACGTGCAACTTTACAGATGGGCTTGCGGTACCAATCCCGAGGTCACCGCTCGTGTTTAGAATCATCGAACTTGCAACCGTCGGCCCAGTATAAAAATCTATCGGCTGATACGCACCAGTAGAGCGATACGATGTGCCGATTCTAAACGAGCTTCCCGTAAAACCAAAGTAGGCGACGTTCGTGTTGCTGTTTTGCTCGATGTGCAAGCCACCGCCCGTGCCACCATCAGCGATTTGCTTGATGAGTGTACGAGTGTTTGTAAACCCACCAGTTGTCGGGTCGGTCGTGGTGCCGATAAGGACGTTGCCGCCTGACGTGATTCGCATCCGTTCGGTGATTGCTCCGTATGATGCATCGGTTCCCGCTGATAAGTTGAACGTTATGTAGTTTTGTATGTCTATAGAGCCAACATACACATCGTCAATATCTTTTACAGCAAATCGACCAACACTACCTTCTGCTAATACTGTGGCATACCACGGAGCAGAAGTGCTATACAGGTGAACTTTAGAGCTTGGACTCGTCGTTCCGATGCCAACACTACCCTTTGCATACACATTACCAGTAACTGCTTCTACTGTAAATAAGGTATCTGCTCCTGTTGAAGCAAATCTAAATACTGGCTGTGCCCCAGAACCATAATCTACTGCACGTGGAATGTGGAAACTAAATTGTCTGTCTGCTATGGATGCACCACGACCAATAAAGTAATAGTTATTTGCTGCTGTGTCAGATGCGGTACCATCAGGAAATGATAGACCGCCCCATTGTGCTGCATCGGTGTTTATAATTCGTATAACCCCACGATAGTTATTTGCACTACCATCCCCGCGCACTTGTAATGGAACTCCAGGATTCGTCGTTGCACCCAATCCGATTCCAAGATAGCCAGCCGTGCTTATGGTGACCGCGTTCGCAATCGTCGCGCTCGGCACGAACTGAATCGGGCCGTTGCCATTATAGAGATACAAGCTCTTGTCAATGAGGCTGTTGCCTGTTGCCAAATTTTTGATAATATAGCCAGTACCGCTCGAAGGCGTCTTTAGCTCTAGAAACGCATAGGTTGAACCAGCTTCAATTGTCTGGTAAGCAATACTAGCATTATAGATGTGAAGTTGTGTTCCGGGACTTGTCCCTATACCTAAATTGGTTCCATCAAATATTAAATTAGCTTCACCTTGTAATGTATTGGTAGTACCTGTTGCAGTAACCACGTAGTTGTTTGTGTTAGCATTAATTGTAACTGTTGCACTTGTACCTGAACTACCAGAAGTTCCATTGGCTCCGGTAGCACCCGAACTACCAGAACTACCTCGTGTACCTGATGTTCCAGAGGAACCAGCACTACCACTGGCTCCAGTTGCTCCTGAACTTCCTGATGAACCTGAACTTCCGGTCGCTCCCGTGGCTCCTGAAGTACCCGAACTACCAGAACTACCTCGTGTACCTGATGTTCCCGAGCTTCCTGCTGTACCCGCCGACCCAGAAGTTCCTGTTGACCCTGACGTACCACTGCTTCCACTGGTACCTGCGCTTCCTGCGGTACCTGTTGTGCCGCTGGTGCCTGAGGTACCTGCAGGGGTTAATGCAAATGACGCGGTGCCAAAGAATCCAACACCATTCACGATTGAACTAGTATAAGATGATGCGGATACAGTGCCCGCAATAGTAATTTGTGAGCCGTTATCCGTAATGATGGAGTCTGAGATATGTTCTAATCCACCTGCCTTCAATACACGATTTTGTGTGAGTAGGGTTTCGTTTCCAATATTATTGAAGGTTGGTGGACCCATCAAGACTACTGAGGATGTAACACCACCTGCGGTATTCTGATGAACGAATATCCATTGGTCATTCGTCGAATCAAAGAGAAGTGACCCACTGCGTTGTGGAGAGGAACCACTGTCAATAACTGCAAGTCCGCCGAATCTGATAGATGGGTTCTGCACATTGGTGGTGATGATGTTGGTCCCAATATTGAGCGTACTTTGGGAAATGAAACTGATAGAGGATGACCCAAGAACGGTGAGGTTACCCGTAATAGTCGTAGACCCTGAGACAACTTCATTACCAACAACAGTGAGTTGTGACCCATTAAAGGTTAAATTCGATTCTACCGTGGCGTTTGGTGCGGACCCATTTAAGGTCAGAATACCATCGTTGGTAGTACCCGATAAGGTAAGGGTACCACTACTACCTGCAGACCCAGAAGTTCCACTAGTTCCACTACTGCCAGAAGTTCCTGTTGAACCTGAACTGCCTCTGGTACCAGAGGTGCCGCTACTACCCGCAGTGCCCGCACTTCCAGAAGACCCCGCCGTTCCTGCACTACCTGCGGTCCCACTGCTACCTGAACTACCTCGTGTGCCTGAGGTTCCGCTACTACCAGAGGTCCCGCTTGTTCCCGAAGGAGTGAGGGCAAAATTTGCCGTGGTTGCATAACTAGCAGTACCAAAGAATCCTGCTGACGCGGTTACTCCCCCTGTTACATTAACCGTTTGGGGAAATGTAAAGTTATTACTGCCAAAGGTGGTTCCCGTGATACCGCTCAATTGTATTTGTGCAGAACTACTGACCACTCCTGTTGGAAGAGAAGCGGTCAACTGTCCTTCAAAATTACTAATCGCAGTAATTTGAATACTTCCACTTTGAATCACACTACCATCTAGTCTGGTTTGTAACGTCATAGGCTCTATCTAATAAAAGGTATATACATAAATAGATTTACTTTTTCTCTAATTCTTCTATTCGGTGTTGGAATTCTTTATTTTGTTGTGAGAGTTCTTTGATGGCTTCAATTAATAGTGGGACCAATTTATCGTATTGAACGGTTAAGTAGTTTTCCCCACTGATTGAGGTATCGGTTCCATCATTATCAAATGGTGCGAGTCTTATTGCTTCGGGTAAAACCTCTTGTACGTCTTGTGCAAATACACCGACATTTGAATGGTCAGTGTGGAATTTTGCTACTTTATTTGCCAGTTCATTCCATGTATAAGTAAACCCAGATAGTGTCTGTACCTTTTCTAAGGCGTTTGTTAATTTATTTACGTTTGTTTTTAAACGTTTGTCTGAACTATATGCGATAATATCATTTCGTGCATTAATAGTTCCATCGGTGGCACTTGGTGCAGTGTCTACGCCTAATGAACCATTCGTTATGATTATGTCGCCATCAACTTGGAATTTATAAGTTGGACCTGTGGTTCCGATACCGACGTTACCACTATTTGTAATATTTAATATTGGGCTAGTACTAGTAACATCATTAGTACTTGCATTTACATAAAATCGCATTGCTGAGGTTGAATCGTATGCGATTCCCGCGTATTTTGGTGTGTAGCTACTATGAAAAGCCAGTACAGGAAATGTGGCTTGAAGCATTGCCGTTCGGTTCCATCCACCTGTCATTGCCACTCCACCACTAACTTCTAATTGTGCTGCGGGTTGTGTTGTTCCTATACCGACGTTACCACTAGTATCATTTTTAATAGTCATACGAGTGGTCATTGTACCAGCAACATTTTGTCTAAAATAGATATCACCGAATACATTACTGGTACTAAGAGGATAGGTATTCTCAATGTACGATACTGCAGTTTGGGGATTATATGTCAAATGTAATCCGTGGGTGTCTGAGTTTTGGTAGGAGATTTTTAGTCCACCATCTCCAACCCCAATATTACTAATTCTTACGTAGTAATTTGAACCATTGGTGTGAAGTAAATTGGCAGGGGAAGTCGTGCCAATACCGAGCGCCCCGCCTGCGGTAAAGATAAACTTTTCAGTAATTGACCCATCTGTGTAGATGCGAACGTTGTATCCAGTTTCAGCCGACAGGCACAAGTCGTTCGTCGTGTCGCCAAACCAACTACCCTTGTTGAGCAAGTACCCAATCGGAGAACCATTCTTGCGAACGCCGAACGCACCGCCGCCCGTGTTTGTAGAGTTATCGGAAATGATGGTGCCATAGTTACCACTAGCTTTGACGTGCAACAGATTTGCAGGACTCGTCGTGCCGATACCGACATTGTTACCTGTTACACGTACCGTGTTACCCGCAATACTAACAATGTCGGTCGTATCATTACCAACAGTAATATTGGTAGAATTAACTACAAAGTTTGTGGTGTTTGCGGTAAATGTAGTTCCGTCGAGGGTAACAGTAGATTCTCCATTCAACGTATTGGTAGTACCCGTGGCAGTAACAAGGTAGTTGTCAGTATTGTTATTGATGGTAACCGTAGCACTTGTACCAGAACTTCCTGAACTACCGCGAGTACCTGAAGTTCCTGATGAACCAGACGTTCCTGAACTACCAGTTGCTCCAGTTGCTCCTGAACTACCAGAACTGCCGCGTGTACCAGAAGTACCAGATGTTCCTGAACTACCATTGGCTCCTGATGAACCTGAACTACCGCGAGTACCTGAAGTTCCTGATGAACCAGACGTTCCTGAACTACCATTGGCTCCTGATGAACCTGAACTACCTGAAGTTCCGTTCGCTCCCGAGCTTCCGCTGCTTCCACGAGTACCTGAGGTACCAGAGCTACCTGCTGAACCGTTTGCACCAGATGACCCAGACGTTCCACTACTTCCTGATGTTCCACTGCTTCCATTAGCTCCTGTTGCTCCTGAACTACCACTACTGCCGTTAGCTCCCGATGTTCCTGAACTACCAGCAGAACCATTTGCACCTGAACTACCTGAGGAACCAGAACCTCCAGTCGCTCCTGAACTTCCAGAGGACCCATTGGTTCCTGTGGCTCCTGAACTGCCGGATGTTCCTGAACTACCACTACTTCCGCTAGCCCCAGTCGCACCAGAACTGCCAGATGTTCCTGTACTTCCACTACTTCCGTTTGCTCCAGTTGCTCCTGAACTACCAGAACTGCCGCGTGTACCTGATGTTCCAGAGGACCCCGCCGACCCTGCACTACCTGCGGTTCCTGATGTACCTGTACTACCACTGCTACCGTTTGCTCCTGAAGTTCCTGCAGACCCAGATGTTCCACTACTACCTGCGGTTCCCGCAGGAGTTAATGCAAACGATGCAGTACCGAAGAATCCAACACCACTTGCCACGGAACTCGTGAATGAGGTTGCACTCACGGTTCCTGCAACAGAAACTTGTGACCCGTTATCTGTGATAATAGAATCTCCGAGATGTTCTGAATTAGTACTTTTTGGAATTCTATTTGTAGTTAAATTCGTTTCGTTCCCGATATTATTAAAGGTCTGTGGACCCATCATCAGTACAGACGAGGTAGTACCCGCTCCTACTGCTTGTTGATGTACGAATATCCATTGGTCATTAATGGAATCAAATAATAACGAACCACTAACTTTCGGTGATGACCCACTATCTATGACAGCTAATCCACCGAAACGGAATTCAGGGTTCAGTGCGTTAACTGTAATTAAATTTGTACCAATATTTAATTGACTTTGGGTAAGGTACCCAACTGATGATGACCCGAGTACGGTAAGGTTACCAGTAATCGTGGTAGACCCTGTGACAACTTGATTTCCGACAACAGTTAATTGTGACCCGTTGAAAGTTAAGTTTGACTCTACTGTTGCATTCGGTGCTGACCCATTTAAGGTCAGAATACCATCGTTGGTAGTTCCCGTAAGCGTTAGGGTGCCCGAGCTACCAGCGGAGCCAGCGCTTCCACTACTGCCACGAGTTCCTGATGTTCCAGATGAACCAGCGGTGCCAGTGCTGCCACTACTTCCGCTACTTCCACTACTGCCACGAGTTCCTGATGTTCCAGATGAACCAGCGGTGCCCGCAGAACCAGCAGACCCTGTGCTACCGCTAGACCCTGCCGTGCCAGAAGACCCTGCCGTACCAGAGGTACCTGATGTCGCTGCGTTGTATGACGTACCGTTAATAACTAATGAACCCGAAATTGTCGCGGTCCCAGTTACTTGCATAGTACTTGCAGATACTATTTGAAAGCTAGCAGAATTAGCTGAAAATATTGTCATACGTTAGTTTTCCCCATAAGCCGTACAGGTCCAATAGGTGGTACCTGTTAATACTGTGTTGCTGTTACTGTTGACTGTGAATCCACCTGCAGTTTTATTTTGAATTGTCCAACTACGTGCGTCTTCGCCCGTGACCACCACCGCGAAATTAGTATTTGCAAATGAAGTGGAGAATGTCACACTTGCACTATATGGTGTTCCCGCAAATGCTGTAAATGCAATTGACCCTGCTTTGGTTTTGAGTACATTACTTGCAAAGCTTGCGGACGTTGCGAATGATGCGGTACCTAAGAACGACCCACTGAATATACCAACGGACCCCGAGGATGTATTAACGAATGCATCTACGACGATAATAGAATTTGATGTGGGTGCTTGAACAAATTGTAATGTGGTACCTGATAACGTATAATCATTGGTGTCAATATAACGTAACCCACCAACGGTGACTACAATTCCAGATGGAATATATGATTGCGATAAGATATAATTTTGTGTTGCCCCATTTCCAACAAAGGTTTGTCGTTGGATATTGAAGTTAACAGGAAGATTAGTGAGTCCGGCGCCATTTCCAATAAACGACCCCGTATAAGTTGCATATGACCCTGTACTTGATACAAGGAATGCTTTGACCAACACATTTGATTGTGATGGTGGGGCTGCGGTAAATGACATCGTTGGCCCAGACAATGTGTAGTCACCACCAACGATATTGGTCATACCTTCAACAGAAACTAATAGTGAATCTGTGGTGTATGATTGTGATAGATAATATTCTGTTGTGCTTCCGTCCCCAACAAAATTGTAGGTGTCTATTGCAAGTGACCCACGTAAATTGGTTAATCCAAGACCAGACCCACTGAATGAGCCCGTGATACCTCCCAATCCCCCCGTTGAAGTGACTACATTGAGTGACCCCGTGATAACGGCATTACCAGAGAATGGGAATCCTGCTCCTGCTCCCGCATTTAATGCGTATGATGAAGTTAGTGCATATGATGAAGATATAGATGTACTTGCTACACTACTGGTACCAAGGAAACCTACACCATTCAAAACGGAACTGGTGTATGATGATGCTGAGACGTTACCCGCAATTTGCAATCTGTTTATAGGGGAGGCAGTTCCTATTCCAACGTTACCGTTGGCGTCCACCACCAATCGCATTGCTGCTGCATTGTGGTCAAATAGGAAAAATTCGTTTGGTACACCGTATGTAGTTTCACTTGCGTTACCAACACCAATACCATAAGCACGACCAGTACCGTTGATATACAATTGCGTGTATGCTGCGGCAGTACTTCCACTGATGGCTGCTTGGTAGTTACCACTACCGATAGCAGTTAATATATTTCCATCAAAGGTTAGATTACTTTCAACTGAGGCGTTTGGAGCAGACCCGTTTAAGGTGAGTACGCCATTGTCTCTGGTTCCAGTTAATGTCAAAGTGCCAGACGAGCCACTACTTCCTGTAGAACCACTAGACCCTGTTGTTCCTGAACTACCTGAAGAACCTCTTGTACCAGATGTACCTGATGAACCAGATGTTCCAGAACTACCCGATGAGCCTGAAGTTCCTGCAGAACCAGAGCTTCCGCTGCTACCAGAAGTACCTGAGCTTCCACTGGTTCCTGATGTTCCACTACTGCCGCTAGTTCCAGACGAACCTGCAGCTATAGACCATGTAGAACCGTTGGAACGGTAGATATTATTGTCTGTACTGTTATAGTATATTCCTCCCAACACTGCTGGTGGGTTTGATGCTTGTATAGGTACTCGTAGTGACCCCGTTATGCTCCAAGAACCAGTTACTTGATGCGTATCATCTAAACTGTCACCAAATTTTGTTGACCCACTTTCAAAAATAATTGAAGCAGTTACGAATTGTGTTTCTAGGTATCGAACGGATGCAGTACCGTTGACTCGTAAACTACTTGCGGTAACTGGTCCTGTGACAACTAGAGAATTGCCGTCATAAGTAAGGTTTGCATTACTGGTAAGTGTGGTCGGACCTGTGAAATATGCGACTCTATTAGCGGAACCTCCACTAATAGTACCTGCGCCTGAGCTTCCTGAACTACCTGCTGTTCCTGCAGAACCTGCGGAACCAGAAGACCCAGAACTACCTCCTGTACCAGAGGTACCTGAACTTCCACTAGTTCCTGTGGACCCTGCGCTGCCTGAGGTTCCTGATGAGCCTCCTGTGCCAGATGAACCAGATGTACCAGAGGTACCTGAACTTCCACTAGTTCCTGTGGACCCTGCACTACCTGAGGT
>Ga0315904_10009088_pt1 | contig 13047 bp, 6 predicted proteins | sample LakEriMetagenome_6_FD_203529 | JGI IMG/M metagenome (GOLD analysis project Ga0315904, IMG submission 203529) | Freshwater fungal communities from buoy surface, Lake Erie, Ohio, United States - Buoy 12 MA120 | ecosystem: Environmental > Aquatic > Freshwater > Lake | place: USA: Lake Erie, Ohio... | reverse complement strand
CCACGCTGACCGAGGAGGCGCCGTTCATGCGGCAGACACCAGTCGAATTGGTCAGGGTCGCACCATTGGTGAGCGCAACCTTCACCCCCGACGGCAAAATATCGGCCAAACCGGTCATGTCCACGGTAACGGCGCCGTCGATGGCTACGGTGCCGTTGACGGGCGGCACAAAATCCGGATCCCAGTTTGTGGCGGTGGTCCACGAGTTGGTTCCGCCACCACCATCCCATACCGAGTCCGCGAGAGGGGCGACGTAGGGAGCGACCTGGACCTTCAGAACGAATGCAGCCTGAACGGGATCATAGACAATGGTTGAACCCACATTGGCACCCGCGTTGGTGACAGTCCGCGTCGCTTGAGCCAGGAAGTTGGCGGCGGTCATGTTAGTGGGGTCGGCCGCGCCCGAGCAGTCCATCAAAATGATGCTGGCGGGTGAGGGGCCCGTGTAGTCGGCCATATCCACAGTCCAGGTTTGCTGAGTAAACTTTTTTGTCGCGTCCCACCGGAGAGTCCCTGGGGTCAGCTTGGTGAATCCGGCAGGTCCCAGCTTGAAGCTAAATGTATTGGGGCCATTCAGTTCCACATCACCTGCATTCCATATCGCCCCGTTTTGGAAGCTCATGCTCCCTTGATACATGGCCCAGTATTTATTGAGCGTGCAACCGCTGCCCACACTGACCGAAGAGGCGCCGTTCATGCGGCATGCACCGGACGATATGGTCAAGGTCGAACCATTGGTAAGCGCAACTTTCACCCCCGACGGCAAGAAACCGCTCGCCAAACCGGTCATGTCCACGGTGACGGCGGTGTCGATGACCACATCATCGTTGGTGGCTGGCAACGTATCCGCATCCCAGTTTGCGGCAGTGGTCCACTTGTTGTCCACTCCCCCCCCACCATCCCACGTTCGCGTGAGGGCGTGGACCGGGGTGACGTTGAAGGCGAGGGATAGCGCGGCGAGGGCGGCGGTGCGGGTGACTGGATTGACTGGGTTCTTCATGGTTTTGGATTGTGGATTTGAGATCTTTAACGGTGGATTTTGAGGGTGGAGAGGCTAATTGCGGGCTTGAGAACACCCGGTGAAGCAATGAAGGACAAGGGTTTGAGGTGATGTCTGGGTTTGGGTTTGCGGCATTCAAACGACGCATTCCTTCGTAAAAATCGCAGGGTTTTCGTTATTGTAAATCATCCGTTTAGATGATGCCGGCGGGTGTTTCGATGTTTTTGGTAAGAGACACGATCAAAGGGCATTCAGCTGGATGGTGGGGGTCGGCGCACGCCTCATCGGCGGAGCCGGGCGCGGGGTCTGGGGCGGGCGGATGCCCGGGGGCTCGCGTCTGGCGGTCGAACTGGGGGTCGGTCGCGACACGGCGGAAGCGGCGCTGCAGCTTCTGGAGCGGGAAGAACTGCTGGTGCCGCAGGGGGCGGGGCGCAGACGGCGGATCGTGCTGCCCGAGAGCAAAGTGGCGCGCCCGCTGCGGGTGGCGATTCTGGACGACGACCCGCCGGCGCTGGCGCTGGCCGAGGGTTATGTGGCTGAGGTGCCGCATCTGCTGGGCGAGGCGGGGCACAGTGTCTTTTTCGCCTACAAATGCCTGCTGGAGTTGGGCATGGACGTGGGGCGCGTCGCGCGACTGGTGGGAAAGACCGAAGCGGATGCCTGGGTGGTGCGTGGCGGCTCGCGCGAGGTGCTCGCGTGGTTCGCGGCCCAGCCGGTGCCGGCCTTTGCCCTGTTCGGGCGGTTGCGCACCTTGCCGCTAGCCTCGGTGGCACCCGACAAGATCCCGGCTGCGTTGGTCGCCACGCGGGCGCTGATCGAACTCGGCCACCGCCGCATCGTGCTGCTGACGCGCCGTTTTCGCCGACTCCCCAAGCAGGGGTGAGCGTGCCATCCTTGGCGAACTGGCGGCCCGCGGTATTGAGACGAGTCCATACAACCTGCCGGACTGGGAAGAGACGAGAGAGGGCTTTCACGCGTGTCTGCAGGAACTGTTCCGGGTCACCCCGCCCACCGCGCTGATCCTCGACGAGGTGTTGTTTCTGGTGGCGGCCCAACAATTTCTCGCCGGGCGGGGGCTGCGGGTGCCGGGGGACGTTTCGCTGGTCTGCACCGATGCCGATCCGGCCCTCGTGTGGTGCCAGCCGTCGGTCGCCCACATCCGCTGGGACAGCCGCCCGGTGGTGCGGCGCGTCGTCCGCTGGGCGGCCAATATCAGCCACGGCAAGCAGGACCGGCGCCAGACGCTCACCAAGGCGGAGTTCGTCAGTGGCGGGACGATCGGACCGGCGAAGGAGCGGTAAGTGGAAGCGCAGCCATTCTGTCAACGCGGCATCCGCTTTACGAGGCGACTTCCGTTGCAGAGGCAGGCGCGCACTTCCTGAAAAATTCATGATGCCCCCCAGTTGAAAGTCGATATGGGAATGAGAGGTTAGTTTTTGATCTCCATTGTTTCCCCCTTGGTGATGAATTGCACATCGAGCCAGGGTGGTGGATTGCCGCTTTGGCCATCGACCCAGAATTCCGAGAAGCCCTTGTCCACCGCATAATCCTTCAACTCGACAGGCAAGGTCGCCACGAGGTGCCAGTTGAGATCATAGACGCCGACCTTGTCCCCGCCTTGATACCAGAGGTATTGATCGCTCTTGACCTCGCCTTGGATCGACAGTGTTCCAGCCCCGGCATGGATGACCGGACTCCTGATGGCGGAGGGTGTTTCTCCGAGCATGCGGAGGTTTTCCACCAGGACTTTCGGGCTGGTCTTGGCCATGACTCTGCCGAATCCGATGGATACCGAATTGAACGCGCCATAGCCCGCGCCCTTGGTATTGTAGCGCATCCCCCAAGTGCCCGTGGTCCTGGCGGCCTCGCCGATGGGAATGACAATGTCCTTGCGTCCCGTGAAGTCGATCGGGACGACATAGTCCTTGTTGGGGCCCACCTGCACCAGAAGGTAGGCTCCGCTGCCGTCACCCGTGACAGTGAGACCCAGTCCGCGCGCGTTCTGGGCGTTTCCTTTGAAGGGATAACCCGGCAAGCCGGTCGGTTGGAAAACCTCGTCCTTGAGCGCGTTGTCAAAGGAAACCTCGAGTGCCGGGCCGGCATCCTTGAATTGATGGCGTCCGGGATTGGTTATTTGGCTTGCGGTGGGCTGTAATTTGCAGGTCGCCGTCGCAGCCGCATTCGGCGTGGATGTTGCCGTAGGCGTGGGTTGTTCCGCATTCACTCCAGCGCCGATGTTGTAGCCCTCCAGATCCTTGTTCAGCGCCGCCGCGGTGCCTGTTGTTTGCGCCCCCACCCCATCGGAATATCCATTCAACAGACGGATGATGAATTGCGGGGCCTGGCGCTGGTAGGGGTTTTCCAAACGCAAGCGCATGCCAGGGGCGACGTATTGCCGGGGCGCGATGGTACCGAATTCCTGGACCGTCTTCCATTCCACATCTTCCTTGCCACGCACCATGATCACGAAAGGCCGCACTTCGTAGCCGCCCTCCGTCCTGATGGCTTCGAAGACGGTCTTGCCAACCGGATGTCCCGCGTCGAGGGCATTGGCTGTCTTGTCATGGTAGATTGACGCGGAAATCTGTTTGCGAAGTTCCGGAGACAACTTGGGAGCGAGTTCCCGCCAGATCGAAAACTGATCGGCGATCAACGGGGCCAGGCCGTGCGCCTGAATGGCCTCCGGCGAGAGCCCGAACATGGGTTCCGGTTTTCCAATGCCAAAGCCATTGCTATTGGCGGCCGCACCACGGGCCAACGTAAAGTGGTTCTCAATCGGGCTGGTGGCGATCCGCCCGTCGCGATTGAGGGCGAGCGAGGCACTGCCGCCGCCTCTTTTGTCCATCATGGAAACCCCTCCCGATTTGAATCGATACACCAAATCCCACGGGTTCGGGAGACCGCTCGAGCTGTTACTGGTCATGGGGTGATCCGTGTTCTGATAGACCAGCATGGTCCATTTGGAATAGCCCCACGGCACGTCGTTGTGGCATTCCCCGCCGTCGTATTCGTGGTGACGGATGCCGAGTCGGTTGAAAAAACCGGCATATTCCCGTGCCGTCTCTTCACTCAGAGTGGTTCGACTGTCAGGATAGTAGTTTTGATCATAGGCTTTCAGAAGTCCGATGGCCTCCGTGCCGGCATCGTGGTTCGTCGCATAGGCGCCACGCTGACAGCCCGTGATGGTCCACACCGCTTGATCGGTTTGGGTGAAGGTGCCTCTTACAATCTCGTCGCCGATGAGCACGTCATTGAATTTCCAGTAGGCGCCGTAGGTATTGGGTCCGGGGAATGCCACGCCGGAATCGGGCCGGAAGAGGATGGTGGCATCCTTCGCGCCGATCGGTTTCTCCAGCTTTCCCCTGCCCCAGTTCGCCAGGCGTCTATCGGTCTTTTTCCCCTTTCCGATATATTTGGAGCCTTCCGCTCCGAATCCATAACAGATCGTATGCATCATGGCGTCCATCCCGTTGGCCTTGAGTTTGTCGATGAATGCCTTGAGATCCGCCTCGCCGCGGGGGAACACCTCCGTGTTGACATGCAAAGGATCGCGATCATAGACCCAATAGGCTCCGCGCCAGGTGTCGGTATGCATGTAGATGCGGTTCACATGCAACTTCCTGGCATAGTCCACCAGGACATCGAGGTCCCCGGGTTTCTTGGCCGAGATGGTCAACTGGTGAACCTTGGCAAATGACTCCTGCCATTCCTTGACCCATTGCCGCGCGCGTTCGAGCGTCCATTCACCGGCTACCTTCGGATGGGGATGATTTTCCTGCGTCCAGATGTGCAAGAGCGACTCGTTGTGGTCGTCTTCATTGAGTGGGACAAAGAACGCGAATCCACCAAGAGGATCACCCTCGCCACGGCTCCATAGATACGGCCAAGAAACCAAGATCGAGCACCGGACCGACGCCCACAAGCCCCTGGAGTTTGTCATATAGTCCAGCGGAACCACTTCCGGGCGGACATTGTTGAAATTGGCCTGGAAACTCAATACGGGTTGGTCCGTTGGAGGAATGTTTTCGAATTTCCTGATCTGAAAGGCGATATGCGTAGGCCCCGTGGTGACTGCAAGGGTGACGCTCGCTTGATCGGGACCTGCGGAGGCGATCAGGTTGCCGTCTTTGGATTCCAATGAGGTGAGGGGGACGGTTTTCGCCGCCTCGCCCGCGCCATAGGTTAGAATGAATCCCGGCCCGGGATCGTTCGTTCTGATCAGGTTCGCGCCCTTGCCGCGGGTGAAGGAAAGCGGTTTGCCGTCCGCTCCAAAAGTCATGATCACATCGCCACCGGTGATGGTCTGGGCGCCCGGCCCGCTCTTCCCGGTGTCGGTTGCAAGGATTTTGGGTGGTCCCGCCGGTTTGCTTGCCACGACTTTCGGTGGATCCGCAGACTGCGATTCGGAGGCGTTATTCTCCTTACAGGCAGGAAGAAGCAAAAGTCCGACGGCGAGGAGTGTGAGGATACGTTTCATGTGTTGAATGATCGCAATCTGGTTATTTGATTTCATGGTATTCGGAAGTCGCGATGAGTGGTCCGCTTTTCACGTTGATGAAACAGGCGGTGGTTCTTGCGGGAAGTGCCGCATCCACAAGCCATCGATCACCCGTCTTCTTGAGGGTGGCTGCGGATTCGATCCATTTGCGGGAGCCGGTGATTCCGGAATCGGTGGTGGAGACAAGAACGGCCGAATCCAGCGGCTTAGTCGAATCGAAGGTGGCCTGCACTTTTCCGTCTTCGAGTGTGGAGGACGTTTGCAGAATCCATGGCCGGCCCTCTTTGAGGACGCTATCGGCAAACGCGTACCATTCGGGCCGATCCGTCAGATTTCCATGGCCCATGCCGGGAATCAGGCACGACAGGGAGGCGCTGTGGGCCGCCTTTTTGCGCGAAAGGGCGAAAGCATCCATGGGGAAATGGGCGTCCTGCGGCCAGGAGAGCCAGAGAATCGGCATGCGCGCCCGGTCCAAACGAAGGTTGGCATCCCAAACATTTTTATAAACTTCGTTGTTCGCCAAGTTGGCCCCGTATTGGTTCGGAATGGCGTCGAGTCCGCCGCTACCGTAAACGGGAATCGCAAAGGCATACCGTGTATCGATGCCGATCACGGTGGCGGTGATGATTCCACCCCACGAGCAGCCGGAGATGCCAATCTTGTTAGAATCGACCTCCGGCAGGCTTCGGAGCAGGTTCGCGGCGAGTGTCGCATCGGCGACGCATTGATACATCCACTGGTCTTGGATCGGAGCCGCCGAGTCGCCAAAGATGCCGGAGCGTGAGGGTCCGCCATCTGGATTCCTCACGTTACCTTTTAACTTGGCATCGTATTGGTCCGTATGGCCCTCCAGCGACATGCTGATGGCGGCATAGCCATGGTTGTTCCAATTATGAACCCATGCCTTCGAAGCGGTCCCGCCCCCGCCATGCACCAGCACGACGGCAGGCACTTTACCCTCGCGTTTTTCGGGAAGGCCGAGCCATGCGAAAACCTTTGTCGGTTTGCCCTGGTAGTCCGGCCCGGTGTAATGGATCGGCTTGAGGTTGGGAGTGGCATCGCCCCTCTCCACCACCTCGTATTTCGGAGCTTGGGCCAATCGGGCGAGCGCCTCGACTTCGGCACGCATTGTCTTGTAGTCGCGCGGGGCTATTGCGGGAGTAGGATCAGCCACCAACAGCATGGGGGTGGCAAGGCATAGAACCGCCAGGGAGTGGCTGAGTTTTGTTTTCATGTTAGCCTTTCGATTCATGTGAGGGAGATGATGAACCCGCGTCATGTTTGAAGTGTTAACGCAAGGCCCTAAGTGTCTTACTTGTCTTGTTTTCCACTCTCCATGGACTTCTTGGTTTCCTTCTGGATGGTCCCGTCCAGGTTTTTCGGCACGGTCACATCCGCCCTGTCAACCCCGCCCTCCCAGCGCATATTTCTCAGTTCAATTGGCGCGTCCCATCCCTTGCCGAATTCCACTTCTTTTCCATCCACGAGGCAGGTGGCCGGGCGAGTGAGGTTCAGCTCGGTCACGGTCTCCCAAGAGGGCATCGGAGCGGGTGAATCTTTTTTGAGCATCTCCTCCAGCTTGATGGAAACCGTTTGCCATTCGGGCGAACCTTTAAGCGCTTTCCTCGTCGAATAGTCCCCGCTGGGCTTGCCTGGGAAGGTGCCCCAGACGTTCATTTTGGCCTCGATGGCAAGCATGTTGTCTTTCGGACACATCACCTCGAACACGAGGGCGGCACCCTCCGGTCCACGCCATTTCAAGTCATGGAGCTTCCGGGTCGAAGCCACCCAATGATGTGGATTGCCCCACGAAAGCCGAAACCAGTCATGCCAACCGCGGGAGAAATCGTCGATCTGGCGTGATACCTTGTCGGTTGCTTTCACCCCGGCAGCCACTAACTCGTCGGGATGATAGACGGCTTGCTTGCTGGTGATCATAAACGATGAGGGTGTCTGCACTCTGCGCTCCATCACGGTGTCTTTCTTCAATTGGTAAAAGACATTGGCATAGACAATCAACGGCTGCGCCGTGCTGAGGATCGGGGCATTGCCCACCCAGACATCGCCGTTTTTCTTTGCCTCGGCATCACGCCAGAATCGCATGACATAGTTCGGATCGAGGGAATAGTAAATATCCACCTTCACCACCTCGTCGGGCCGGTCGGTCTTGACCGTGACCTGTGGCACTCCGTTCGCCGTCTTGAGGTTGACGGTCAATTCAGGGGTCTTTGGAAAAGCAAAAGCGCCCTTGAGATGCTGGTCAAACCACAGGGTCCTGCACACTTCTGATTCGGGAAGGCTCCTGTGGGTGAAGTGGGGAACAAGCGTGTATCGAACATTCTTACTGCCAATTTTCTTCCAGTTCTCTGCCATCGCATCAAACGGACCGGCATGATCGTTGGACGCCGAAAGGAAAAGGATGGGACAGGTCACGCGCGGAATGTAGGCTTCGTCCAAGATCGTCGCCGTCATCATGTCGATATTACGGGGCTTGACGACGGATTCCGGCAAGTCAGTCAACTTCCCCGCGATACCCCCAGAGCCGCCGCAGGAGGGAACCGCCGCCTTCACGCGTTTGTCGATGCCTGCGACATTGACCGTGATTTTCCCGCCCATGGAATGCCCAGTCACGCCCAACCTTGTCGGGTCCACCTCGGGTTGCTGTTCCAGAAATGTGAGTGATCGCCGCGCCGCAAGGACCAGAAGAAACCAGTTGTTGTTCCTCGGCGACTCGACCGCATCAAGCGTTTTGGGGTCCGCTTTCGCGGCGCCAGTTCCATCATAATGATCGTTATGCTTCTGCGTGGCATCGATCGCGCCCCAGTCGGTATTGGCGTCGCCCTCCTGCATTTTATCCATTGGGTTGCCAAGCCAGTTGATGGAGAGTCCGGCGCAACCATTGTCAGCCGCCCAGATGGCGGCACTCACCTCAGCCTTGCCCCCGCCTCCGTGAATCTGCAAAATGGCAGGCAGTTTCTTATCGCTTTTCGGAAAAGCATAGAAGCCGGCCAGTCTCGATTTTTGCCCTTTGAATGTGCCAATCGTGAAAACCACATGTCGGATGGTGATGTCTCCCTGCTGCCAATCCCTCACGACCTGAACATCCAGTGGTTCCTTGCTCGGATCGTAATTTCCCCAAAGCTCATCCACATTCGTTGGAATTTTTCCGTCCACCAATGGCGGCAAGGAATCCCCCTCGCCTCGCAAACGGCTTGCTCCCATGAGTCCTGCAAGGACAATGACACTCAGCATGCTGTTTTTCATGATAGGTTCTACGGCAGCGTGCGGGCGCTTGTATTCGTCGAGCTTTTCAGGTTTCACCCCGATGATATTGCCGTATTTTTTCATAGTCAGCGGTCAATGCGTTTGGTTGTGCCGGTCCGGCGACGAAAAGCTCAGTCCTCCTCCTCGTCTCTGGAGGCCTCTTGGAGTTTGAATGTGGTTTTCGAGGTGTCCTGCCGCTTCACCCAAATGATGAGGTCGGTGCCTTCGGGGGTTTTGTTGTGGCCGACGCGGAAGTCTTTTCCTTTCGGGATTTCTTTCCCGTCGATGGTGAGCTTGGCCGGGCGGTTGCCCCAGTTTTTCACAACGAAGGCGGGGTTGTGGATGGGCGACTCGTGTGTCGCTTCGAGCGAGAATTCGAGCGGCCCGGCACCGGGGGCTTTCGCAGTGAAAATGTAGGCGCGCTGGGATTTTTTGTAGGCACCGCCTTCATAGCCGCTCCCTGCAAGCGTCGCCGCCGGGGCGGAGTTCCATGATCGCGAGAGCGGCGCGAGGGTTTCGGCCGGTTGGTCGGTCATGCCGTAGAGGAACATCGCCTCGCTGCTCCCGTCTTCACGGTGGATCACCGGGCGCGAGGAGGAGAGCGAAAAATGCGATGGTCGGTCGGAGACGAGCGCCTTGCGGCCGTCGTTGGGAAGCTGGGCCACCGGCCAATGGTTCCAGCACGGGAACATCGAGTAGTCGGAACTCGGAGGGATTCCGAAGCCCTCGATCTTCACGCCGGGCTCGAAGATGAGATACGGCTTCCATCGCGAGCGGAAATTCACGAGCTGGATGTTCGGCTCGGCAGGGACGCGGAAATACCTCTCCGGGCTCTGGGGATCCTTCCACTTCAAGGGCGGGCCGTTTTCCCACGAGTAGGTGTGGGATTCGCCCTTTTCGTTGGCGAGAGTGAACGCTTTGATATCGACCGTATCCTCGGGCCGCATGCCGGGTTGGTTGTAGAGGAGCGTCTCCTGCCATTGGCCGCCGCCGCTGGAGTGGTTCTTGGCAACCACATACCGCACGGCCACGCCGTCCGGGTAGATCGTGAAATACTCGTCGGACCAAAGCCCCCAGCCTGTTATCGGATCGGGGTCGAGGAATTTGCCATCGATGCCGACCGAGGCGTAGCGCGCATGGACGACCACCCGGGCGTCGTTGCTCTCGAGGATTTTCGCCGTGGAAAATTCGCACTTCTTATCGGCCATGTGCTCATAGCAACCGGTCGTGCGGCTGTTGTTTTCGAGACTTTGGTCGCCGCTCCACAGGCCATTCTCGCTCACATAGCACGCGCCGTAATTCGTCCCACGCCAGAAAACGATCCGGCTGGGCAAGTCGTCGAAGCGCACGAGGATGTCCGGAAATTCGCCGACCCTCCAGTGCCGCTCCCACTCGGGCGCGTAGTTGAGCCGGGTGTAAACCGCGCCGAACTCCCCGGGGCCTTCCGGACCGGAGGGCATGCGGCGGTACTGCAACGGCTGCACGACCTTCGGCTGCACGGCTGCAAACGCTTGTGCGACCTCGGCGTCGGTGAGCGCGCGGTTGTGGATTTTCACCTCGTCGAGAAGCCCATCGATGAGCATCGCCGACTTGAAAGAGGCGCTGTATTCGCGCTCCGTGCGGATCGGAAAGGTTTTCGTGTGGCTCAGCCCGACCAACACATCCACGCCCTTCGCCGGCGTGATCGGCCCGGTCGTTTTGATTTCGCTCTCGAGTTTTCCATTGATGAAAACCTTCAGGCCCGAGGCGGGGTCATAGCTTCCGGCGACATACGACCACTTGAGCAGCGGAAGTTGGGACTTCGAGTTGCACTCGATCCACTTCCCGTCTTTGGCCACATGCAGGCCGAGCCGTCCATCGCCGCCGACTCCAAAAAACCAACCCTCTTTGTGGTCGCGCTCTTGGTTGGCGATCGCCGCCCAATTCCACGGGTATTCCTGCAAGGCGATCCAGCCCTCAAAGGAAAACGCCTCGCCAAGCGCCGGAGCCTTGTCCGCCGAACGAATGAGGCGTGTGGACAGGCCATCGAGCTTTAAGGCATTTCCAGCGACGCCTTCCGAAAGCGTCGGAAATCCCGCGACCGGATCATGAACTCCGGCCGTCGGCTCGTGGATCATCTTCGTGTAAGGGTCGCCGCCTAGGAGTTGCTCGAACGACCACACTGCCGCTGGTTTCTGCGGGGTCGGTGTGGTCTGGGCGAGGGCAGTTTGAAGAAATACCCCCAAAGAGAATATTAAAATTCGGGTTGGTGTATTTTTCATGATGGTGTCAGAAATTTTTCGAAATGGTTGATGCGAAGTGAGAGCGCGAGGCTGAGGAGGTGTGTGGTTTTTATCATCATCAGAGTTGGGATTGACAACTGCCGATGCCGACGAGGGTATCGGTGTTCCGGCCGAAGGGTCGCTACTTTTTAGCCTCGCCTGCAGCGAACGGTTTCAGTGTGACCTTGCGTAGGTTGAAAGCCGTCCAATTGGTCGGGTCCGGCTTGATGACAATCACTTGATTCCCACCGGCGGCGATGCGGATTTTGCCGAGGCTTTGGGTTTTGTATTTGCGGTAGTTCACCGTGCTTGCGAGGGGCGCGGTGAGTTTTTGGTCGCCGAATTCGACGATGGCCTTGGCGTCTTTAATTCCAGAGATATCAGCCAAAACCTCGTATTCGCCGGGCATGGCAGCGGCGAATTCCCAACTCACGGGAGCATCGGAATTGTCCCAGAAGCCAATTTCGTTTCCGGCCTCACCCTCTTGGAAGCGGGGGGAATGGCCTTTCGCAGGGGTTGGAAAATCCGCCAAACCCGCAGGCAACTCGATCGAACCGTCCTTGCCGGGTTTGATGAACACCTTGGAGACCTTCGGTTCGTCCGCGATTTCCAGTTTGATCACAGTGGCGTCGGCGTCGAGAGCCTGCTTGGGAACTTGAATTAGCACGCCTTCCGGGGTTTGTTCGAATTTCAATTTCATGCCGTCGGCCAGCAGGCGGGCGGATTTGACTTTGCTCTCCAAGCCGGGCACGAAGAGTTTGCCATCCTTCGGCCAGTCGAAGACGTGGAGGAAAAGAGTCGTGCCACCTTCATGTTTTTTGGTGGTGCAGCGGCCCCAGACGAGCTTTGCAAAAGGGCTGTGGGTGGTGCCGTAGATCGACTCACTGTTCACTGCCATCCACTTGCCGATGGCCTCAAGGCGTTCGACGCTGGGCTCGGGAATCAGACCTTCACCGGTCGGACCGACATTGAGCAGGTAGTTGCCGCCCTTGCTGGCGATGTCGATGAGCTGCTGCAGGAGAACCCTGGAGGATTTCCAATTGTGGTCGAAGCTCTTGTAGCCCCAGGTATCGTTCATAGTCATGCAGACCTCGAAGTCGCGGTCGCCGAGGCCGGTGGCCGGGATGTATTGCTCGGGCGTCTCGGTGTCGCCGTAGTAGGGATCGCCCTTGATGGCTTCGAGGCTGGCCATATCGATCACACCCATGTGGCCGGCCATCTTGTAGAGGCGGTTGTTTTGAATCAGGTCAGGCCGGTCTTTGAGGACTTCGAGGATGCGCGTCGCGTAATCGTAGTTCATGCCCACAGGGACATCCCACCAAAGGATATCGGGGAAGTCACCGTAGTTGGTCGCCAGCTCTTTAATCTGGGGGATGGCGATATGATTCATGTAGTTCGCCATGTCGTCCTTGCCTGCGGGATCCCAGTTGTTGCAGGCACCGCCATTCGACCAATCGACGGTCTGTGCGTAGTAGAAACCGAGCTTGACACCGTGCTTTTTGCAGGCTTCGGCGAGGGTCTTGAGGAGGTCTTTTTTGTAAAGTGTGGACTCGACATCCCAGTCGTTCGTGGCTGTGGGCCAGAGCGCGAAGCCGTCCACATGCTTGGCGGTGATGATGATGTATTTCATACCCGCGCGCTTGGCCAGGAGCACCCACTCCTCGGCATTGTATTTGGTGGGGTTGAACTCCTTGGCGAGTTCCTTGTATCTGGCGACCGGGATTTCCCCCTTGCCCATGATCTGCTCTCCGAGACTTGGGATTTCCTTCCCGTCGTAAATGCCGGCCAAGCGGGCATAGACGCCCCAATGGATGAACATGCCGAAACGGGCCTCGCGCCACCATGCCATGCGGGCGTCGCGTTGTTCCTTGGTTTCACGCGCGACGGGTTTGCGTGTGTCGGCGGTTTTCGGAGCGCCGTCGGCGGGCTTGGCCTGTTTCAAATATGAGGGCGTCTCAATGGCAGGCGAAGTGGCGGGATTCGATGGTTCGGCGGCGCGGGCGTGTCCGACGTAGAAGCTGCCA
>Ga0315904_10009086_pt1 | contig 13048 bp, 14 predicted proteins | sample LakEriMetagenome_6_FD_203529 | JGI IMG/M metagenome (GOLD analysis project Ga0315904, IMG submission 203529) | Freshwater fungal communities from buoy surface, Lake Erie, Ohio, United States - Buoy 12 MA120 | ecosystem: Environmental > Aquatic > Freshwater > Lake | place: USA: Lake Erie, Ohio... | reverse complement strand
CAAAAGAATTTTACGGAGATGAAAGTCTTTGGTTTGTTATTGCAAAAGTTAATAATCTAGGGAAAGGTAGTTTAAATGTTCCCGCTGGAAAGGTGATAAAGATTCCATATTATCCAGACAATTCAGGTATTCGTGCATTATTAACAAATGAGAATTTGGAAAGATAATGGCTGTTATTTTTACAAAAGATAAAAACGGTGAAGAAATTTTACGGTACATAAATCCGTTTTATCAAAGAGTCAATAAGTTTGTCCGAACAGAATTAGATTCAAGAGCCAAATTATACGGACAACGCGTCAGGAGTGCCAATGAACCTATGCAAAAAGGTATAGAATGGGGTTATCAAAAAACAGCATGGGCAACCGCTAAATCTGTTTACAACCCAAAAATCATACTTGGAACACCTGGTTCAAACGTAATGTCAGACGATAAGGGTAATCTAACATTGTACAATGCTTCCCGTAACGTTCCAAACAAACCTCTCTTAACAAAAGTAGAAATAACAAATGAAGGCCAGTTTGGTACATTTATGAAGGCTGCAATAACCTTCACTATATTCCCAGAATTTACAAAAAGTGGATTCGATATAAGTGGCATAGAAGAAGCATTTTTTATACCCGGTAGAGAAGTAGAATTAAAGTGGGGATGGAGCACAACAGTATCGAGTCAAAAGGCGTGTCAAGGAAAATTAACGGGTATCATCTTTGACTTCAACTGGCAGTTCAATGCCGACTTATCCGTAACTGCAACAGTAAACATAATTTCTCCTTCTGGATTGGCACTTGGTATATCTGGTGATTTATCAAATAAAGCTGACGAAACTATTGGTGTAGAAGACCCAAGTGGTAAAGTTTTAATCGGTAGTAATTTATCGAGTGTAATAGACGCGGATCTAGCATCAATAGGTTCAGGTTCCGCAGTTGATATGACAGAAGGTCAGGTTGCTTATTTTGGCTACAATGATCCATCAAATTTGAATCAGAAGTTAGATTACTTTGCCATGGGTATTCCAATACAAGAATCAGTTGATAACCAACAGAGTGCGGCAACTAAAATTGCAAAAACAGTTTGGTATGTTAAGTTAGGTGCAGTTGTAGAATTTGTAAATCAACTACTAGATCAATTTGATGACCCCATAAAACAAATATTCTCGGTACAATGTTTTGGGAATCAAACTCAATATAATCCAAACATAATATCCGCATATCCAATGGAAGTTTTCTTTCCAGACAAATTTATGGGAAGGTATGGTAGTTTTGTGCCATTTTCAAATGAATCACAACAACCACTAATAGATCAACAACCAAAAGATACAATAAACATCGGACAAATACTTTTGAGTACAGATTATGTAAAAGACACCTATAATAGATTCGTTAAAGATAACTCTGCAAACTCTAATATACAGTATAAGAACATAACTAAATTTTTTGAAGAATTAGTCAAACGTATAAATCAAGCATCTGGTGATATGTATCAATTTACTCCTATATTATTTGAACCGGCACAAAATAATATTGAAGGTCAGGAAATAAAATCTATTCTTTCGATAGAAGATGCGAATTTAGCAACATCATTAGAAGTTGTACCATACCAATTTGAATCTACTATATTCAAACCATTGATACGAAATGTGAATATCTCATCACAACCACCGCCTCAATTGGCAACAGCTGCTTTCGTTGCTGCTCGTGGTAATACAAAACCAGAACAAATAAATTCACAGATTTCACGTCAGGGTCAGAGAGATATACCCGCATACGAATATGAATATAAAAGGGCATTAGAAGATGCTGGACTACTTTTGTTTAAGGCTGGTTCTTATGGGTTTAGTGATAATTGGTCCGAACAATTAAGAGGATTTCTTGTTAAGTTAAAAAGATCCGCCACCACATCTGATGCTCATTGGATAAACAAAGCAATTTATCCTGTTGATTTCTCTGTAACAATTGACGGTATAAATGGATTTAAGTTCGGAGACACGTTAGCTACAAACCTTATACCAAAAGTTTATAACACAGAGTATGAGATGATTTTTACTGTAACTAAAATTTCCCACATCATAGAGAACAAAGACTGGCAAACAACAGTAGAGACAAAAGCTAGAATAACATCATTTGGTAAAGACGCAAAACCAGGTGGTTCTATACATAATATATCGGGTGCGTATATCCAAGCACCTGGATTAACAACACCAAGAACTCAACCGGTCGGTGAACAATAATGGCTAAACGTAAAAAAATATATTATCCCGAGTCTCAAATCACGAAAAATCTTTATACTCGTGGTAAAGAATGGATGTATTTAAACGATTGGAAAGAATATGTTGGATATTACCACCAATATTCTAACGGTGAAGTTTTTACGGAAAGAGAGTGGGATCCAAATAGGTCAGAAGTTCTTATTAAATACAAAGAACGCCAAGAATCTTATTTTCGATATTTGGATATAAAAAAATACACACTTCATCAGGGTGAAAAGTATGAATTAATTGGTCCTCAAAAATACTTTACTTATTCTGCACCACGATCAGTTAAACGTCTACCAACTGATATAGAAACTGAAAATGGTTTGATGGATAGGTATTTTGTGTACAAACGAAACGAACCAAATCGTGTTATGATTGAAGTTGACGAAAAACAAACCGAAAACTTCGATAGGGATAATGCAGGTATAAACCAATATTTGTATGGTTTGGTTAAGATTCCGTGGAAGTTATCTGGACCGGAAAGAGATATTTATGAGGGAACCATGATAAAAAATCCAGGTGTGGTTGATACAAACCAAAGAATTGTTGAGAAATATTCAAAAAAATTTCCTATATTGAAACAAATTCTAAACAACCCACGAGAACATACAAAATACGATAAGTAGGAATTATGTTTCAAGATACCCCAAGTATCTGTATCCCAATTACAACTAACCAAAACTTTCATCCATCTCAAATGGAGATAGTTGCTCTGTATCTTTATCTCCAAGATGGGAAGACACAGTTAGTCAACTTTTCACATCCCGATGCCATCCCGTCGGAATGGAAGTTGGAAGATATACAACTTCATCCAAAATCGCTGGTACTCGGTAAAAAAGGATTAATCTACAATGGATTCAATGATGGATTAGACCTAAACTCATATCTCCATTATTACATAGATGATACGGTCAACATACAGGACTTCTATGGAAAGGCCATTGAACAATTTCAATCTCGTCTTTACTCTCACAAAAATTTGGGTAAGATAATTCCTCTGTCAAAATGGATTGAGTTTGCCGAAAATATCATTCTCTATGCATTACCTTACTACAAACCAGAGAAAATATCAGACGGGTGTATCTCATTCTGTCAGGACTTTGTAGATGTATTTCACACTATCGAGATAAACGATGTTCCATTTGAAGATGAGATGCGTAAACAAAACTATATGTGGTACACCGCAACTTCTCGTCCATCAAACGCATGGAACAACTTCAACTTCTCTGCCCTGAATAAAAATGACGGTACACGTAATAAGATTCATTCAAGGTTTTCTAGTGGAAAACTTATTCAGTTTGACTATGATGCCTTTCACATCAAATTACTTGCAAAGATTCTTGACTACAAGTTCACTAAACACCCATACGAAGAAATTGCGGAAGAACTCAATCTGAATATTCCATATGATGAAGTAAAGTCAAGGGTCTTTCAAAATATCTATGGAACCATTACCGACCAATTTCTTGGACATCCGTTCTTCCAAAGAGTTCAGGCAATGATTGATGAACTGTACTCTGAGTATCAGGAACGTGGATTTATTGAGTCATACTTTTATCATAAGAGATTCCGTGATATTGAAGACCCAACACCGAACAAGGTGTTCAATTACTTCTTACAATCATTAGAGACAGAATATAACGTTCGTAAAATAAAAACGTTCCTACCCCTATTAGAATCCACAGGGACGGTATTCTGTATGTATCTGTATGATGCCTTTGTGTTTGATATACCAACACAATCGGATGAACTGATACATACTCTAAAACGTGCTTTTGAAACTGATGGAATGACAACGAAATGTTCGGTCGGTAGTGATTTTGGTAGTATTACAGAAATTAAATGATATTTATAGATATGTAAAAATATACATGACGGGGCAAAATGACAAACATTATTGATGAGATTGTAAACGAATGGTCAAAAAGAATACCATCTGGTATAATTGATCTGATGAATGAAGAACACAAATTTCAGCTTCTACAAGTTCTCAATGAAAATATTAAGAACGATAAAATAGTAGCGGAAATCATAAAAAACATTTACGATAATAAATGAGAGAGAGGTATTGAGAACACAATTAGTATGTACTTTTGTTAAAAAACATGAAATAGAAGAAACGTTAGATATAATATCAAAATCATTCTCGGTGTTAAACAACAAAGTCTTTTTGTTAAAGTCAACGAACATACAGAATGAACTCATGCTTTCTTATAACGTATTATTAGACACACGAAAAGATTTTTTACCTGGGTCTATAATGGTTCACCGCAAAAAAGAAACAAACACTATCTATACGATAAATGCTTTAAATGAATTGATTATGAATCTAAACAATGGTGTTCTCGATAAACAATATCCAATAGAATGGGAAAACTACAGAAACACAATGCTTTTGAAAAAACCAGAAGGTTTGAAATTGCTAAATGTTGAAATGGTTCGTGTGTATGATATTTGATGTTTGTCTATATTTATATGTGTATTGTATACTAAAATGAGAGTTAATTTGAATAGAAACACGATAAAGGAAACTGATTATTTAATCGGTATGATAAAAGAAGAATTTGAGACTAGACTCAAAGAGGGGTCTGGTGCTCAAATTGTTTTTGATTCTCTTCAAAAGATACTAGAAAAAATTTATTTAAGACCGAACAATGTAATAGACACTAGTTTGTATAGTAGAAGAAAAATTGAATCTGCCTTAAATCAGCTAGGATTTGAGTTGAAGAAAGAAGTTGAAGATAAACTTCATTTTTATAATAATGAAACGAGTGTTAGTGTTTATCTGAATCCTACGAATAAAAAAATATCACTTATGCCATAATTTATGAGACACATTATGAAACCATTTAAAAAACCAATAGATGAAGGACTTGCAACAGATATAACAAGTCAGATGTTGTATTGTCTTTTTGTAGACGTTTATTCTCTCGCCACAAAAAAAGGCGGTCTGATGACAATAATGTTCCCGAATGTTGGAGCAAAGAAGCTTTATAGATGGTTGGGTGATTTTCCTATGAGTCAAACTTTTTCAAGTAACTCTGATAAACTAAAACAGATTTCACAAAGATTTGGCGGTAATTCAACTTTAAAAACTCTTTTCCGTGTAATAAACACATTAAAGACAAAAGAAACAGAACAAGAAAAAAATGACGCCAGAATCAATGATATTCAGTTGGTAATGTCAAAAATAGAAAGAGTTGTTAAGTCTAAATTAACACCAGAAGAAAATCAATTGTTTACACTTATTTCTTCTGAACTTGAAGATGCAGCTGACAATGCTGGTAAATCAATAGAAGGTTCTGTTGGTGCAAGTACAAAAACTCCTGAGCCGGTTGCTCAACCAACTGAACCAGAACCAAAGACTACACAAGAACCATCTAAACCCGCAGAAGAACCTGTGGAAAAACCAGAAGAAAAACCTGCTCCTGAAAAACCAGAAGAAAAACCTGCGCCTGAAAAACCAGAAGAAAAACCTGCTGGTGAAACTGAAGAAAAGCCGGAAGAAGAGGAAGAATCAGATAAAAAAGAAAAGAAAGAGTCTATATCGTATGAACAATATGAAAAACACATTAAATCGTTGGTAAAAGAAATAGTTAGAAAAAAATTGGGATTATAGTGTAACCTTTTTCAGAGTATAGGGTTATTCTATAAACAAACCATTCAAAACAGGAGTTATTATGAAGACAACATTACTTTCAATCATTACCGTCCTTTCGATAGGATTAGTTGGTTGTTCAAATATGGCAACTGAACCAACAGAGGAAACTGCCGTATTTGCAACATACAATCCTAATGAGGAATCAACACAGGGTGGTCAAGTTGAAGAAAGAAAGCCAGACCGTAAAGACACAACAAACAAACCACGTCCAACAATCTTTGGTGATTTACTCGTCAAACTGAAACTTACACCAGAACAAAAGCCAGTAGTAGAAAGACTTTTAGCACAACACAAATCTTGTGTAGAAGCCTGTGTACAAGGACTGAAAAACGCAGAACGTGAAATTCTAATGAATGCAAGACTAAAAGAAGAATCAATCAAAACAAAAGTGAAGAATGGAGAATTGACAAAAGAACAAGGTCGTTTACAACTCCGTCAGCTTCGTGAAGAAACACAAATCAAACTGAAATCACTTCCAAAAGAAAAAGTTCGTGAATGCGTCAAGTCGTGCGATACAACTTTTATTCAACAACTCAAAGAAATTCTTACACCAGAACAGAAAATTATACTTGAAAAATGGGTTTCCTCTCGTGAAAAGAGAGGAACCACAGATGATAAGAAGCCAGAGGGTCGGGGTTAATTCCCGACCCTTTTGGGTTTTTTATCCACACCTATTGACTATTAACATTTAATTTCGTATATTAGTACTATCAATTAACAACTGAACAGATAAAAGTTATCAGTTCACAATTATCATTTAAATTTTAGGAGTACCTATATGGCAATCAATCTTGATGCTATCCGCAATCGTCTTAACGGTTTGAAGAATTCGAGCAATCGCACTTCAAACATTTGGAAGCCAGAACCTGGCGAACACCAAATCCGAATCGTTCCTTACACTCACAACCGTGAGAATCCGTTTATCGAACTTCACTTCCACTACAACCTTGGCAAGAAGTCAATGTTGTCACCTTCTTCATTCGGTCGTCCTGACCCTGTTGTTGAATTTGCAAAGAAGCTACAACAAGCTGGAGACAAGGAAAATTGGGTTACTGGTAAGAAGATGGAACCAAAGATGCGTACCTACGTTCCTGTAATCGTTCGTGGTCAAGAGAACGAAGGTGTAAAGTTCTGGGGATTCGGTAAGCAAATTTACCAAGAACTTCTTTCATTCATCGCTGACCCTGACTACGGTGATATTACAGACCTTCACGAAGGACGTGATGTTGTTGTGACTGTCAAGTCGGCAGAAGAAGCCGGTAAGTCTTATGCTGAAACAACAATCCGTATCAAGCCAAAGCAAACACCAGCAACTGAAAATCCTGATGTTATTGCAAAAATCAAGGAACAACCAGAAATCACAGAACTTTATCCAGAACCATCATACGAAGAGTTGAAGTCACAACTCAGCACTTACTTGGGTATAAATGAAGAACTGTCTCAAGAGATTGAATACAAGAAGCCAGCGGAAACACCAAAGCAATCCGTCACAAAGGCAGACGTAGAAGATGCATTTGATGACCTCTTCAACTAAGAGATAAGTTATGGCTAAATCAAAAAACAAAGTCGAACTCACCGACGAGCTCGGTAGTAGTATCGCTGAAACAATCAACAAGCAATTCAAGTCACAGAACTTGAAGACGGCTTACTTCTTGGAAGGTGATGAAGATGCACCTACCATTGTAAAGGAGTGGGTATCAACAGGGTCAACAATCCTTGACCTTGCAATCTCGAATCGAAAGTGGGGAGGTTTTCCAGTCGGTCGAGTGTGTGAAATCACAGGTTTAGAGCAGAGCGGTAAGTCCTTACTTGCCGCTCACACTCTTCTCTCCACACAAAAGAAAGGTGGACTTGCGGTTTACATTGACACGGAGAACGCTCTTTCAACAGAGTTTCTTTCTGCAATCGGTCTCAATCTAAAAGAGATGTTATACATTCCACTCGAAACGGTGGAAGACATTTTCGAAACGGTGGAAGTTATCGTAGAAAAGGTTCGGTCATCAGACAAAGACCGACTCGTGACTATTGTTGTTGACTCTATTGCAGGTGCGTCAACAAAAACAGAGATGGCGGCTGATTTCGATAAGGATGGGTATGCGACCGCAAAAGCTTTGATTATATCAAAGGCGATGCGGAAAATTACAAATCTTATCGGAAGAGAACGCATCTGTCTTATATTCACCAATCAGCTCCGTCAGAAACTAAATGCTCCTGCCTTTTCTGACCCGTGGACAACGCCAGGTGGTAAGGGAATTCCATTCCATGCTTCCGTTCGTATTCGTCTTTCATCTGTTGGTTCAATCAAGGCAAAGATAAATGGAATCGAAGAAGTAGTTGGTGCAAAGGTAAAGGCAAAGCTCGTCAAAAATCGTTGTGGGCCTCCACAACGAACTGCAGAATACTCTATTTATTTCGACTCTGGAATAGATGATTTTTCTAGTTGGCTTGAAGTTATGAAAGATTACTCTCTAGTAAAACAGAGCGGTGCTTGGTATGAATATACTGATAAGCGCACCGGTGAAATCATAAAATTTCAGAGTAAGGATTTCGTGGAGAAGATTATCTCCGACCCCGAACTTGCTGATATAATTTATTCAGACATTGCTGAAAAGGTGATAATGGTTTACCAAAAAACCGATGAAGTGCGTCTGGATGATGTTATCATCTCCGATGAACCTTTATTAGATGACTAAATAGGTTTTGTTTTGAAAACGCCGTGGGTTTTATTTGATTAGTAGTTTGTTTCTCAGCTCCTACAACGTCTTCTCTAAGCCCACGGCTTTTCTTTTTGTTTGATATTTATTAGTAGAGAAACAAACAATATCAAATAAATGGAGAACGTTATGATTATCTATAAGACCACCAATTTGGTGAATGGTAAACAATATATTGGTAGAGACAGCCACAATAACCCAAACTATTTGGGTTCAGGTCCCCTTTTGAAAAAAGCCGTGAAAAAATACGGAAAACAGAATTTCAAAAAAGAAATACTTGAAGTGTGTTCATCACACGAGGAACTAATAGAACGTGAAGAGTATTGGTTGAATTATTATGATGTTGGGAATAATCCCACTTTCTATAATTTACAGAACTCTGGTAAAGGTGTGATTCTAATGGGGAATAGAAACCCTTTTTATGGAAAAACTCATTCGGATGAAACAAAAAGAAAGATAAGTGAATCTCGTCAAGGTGAAAAAAATCCCAACTATGGAAAAAAATATTCCGATGAACTGAAACAAAAAATAAGTGAAGGAAACAAAGGAAAAATTTTTTCCGTTGAGTCGCGAAGGAAAATGAGTGAATCCGCTAAAGGGAAAATCATTTCTGATGAAACAAGGAAAAGGATGAGTAAATCACAACGCAAACGGGATAATAGTGGGGAGAAAAATCCTATGTTTGGAAAACAAGGTTTTTGGTCTGGCAAGCATCGTTCCGATGAAACAAAAAGGAAATTGAGCAAAGCCCACACAGGAAAAAAACTAAGCGATGAACACAAAAGAAAAATAAGTGAAGTCCTTACCGGAGAAAAAAATCCGTATTTCAAGGGATATGTTGTCTGTGTAGATGGCAATTACGTGGGACAAAAACATACCACTTCAAACTGGTCATCCATTCTTGGTATATCGTGTGCACACATTTATGGTCATTTGAATGGGAAGAAATATAAGAATGGCATCAAAGGGAATTTCTTGAAAAGAGAACAAGAACTCTGATTTGGAAATCTCATAAAAATTCCGTATATTGAATCTACCTCACAATAATAGAAACGGAATATGATGTTGCGTAAGTATAAAGAACTTCTGGCCGAAGTAGAACAAGAACATAAAGAATCTGAAAACCTACATAGAGATAGTAGAGTCCTTATCGTGGATTCAATGAATCTTTTCATACGATGCTTTTCAGTTATCCCAACACTAAACGAAGACGGAAATCATGTGGGTGGTCTTGTAGGGTTCTTGAAATCTCTTGCCGCCACTATCCGTATGGTAAACCCAACAAGAGTTGTGATGGTTTTTGATGGTAAGGGTGGTTCACTTCGTAGAAAGAAGGTCTACTCAAACTACAAAGAACAACGTGCGATGAAATCACGTTTGAACCGAGTAGTCGGGTTTGAAGATATTGTAGACGAACAACAATCAATGAAGTGGCAAATTTCACGGGTATATCAATACCTACAACAACTTCCTATCTCCACTATAATGATTGACCATATCGAAGCCGATGACGTTATCGCTTATCTGTCATCTTACTTCCAAGAGAAGGTTTGCATTCTGTCTAATGACCGCGACTTTTTGCAGTTGGTATCTGACAAGGTGAATGTTTATGTTCCCACAAAAAAGAAGATGTACACCCCACAGAATCTGTTGGAAGAGTATGGGATATGGTCAGAGAACTTTGCAATCTTCAAAGCCCTGTTGGGAGACAAGTCAGATAATATCGCCGGTATCAAAGGAATGGGAGACAAAACGATTTTGAAAAACTTCCCACAATTAGGTGAACCAACAAAAATTGATTTGGAAGATTTCGTAGAAAGTTGTAAATTGTATGAAGGTAAGTCAAAGGCAATGAATTCTCTCAAAGAAAACATTGACTCATTCCAAACGAATTATCAGATTATGCAATTAGAAGACGTAGATATTCCATCGTCAACAAAGTCAACTATACGCCATTTAGTAGATGGAAATATTGATGGTATGTCAAAGATAAATCTCGATAAGATGTGTTTAGAAGATAAACTTCGTAGTTCATTCCCAAATTGGGATGAATGGCTCCAAACAAATTTCAAATCATTAGACGGGTATAGAGAGAAAACAAAATGACAGGTATATTTATATCTATACCAATAATTTTTGTGAGAATAATAAATGAATAAACAAAGAATGCAAACACTTGCGGGTCTTTTGAAAGAATCAAAGAAACCTTTGAATGAAGCCAAAGGTGGTGTAATTGACCAACTTTATGATGTGATTGATTTTGCCCCAACTATTGAGAATAAAATAGAAGATGAAATTGAAAAGTATTCTCAAAAAATACACAAGGAATACATCGACAAACTAAATTCCACACATCGCTCAAAGTTGCAAAGTTTAGTTGGAAAAATAATTACAGAAAAAGATGTGATCGATGCAGATCGAAATGGATTGGCAATCCCATTCTATAACCGGCCACCCAAAAATATATTGGGTTCACCAATCAAATCTGCGTCCTTTAAATTTGTTAAAATTTCTGCGGGGAAATATTTCTTGAAGTTGCTTCTAAAATTTGAAAATGGAAAATCACTTAATTTATAATAATTGAAAAAGTATAAAAACAAAAGGAACCTTCGGGTTCCTTTTTCATTTGGTAAATCCCCAAGAATTTCGTATATTGTTGTCATAGTAAATCAACATAAACGAATGGCATAAAATGCAAGACAATTTAGCAGAATACGGGCACACATTTCAGACAAAGGTTATTTCTTGTCTCATCGGCGATAAAACATTTTTGGGTCAAGTCAATGACCTGATAGAACCTGGTTATTTTGAATCTTCTGCCAATAATTGGATAGTTGAAAAGATTTTAGAATACCATCGTAAATTCAAATCTCAACCAACCCAAGAAGTATTCAAGTCATTACTTGTTCCGATTGAAGATAAACTTCTTCGTACTGGGATAGTAGATTCTTTGAAGGAGGCATACCGACTTCAAAATTCCCCCGATTTGGAATACGTGAAAAGTGAAGTGATTGAGTTTTCCCGCAATCAAAAAATGAAAATTGCAATTCTGGAATCCGTTGACCTGTTGAAGAATAATAAGTTTGAACTTATCAAGAAAAAAATTGATTCCGCTCTAAAAGCTGGTGCTGATAAAGACATCGGACACATTTTCAAAGACCAAGTGGAAGAACGATACTCCGAAGGTGCTCGTAATTGTGTTTCAACTGGTTGGCCTGTTATCAACGATATTACAAACGGCGGAATTGCAAACGGAGAATTAGGCGTTGTAGTTGCACCGGCGGGTGGTGGTAAGAGTTGGGGATTGATAAATCTTGCAACAAACGCAATCAAGGCAGGGAAAACCGTCATTTACTATACACTTGAATTGAATGCATTTTACGTCGGTAGACGAATTGATGCCTGTCTAACAGGTGTTCCATTTCAAAATCTTCAAGAGGATTACGCGAGAGAAAAGATTGTAAATGCAATGGAAAATCTTTCAGGTAATTTGATTATCAAGTATTATCCGACGAGAACTGCATCTATTACAACACTGACTGCTCACATTCAGAAATGTATAGACCAGGGTCAAAAGCCAGATATGGTTGTTGTTGACTATGCTGACCTTCTCCGTCCAGCTAAAGCATCGGACAAACGATTAGAGTTGAATGACATTTATGAAGACCTACGAGGTGTTGCTGGTGAATACAACATTCCAGTTTGGACTGCATCTCAATCTTCACGGTCATCTACTGACGACGAAGTAATTGAAGGAAACAAGGTATCAGAATCCTACAATAAAATTATGATTGCGGATTTTGTCATGTCCCTGTCTCGTAAGTTGAATGACAAGATTGGTGGAACAGGAAGATGGCACATCATCAAGAACCGATTCGGCCCAGATGGTATGACGTTCCCAAGTAAGATAAATACCACCAACGGACACATTGAAATCTTTGAACCGAACTCTGATATTGGAAAGTCGGTATCGGAGAATATGAAGGGCGATACAATGGTGAAGAAGGCACTGGCTCAGAAGTTCAAGGAATTGGAAGGATTTTAAGGTAGAAAATAAGTAAAATTTATTTACGAAAATCCCCGATTTTTTTATCAAAACCGTATAGTTATCTCTATATGGTTTTGTTTTAGACCAAAAAATAGACGTTTTTATGAAAATTTAATGTGGAGAAGTATATGGACATTAGCAATCGTATTTTGTCAGACATCACGGTGTATATGAAATACGCTCGTTTTATTCCCGAACTCAACAGACGAGAAACATGGGAAGAGTTGGTAACTAGAAATAAGGAAATGCATCAAAAGAAATATCCACAACTCCATGATGAAATAGAAAACGTCTACAAGTTTGTATATGACAAGAAGGTTCTTCCTTCAATGCGTTCACTTCAATTCGGTGGTAAGCCAATTGAAATTTCACCGAAT
>Ga0315904_10009084_pt1 | contig 13050 bp, 12 predicted proteins | sample LakEriMetagenome_6_FD_203529 | JGI IMG/M metagenome (GOLD analysis project Ga0315904, IMG submission 203529) | Freshwater fungal communities from buoy surface, Lake Erie, Ohio, United States - Buoy 12 MA120 | ecosystem: Environmental > Aquatic > Freshwater > Lake | place: USA: Lake Erie, Ohio... | reverse complement strand
GCTGTATTGTCCGGATGTTCGATCCTGACGATCTCAACTTTATCAAATTGATGAAGACGATTCAGACCGCGCACATCTTTCCCATAAGAACCGGCCTCCCTTCGGAAGCAAGGAGTATAACCTGTAAGCTTGATAGAAAAATCCTCAGAAGGAAGAATCACATCTCTGAAAATATTGGTAAGGGGCACTTCTGCAGTCGGGATCAGATAGAAGTCGTCTTCGTTGACATAATACATCTGGCCCTCCTTATCAGGAAGCTGACCTGTTCCATAACCACTTGCCTCGTTTACAACAAGCGGTGGAATGTATTCTTCATATCCTGCCTTTGACGCTTCTTCGAGGAAAAACGTTATCAGGGCACGTTGAAGCTTGGCACCTTTTCCCTTGTAAAAAGGGAATCCTGCTCCTGTGACTTTAACACCCAGTTCAAAATCGATCAGGTCATATTTTTTAGCCAGATCCCAATGGGCAAGTGGCTCGAATCCATACTGAGGCGTGCTGCCCGATTCGAAAACGATCTCGTTGTCCTGATCACTTTTCCCGAATTTAACGTGTTCGTTCGGTACGTTTGGCAGTGTATAGAGAAGTTGAGTGATCTCATTTTCAAGAGCATCCACTTTCTGCTTCAGTTCAGTTTCTTTCTCCTTAAGCTGGCTCGTCTTTTCTTTTGCAGCGTTGGCTTCGGCCTGTTTTCCCTGCTTGAACAGGTCACCGATCATTTTGGCCAATTGGTTCTGCTCGGCAGCGATCGACTCGAGTTCTGTTTTGGAATTTCTCCAGTTCTGGTCAGCTGAAAGAATGTTTTCCAGCGTTTCTGTGGCATCAATATTTCGCTTTTTCAAGCCTTTGATAATGGCTTCCTTTTCGGTTCTGATTCGCGTGATCTCGAGCATGATGTGTGTTGTGTTTGGCTGCGAATTTAACAATATTTTGAAGGACCGGGAGTTGAATCCGGACAATAAAAAAGGCGAACATTTCTGCCCGCCTTCACTTAATTTCTTTGTCTGTTAAGCTTCAGCAGCGTCGAAAGGAACTACTGAAACATATGAACGGTTGTTCTTGCGCTTACGGAACTCAACGGTACCGTCAGCAAGTGCATACAATGTATGATCCTTACCGATCCCAACATTCTCACCTGCATGGTGCTGAGTACCGCGCTGACGCACGATAATATTTCCTGCGATTGCCAACTGACCACCGAAGATCTTAACTCCGAGTCGCTTGCTTTCTGATTCACGACCGTTCTTGGAACTACCGACTCCTTTTTTGTGTGCCATGATTTCTAAATTTTATTCCCCTGAAGGAAGTTTAATTATGCTTTGATATCCTTGATGGTGATCGCAGTGAAAGACTGACGGTGTCCGTTTCTCACCTTGAAACCTTTTCTTCTTTTCTTCTTGAAAACGATCACCTTGTCTCCTTTTACGTGGTCGTTTACTTCTGCAGTAACCTTAGCTCCTGCTATAGCCGGGGCGCCAACATTGATCTTCCCTCCGTTGTCAACAAGTAAAACGCGGTCGAACTCTACTTTCGAACCTGTTTCAGCCTCCAGACGGTGTACAAAGATCTTCTGGTCTTTTTGCACTTTGAACTGCTGCCCTGCTATCTCTACAATTGCGTACATATAGCGTTGTTTTTAATTAAAAAATCCAAAATCGGACGGCAAATATATGTCAAAAAAGTGAAGAAACAAGTGAATTGTCAACTTTTTGCTGTGTAAAAACAGTCTCAGGGTTTCTTCAATACGAATTGGATAAGTCTTGGTCCAAGGTTAATGAGTGATACGCCGGACAGGATAACGCACATCGCAAGCACTTGTCCGAGTGAGATCTTTTCACCAAAATTGAATCCGATGAGCACGGCAACAATGGGGATGAAGTAGGTAACGCTGCTCGCAAAAATGGCAGAAGAGCTGCTGATGAGACGATTAAAGAGGATAACGGCCAGAGCTGTCCCGATAAGCGCAAGAATACCGATGAATACAAGGCTTTCAGGGGCATTTGGGTTCGTGTTGAGCGTTGTGACGGTGTCAAAGTTCCAGACAGCAAGAAAAGAAGGTAGAAATATGATCGTGAAGGCAAGCGAGGTGATCTCTATTGCGGTGAACTGCTGAAGAGTGTACTTAATGGTGTTCAGACTGATGCCATATAGCAAGGTGGCCAGGATCACTGCTCCAATATGTGACCAGTTTCCGGTCATTGAAACACCCTGTCCGGCCATGACTAAAAAGTAAATTCCCACGGTGCCGACAAGTACACCGATCAGCTGGATGGCTGTGAGTTTTGCTTTGAAAACCGCAAGTCCGATCAGAATGGTGAAGATCGGTGTGAACGAGTTCAGCATCCCTGCAAAGCCGCTGGAGATCCCTGATTCGGCATAGGTGAACAGAAAGGCCGGAAAAAAGTTGCCGGAGAAGCCTACGATGGATAGAGCGAGCAGGCTTTTAAGGCTGTTGATCTTGCCGAGATAGCGAATGCCTAATGGAAGCAAGGCTGATGATGCCAGGAACATCCTCAACGCTCCTACCTGGGCGTCTGAGAACACAGGTGTGCCATCTTCTGCTTCCATCCCTTTTTTCATGAGGATAAAGGAACTTCCCCAGACACAGGCAAGGATGAGGAGTAAGATCCAGTTTCGCAGCTCTTTTGACATGGGACAAAGGTACTGCCATTCACAATAGCCGGCAAACCTGTTAATAAGATGGTTAAAACTTGTTGATAACCGATTTCTACATTGATGTGTTGAAATATCTCCCACAAAATACCACCAAGTCTGAAATTCCAGTAAAATCTGATGGTATATTTTGATAACAAAATGAATAATTGAAACTTAAATCGTTTCTTTGCGTTAGATTTTATTAACAATTGAAATCAAGGTGGTAAAAAGTGGTAAAAATCATCTACTTTTACCCATTATTTCGTCATGGCAGGCTTAGTAGGAGAATTCGAGGTAAAACTGGACTCAAAAGGTCGCTTTCTGTTCCCGTCGGGACTCAGGAAGCAGCTTTCTCCTGCATCCCAGCGAGACTTCATGCTGAACAAGGGATTTGAGGATTGTTTGACACTGTATCCGCTCAATGATTGGGAGAAGATCAGTGAAAAGCTTTCCAGAATGAATCTCTTCAAACCGAAGAACAGGATGTTCTACAGGTTGTTTCATCAGGGAGCCAAACTGGTCTCGCTCGATAATGCCGGGAGGATCCTCGTGCCAACGGCACACATGGATCGAGTAGGTCTAAAGCAGGATGTAATGCTGATAGCCTACAACGACCGCATCGAGATCTGGGATAAGCAGAAATACTTCGATATGATCGAGGCCAACATGACGGACTTCGCCGATCTGGCGGATGAAGTAATGGGTAGCCTTGATGACACTGAATAATTCCACATATCACATTCCCGTAATGCTCAATGAGTGCCTGGAAGGTCTGCAGATCATTCCGTCGGGTACTTATGTGGATGTGACTTTCGGTGGTGGTGGTCACTCAAGGGCTATCTTTAATTTACTGGGAGAGCACGGAAGGTTGATTTCCTTTGATCAGGATCCTGATGCCATGAACAATGCCTGGTCTGCTCCTAACTTTCATTTCATTCCGGCCAATTTTTCGTTTATCAGCAATCACTTGAGAATGCTGGGTATCCGGCAGGTTGACGGAATTCTGGCAGACCTCGGGGTTTCTTCTCATCAGTTCGATGAAGCAGACCGAGGTTTTACCATAAGAGTGAATGCCCCACTGGATATGCGCATGAACCGTTCAGGTGAGCTTACTGCCGAAAAAGTGGTGAACACCTATGACGAGGCAGATCTGCAACGGGTACTCGGTACGTATGGAGAAGTCCCCAATGCGCGCAGAGCTGCGGCTGAGATCGTCCGATCCAGATCATCCAGAAAACTCAAGACCACAACAGACCTGATGGATGCCTTGAAAAGCTGTGCACCGAAGCATAAGGAGCACAAGTATTTTGCCCAGGTCTTCCAGGCTCTTCGTATCGAAGTGAATGGAGAACTTGATGTCTTGGAACGTCTGCTCGAGCAAGCAGCCGAACTTCTCAAGCCGGGAGGAAGGATGGTGGTCATGTCCTATCATTCACTTGAAGACAGACTGGTAAAGAACTTTTTTAAGAGAGGGTCACTTGACGGAGAGATCCAAAAGGATTTCTACGGGAATATCCTTAAAACCTTCGATGAGGTGGTAAGGCATCCCATCGTTCCCTCAGAAGAGGAAATTGAAAGGAACCCAAGATCCCGTAGTGCAAAATTGAGAATAGCTCAGAAGCGATGAGTGGAAATGAATATATAGAAAAAGATGAGCTTCAGCAGCCGGAACCGGTTGAACAGAAGAAACAGCCAAAGCCGAAAAGGAAGGGTCCGAGCGCTTTTGCACAGATCCTGAATGGCGATTTTCTAACCAAGGAGTTCGTTCTGAACAATCTGACTTTCATCTTCTTCATAATGATGCTTCTTCTCCTCATTGTAGGAAAGGGTTACTATGGAAAGGAGCTTTCGCAGGATATTATCCAGACACAGAAAGATCTCGATGAAATGACTGCTGACTACGTGGAGGCTAAGGCAAAACTCGAAGAGGAAACACGCCGCTACAGACTGAGAGAAAAACTCGAACCTAAAGGTTTGAAGGAGACAATGAACCAGACAAAGGTGATCCGGCTGAAGAATAAGAACGATGAGTGAGAACAAGGACATATACTGGCGAGCCTATCTGATCTATATCGGATTTGTCATCATCATGCTCGTCGTGCTCTTCAAGACTGTTTCCATTCAGCTGGAAGGCAGGTCCAATGTCTTTGCGTCCAGTGAAGAAAAAATGCCGGTGCGTAAGGTAAAGAAACTCCCGAGAAGAGGCGAGGTACTGGATTGCCATTACACCCCGTTGGTCACGTCTGTTTCATTGTATGATATTCATTTCGACACGAAGGTTCCTGATAAAAAGATCTTCGATGCTGAGGTAGCCGATCTTAGCCGTGGTCTGGCTAAAATGTACCCGGAAAAAACGGCGAGGGAATGGAACGATTACCTGAGAACCGGACGGGAGAGGGGTAACCGCTATTTGCTCATCAAGAACAAGGTGACCAATGAAGAACGGAAGAAACTCCGAGAACTACCTGTGTTCAAGCACGGAAGATTAAAAGGAGGGATCATTGACACTGACGAAACGATCATGCGAAAGCGTCCTCATGGTGAGATGCTCAAGCGAACACTGGGATATTATCAGAATAATGGCAAGACTGAATTAAGAGTTGGAATCGAAGGTGCCTTCAACGAATTTCTGGCGGGTGAACCGGGCGAAGAGATCGAGCAGAAGATCGCCACGGGGTGGAAGAAAACCGGCCAGATCGTGAAGGAGGCGGTTGAAGGAGCCGATGTGGTGACTTCGATCGATAAGGAAATCCAGGAAGTTGCTCATTCTGAATTAGAAAGGCAGTTGAGGGATCAGGGAGCGAAAAGTGGTTGTGTGATCGTGATGGATGTGAAAACCGGATTCGTAAAGGCGATCGCCAATCTTTCAGAAGCAGAAGACGGAGAGTACCATGAATTGTACAATCATGCAATCGGCACGAAAGAAGTTCCGGGATCCACTTTCAAGCTAGCCTCACTCATGGCGGCACTGGAGGATGAACGGATCAACATCACGGATACCGTCAATGCGTTTGATAATTACACTTTCTACGGTAAAACCCTTCACGATGCACATGAAGGAGGATACGGACGCATCACTATTCAGAAAGCATTCGAAAAATCATCCAACGTCATCGCTCAGGTTATCTTTCGGGCATACAGGAACGACCCCCAGTCCTTCCTTGAACGCCTCGATCAGTTTGGACTTACTGAACCTCTGGGGATCGACCTGGCAGGAGAACCAACACCAACGATCTACCGTCCGGGTATGAAGAACTGGTCCAAGATCTCTTTACCGTGGATGTCGATCGGTTACGAAGTTCAGCAGACACCATTGCAGACGTTAACTTTTTATAATGCTGTTGCAAACAATGGTACGCTTGTAAAGCCGCAGTTCGTGCAGGAGATCAGAAGAGGAGCTGAAACTGTGAAGACCTTTGCTCCTGTAATTCTGCGAGACAAGGTTTGTTCAGACAGAACACTTGGAGTTCTTCGAGGATGTCTAGAAGGTGTAATGAAAAAAGGAGGAACCGGATCTAAGCTGACTTCATCCTTGTTCCAGATAGCCGGTAAAACGGGTACGGCAAGGATTCTGAATGAAGATCTTCGCTACGGAGCAAAAGGTGAAGAAAAGTATCAGGCATCCTTCGTTGGATATTTCCCTGCGGATGAGCCGATCTATTCATGTATTGTCGTTGTCTCTGCACCGTCGAAGGATATATATGGTGCTATAGTCTCCGGAACTGTGTTTGCCGCAATTGCCAATAAGGTTTATGCATCAACGCTTCGTTACCACGAAGCAATCAATGAAGCCCGGAAGGTCAAGAAGGAGATCCCGATTGCCTACCATGGAACCCGATATGACCTCAACAATGTGCTGGGCAAACTCAAGATCCCTTATTCACCGGACACTGAAGGAGAATGGATGATCGCTTCACGTGAAGAAAAGCGGATCGTACTCAAAAAGAAAAAAGTGTCTAAGAACGTGGTACCAAACCTTTCAGGAATGACTGCTCGTGATGCCGTTTACCTTGTTGAATCGCTTGGAATGACAGCACATGTTTTCGGGTACGGTAAGGTCGTGAGGCAATCCATGCCCTCAGGCACACCGGTATTCAGAGGTGGCGTAATCGAATTGACCTTGGAATGATGAACAGACAGTTGAAGGACATATTATATGGTGTGAAGCTGGTTTCAGTAGATGGCAGGACAGACCTTGTCGTCGATTCCATCGTTTTTGATTCCAGAAAGGCTAAGCCGGGGACAGTTTTCTGCGCCCTTAAGGGGACAGTTTCTGATGGACATAACTACATCCCACAGGTTATCGAGTCAGGGTGCACAATGATCATCTCAGAACAGCATTGTGAAATTCCTGAAAACGTCACGCTCGTTGTCACCGATGACACACACCGCGCTCTGGCGATCATGGCCGGGAATTATTATGGTCAACCATCGCAGAAGCTGAAATTGGTTGGGGTAACAGGAACGAATGGCAAGACTACTACCACGACTTTGCTTTTCAATCTGTTCACAAAATTGGGTTACCACTGTGGTTTATTGTCGACTGTAGTCAACCGAATAGGAGACCGTGAGATCCCATCTACACACACAACACCTGATCCGGTGGCGCTCAATGCATTGCTTTCAGAAATGGTCAGTGATGGATGTTCCCATTGTTTCATGGAAGTTAGCTCTCATGCTGTCCATCAACATAGAGTGGAAGGCCTTCATTTTACCGGTGCAGTGTTTACCAACATCACCCATGATCACCTCGACTATCACAAAACCTTCGCGGAATACCTAAGGGTTAAGAAATCGTGGTTTGACGGTCTGGGCAAAGAATCATTTGCTTTGGTCAACGTCGATGATAAGAACGGTATGGTGATGATGCAGAATACGAAGGCGAAGAAATACACTTACGCGCTCAGGACTACTGCTGATTACAAGGCGAAAGTTATGGAAAATCAATTTTCCGGACTGGTGCTGAATATCAATGGTATCGAATTGTGGACCCGACTGATTGGGGACTTCAATGCGTACAACCTTCTGGCAGTGTATGGAGTAAGCCAACTTCTGGAGGAGAATTCTACCGAAGTACTGACGGCACTCAGTACGCTGGAATCTGTGGAAGGAAGGTTCCAGTATGTGCAGAGTCCTAAAGGGGTAACCGTGATCGTTGACTATGCTCATACACCGGATGCCCTGGAGAATGTGCTTAAGACGGTGGCCAACATCAGGACAAAGAACGAGACGGTCTTCACGGTCGTCGGATGCGGAGGAGACCGTGATAGGGAGAAGCGTCCGAAAATGGCGGCGATCGCGTGTGAAATGAGCGATAAGGTCATACTTACTTCTGACAATCCACGATCTGAAGATCCCGACAAGATCATTGAAGAAATGATGGAAGGAGTTGGAGGGGAGCATTTCAAAAAGACTCTTTCGATCGTTGACAGGGCCCAGGCGATTAAAACAGCGATCTCAATGGCTGAACCCGGAGATATTATTCTGATCGCCGGAAAGGGGCACGAGAAATACCAGGAAATCAGAGGCGTGAAACACGACTTTGACGATATGCTGATCACAAAAGAACTAATTAAAAAACTCGAGAAATAATGCTGTACTATTTGTTCGATTACCTCGATAATTTCAATATTCCGGGTGCCGGTCTGTTCCAGTACATCTCGTTCAGAGCAGCAATGGCGCTGATCACTTCCCTGATCGTTTCCATATTCTTTGGTAAGCGAATCATTAATTTGTTGCGCAAACAGCAGATCGGTGAAACCGTGAGAGATCTGGGACTTGCAGGACAGCTTGAAAAGTCAGGGACACCAACGATGGGCGGGATCATCATCCTGAGTGCGATACTTATCCCCACTATCCTTTTTGCAAAACTTCATAACATTTACGTGATCACCATGTTGCTTGCGACTATCTGGTTAGGTGTGATCGGTTTTTTAGATGATTACATCAAGGTCTTCAAGAAGAATAAGGAAGGTCTGGCAGGAAAGTCAAAGGTTGTGGGACAGATCGGTGTGGGGCTGATCGTGGGGTGCATTCTCTATTTCTCCGACGATGTAACTGTGCATAAAAGGGTGCCGGCAGATTACAAGCTTCAGGCAGATGAGCAGTTTGTGACGCATGAGCATGCCAAGGAGGACGGCACGGATCACAAATGGATCAGAACGGACGACATGACTACCACGATCCCGTTTATCAAGAATAATGAGTTCAACTACAACTGGCTGATCGGTGATTCCAATAAATCCTTTGGATGGTTACTTTTTATACCTATCGTGATCTTCATTGTGATCGCCGTATCCAATGGGGCCAATATGACGGATGGACTTGACGGTCTCGCAACAGGTACTTCAGCTATAATAGGACTCGCTTTAGCGGTGCTGGCGTACGTGAGTTCTCATGCTAAATTCGCTGATTACCTGGATGTTATGTACATCCCGCTTGCAGAGGAGCTGGTGATCTTCATTGCCGCCTTCGTGGGAGCCTGTATCGGATTCCTCTGGTACAATGCATTTCCTGCACAGGTATTCATGGGAGATACGGGCAGTCTCGCCCTTGGAGGGATCATAGCCGTATTCGCCATATCCATCCGCAAGGAATTGCTTATTCCGGTACTCTGTGGGATCTTCTTGATCGAGAACCTGTCCGTAATGCTTCAGGTCGGCTATTTCAAGTATACAAAGCGAAAATTCGGAGAGGGAAGGCGGATCTTTAAAATGGCACCGCTTCATCATCATTATCAGAAACTTGGATTACATGAAGCCAAGATCGTTGCGCGCTTCTGGATCGTTGGGATCCTGCTGGCAGTTGTAACGATCGTAACGCTGAAGCTCAGATAACATGTACGAAGGAACGAACAAATACCTGGTAATCCTTGGTGCCGGTGAATCCGGTACAGGTGCTGCTGTTTTAGGTGTGCACAAAGGATGGACCGTGTTCGTTTCTGACCTGGGCAAGATCAGTGAAGAAAATAAGAAGGAACTCAACGAGTTGGGGATAGAATGGGAGGAAGGAAGGCATTCGGAAGACAGGATCCTTAGTGCTGATCTTGTCATCAAATCACCTGGTATTCCTGAAAAGGCCCCCTTAATTAAAAAACTGAGGGAACAGGGGTCCAAGATCATTTCCGAGATCGAGTTCGGAGGATATTATAACACAGCAAAAACCATCTGCATTACCGGAAGTAATGGAAAGACAACAACTACCATGCTCACTTACCATATTCTTAAAAAGGCAGGGATCAAAGTGGGCTTAGCCGGTAATGTCGGAAAAAGTTTTGCGAGGCAGGTCGCCACAGAATCGTTTGACTGGTATGTTCTGGAGTTAAGCTCCTTCCAGCTTGACGACATGTACGAGTTCAGAGCGAATGTAGCTATCCTGACCAATATCACTCCTGATCACCTTGACAGGTACAACTACGAGATGCAGAATTATGTGAACTCCAAGTTTCGCATACTTCAGAATCTCACAGAAAATGACTGGTTCATTTTCAATTACGACGATCCTGTGATCAGCGCAGAGATCGAAAAACGTAAAGTGATCCCGAAGATCGCTCCTTTCTCACTGAAAGAGAAACTGGAAATTGGAGGGTATGCCGATGAGAAACAAATAACAATAAACATAAACGATCAATTCACTATGTCAATTCATGAATTAGCACTTAAAGGGAAGCACAACACCCAGAACTCCCTTGCGTCGGGAATCGCTTCCCGGATCCTGGAGATCCGAAAGGATGTTGTACGCGAAAGTCTGGAGGACTTCGTCAATGTGGAACACCGCCTGGAGTTTGTAGCAAAGGTACACGGGATCGAGTTCATCAACGATTCCAAGGCTACCAATGTAAACTCTACCTGGTTTGCCCTGGAGAGCATGGAAAAACCAACGGTTTGGATTGTTGGAGGTGTCGACAAAGGCAATGATTATTCTGAACTTATGGACCTCGTTCGAGGCAAGGTAAAGGCGATCATTTGCCTCGGTGTTGACAATACCAAGCTTCTCGAAACTTTTTCCGGTGCAGTGGAAACGGTTGTAGAAGCGCGCTCTGCAATGGAGGCCGTGGCCTATGCATACCGACTTGCGAAGAAGGATGAAACTGTTCTTCTTTCTCCGGCATGTGCCAGCTTCGATCTTTTCGAGAACTACGAAGACAGAGGAAACCAGTTTAAGAACGCCGTAAGGGCTCTTTGATCCTAACTTATGGAAAGAAAGTTAACCTCCACGACTGAGGAGCAGTTGCTTCGTGCACGCCAGGAAAGCATTCGTGAGAATGCCGACGGGGGTCTTCGTCCCTTGGGGAAACTATGGGGTATGGACGCTTTCTCCTGGCATAATCCCTATACTGGTATGCTGGCGAATACGATCCAGTCGTTCCCATTTAAGGTGATCTGGTTAGGAAACACGGAGGATATTGTTTCTGCCTTGAAAGAAGGGGAATACCTGGTTTCCAATTTGGATTCAGTTGTAACCACAGACAGCGCTGAGTTCAGACTTGAAACCCATTGGGTGAAAAGTATCCGAAACTACGCCGGAACCGGATCGGTCAAGGATGCGGTTGAAATGCTGAAGATCTTCAGAGAACCGCAAAAAGTGTTACTGTTCACGTCCTCAGGTACGGAGGCACTGGAAGCCCGAAACGAATTTGAATCCTACGTTAAGCTTGCTCAGGGTCAGTGAGAGAATACCTTAAATATCTCAAGGGTGATGGAGTGATCTGGGTGATCACCCTGTTGATGCTGGCCTTTTCACTGGTCAGTGTTTACAGTTTTGTCCCCATCCTGGTGAAAATTGAAGGAGGAACTCCTTTCAAGTACTTGTTCAAGCATTTTATTTATGTGCTGATCGGTTTCGGATTAATGTATTGGGTACATCGGAAGGATTCCAAATACGTATCACAACTATCAAAATTTGGATTTTATCTGGCGATTGCTTTGCTTGTCTTTACTTTTTTCTTCGGTACAAAGGTGAACGATGCAGGTCGTTGGATCAGGATCCCTTTCGTTGGCTTGACTTTCCAGTCTTCCGATTTTGCGAAGCTGGCTTTGCTGCTCTATTTGTCCAGATTGCTGGTGAAGAAGAAGGAATTGCTGAATGACTGGAGAGAAGGATACTGGCCGGTGTTGTGGCCGGTGTTGTTGATTTGTGCATTGATCGTGAAAGACAACTTCTCAACAGCTGCACTCCTTTTTGCTATATCCTTATCGGTCATGTTCGTAGGTAAGGTGCCACTAACAAAGATCTTTCTTACCATTGGTGGAGGGGTAGGACTGCTTACATTGGTTATTCTACTTCATAAGGCTGCCCCGGCGCTTAACCTGTTGCCGCGCCTCGAAACCTGGGAGAACAGGATCTTCAATAAACTGGAGAACGAGGATGATGTGTTGAGCAACGCTCAAGCGCTTACAGCCGAACAGGGTATCTACCATGGCGGGATCCTGGGTCAGGGTGTAGGCGATGGTCGTGTGAAGGAATATACACCTGAAGCCTACGCTGACTTCTATTATGCCAGCTTTGTAGAGGAGTTCGGATTGCTGTCAGCGATTATTCTCATGTTTCTGTATCTCATTCTTTTATACAGGATCATCCGGATTGGATTAAGATCAGATAAACTTTTTGAAACATATGCATGCCTGTCCATCGGAATATTACTTCTGACTCAGGCATCTGTCAATATGCTCGTGTGTACCGGTGTGTTTCCGGTTACAGGGCAGAATATGCCTTTACTCGCGATGGGAGGATCGGCACTGATCATGACCTGCCTGGCAATCGGAATAGTGCAAAGTATTGCCTACCGTCAGGAGAAGGAGCAGAAAGAGGTTCAGGACAATGAATTTGCAGTTGAATGAAATTGAATAGAGTGATCATATCAGGTGGTGGCACCGGAGGGCATATCTTCCCGGCTATCGCTATTGCTGATGAAATTAAGCGCCGGAACCCGCAAGCGGAGATCTTGTTCGTTGGTGCAAAAGGGAAAATGGAGATGGAGAAAGTACCGGCAGCCGGCTACCGTATCGAGGGGCTTACAATTGCAGGACTTCAGCGTAAACTCACCCTGTCCAACTTCCTGTTGCCTTTCAAACTGCTCTCGAGTATGATGAAGGCAAGATCCATTGTGAAAGGCTTCAAACCACAGGTAGTCATCGGCGTGGGTGGCTACGCGAGCGGTCCGACATTAAAGGCAGCCACTTTACTTGGTATTCCTGCCCTCATTCAGGAGCAGAATTCGTTTCCCGGAAAGACAAATAAACTGTTGGCTAAAGATGTAAAAGCCATTTGTACCGCTTATGATGGATTGGAGCGTTTTTTCTCAAAGGAAAAGATCATCCTTACCGGTAATCCTGTCCGAATTGAAATGGTGAGGACGGAAGGCAAAAAAGAGGAAGCATTGTCATATTACGGATT
>Ga0315904_10009083_pt1 | contig 13051 bp, 6 predicted proteins | sample LakEriMetagenome_6_FD_203529 | JGI IMG/M metagenome (GOLD analysis project Ga0315904, IMG submission 203529) | Freshwater fungal communities from buoy surface, Lake Erie, Ohio, United States - Buoy 12 MA120 | ecosystem: Environmental > Aquatic > Freshwater > Lake | place: USA: Lake Erie, Ohio... | reverse complement strand
GACTATCCGCCATACGAGGTGAAAGTTCCACGTGCAACCAATCACCTGAAGGCGCACCGCCGATAGTCGGCGTTTTGTACGCCACCCAACTATCACGGTCCCACCTGTAGCCACGCCCGTGAGGTTCAGGGAAATAATCCAAAATACATTCCACACCCAACACCTCAGAGTGGTCTGCTAACACATCACAAACCCATTCAGCCATACGCCGCCCATTGCGGCGACCCTTGGTACCCAACTTGCGATACGACAAATCAACCGCACGACCAGTGCTGTGTACGCTCATCGTTCCGGGTTTGCCACGCATGTCACGCTTCACATAGGTGCCGTTGTTCCACAACGCACCATCCGTAATCTGCTCAATCGTCTTCACGAACTCCAACAAGCCTGCACGAGCCTTGCCGTAATCCCCATCACGATTCCCTGTGTACGTCTTACTCATTAGGTTCCACCTTCGGTTGAGCAGCAACAAGTTTCTGTAACTCCGCAAGGATACGACGCTGCTCACTTGCACGCATCTGCGGAGTAACTTCACGAACAGGTGCACCCAAGTAACCCAACAGCGGGTTCGTAGAACCACGCTGCTGATAGTACTCTTGCGAAGGAACAAACCGTTCCACCTGATTCAACGTGGGAACCAAGTTCCCCAACGCATACAACAACTTCTCATCAACAAACCGTTGACCGCCCACAGAACTACCAGCACCAATCGGCTGACCCAACAGCGAAGCCAACGTACCAACAGGACCCTCAACAGCAATCGGTTCTTTATTGAACTCCCTGTTGCGGAAGAACGACTTGTTTGCCAGCATCGTTTCAGCAGGCACACGCAACAACGGGTTGATGTTCGCAGCAAACCGTGTCGGGTCAGTCAACATGTTCACATCAGCCTGCAACCTGTTGAAACCCAAGTCAGGTGTCGCAGCCAGATTCGTGCCAGCCAACGCAAACCCGCCAGCCTCACGCATGTACAACGGCAACCCTTCAGTCTTCTCTTGGTCCTCAATGTTGCGACGAACACTCTGATACCACTGGTACGGGCGAGGATTCATGTAAATGTTCTGAATTGTCAACGGCAAGTTGCGGCTCGTCCACATCCAGAACGGAACAATGCTGCGCATCACCGAATCCAAAGTGGAAATGTCTTCGTAGTCAAACAAGAACTTGCGTGTACGAGCAGTAGCACCGTTCACATCCAAACCTTGACGAATACCATCGTACGCCAACATGAAACGTGAATGCTGCTCAACCCACGCACCAACACGCCTGTTGGCACGAGTAATCGGATTGTTCGTCAACACGCCAGCCGTATCAAACGCAATTTCCTCAGACTGACCAACACCAGAACCAAGCATTGACTCATACGCTCGAGAAACAGTCAAACGGCGGCTCTCAGGCAAATCAGCCAAATACTTGTCAATGGACTTCCCATTCTTCAACGCCTTATACAAGGCGTTGTACTCACGCATACCATCCGACAAGAACTGTGGACGCGCACCAGCAGCAACCAACATGAAAGCGTTAGTCAGACTGTTGCGCACATGGTAACCGGGTGTGGACAACGCCCAAGCCTTGAAGAACCTTGTGTACGGACCGAACCATACACGCATACTCTTGACGAACGCTGGGTCACGCAAGCGACCCATGTTCGTAAGAATTTCAGTAACCTCTGGACGCATCTGCAAATTCTCAAACGAAGCCAACGCACCAGAACCAGTCAACTTCATCCAACCCTCATCCATCACCTGTTTGAACACAATGTGGTCGCCCTCAGCGAACACACGACCAGACGCAATCATGCGCTCCATCTGTGCAACATCTTCCAACTCTGCGGTACCACGCAACAGATTCGCTCGTGCTTCCAAATAGCCAGTCAACACCGACCCCAAGCGTCGGGTGTCAGGACCGTCCTGCATCGTGTTCAAACGATTCATCACATCAGAAACCTCGGCAGCGAACTCATCAAAGTCCGCCATCCAACCATCTTTCTTGCCGACACGTGCACGAGTACGAATGCCCTTGATGTCTTCCAGCGACGCATTCAACAAATCAAGACGCTTACGAGCGTCGTTCAGATTCAACTCAAGATAGAAACCAACATCGGCAGCAGAACGCTCCTGAACAAGTTGAGCCTCAACAGTCCTACGCTGTTTCTGCAACACATTGATGCGTTCCAACGCCTCGCTAATCTGCTGATTCAAACCCTTCTCGCCAGCACGCTTCGGTGTTCTTGGAACACCATGAAGTTGTAGATTCAATGAACGCAACTCATCAGTCAAAAGTTGACGCTGATTAGCAGGAACCTTATCACCAGCAATCATCTTGGTGATAACAGAGATACGGTCCTTGACCTCAATCTCTCGTGCCTTCAACGTCTCCACAATGCTTCTGCGTGCAGAAATGTCAGCATTGATACCGTCCATGATTTGCGGAATGTTTCTTCCAGCAGAATCAAACCACGTTGCCGTTGCATACTCTGGGGCAGCAGAAGCAAAAGCATCCGCACGTGCCTGAGCAGCCACAGGACCATCAACTGCTTCACCGAACCTCTGCAACGGTTTGGCAGCCAACCTAGTTTCTTCTTCTCTTGCGACACGCAACGCAGTGTCGGCAAGACTTTCACCCGGCAACGGCTCAACCTTCGGCTTCTGCTCACGCAAAGCCTTGGAAACATTCTTTTCGTTCAACTTCAAACTACGCTCAGCCCTAGCCAATTCTTCCTCAGTTGAACGCTTAGCGGCAAGCAATTCTGCGCCCTCACCACCGTTGCGAACAGTTATCAACTCTTTCTGATTGGCAGCCAAACGAGCGTTCTTGCCACGAACATCAGCCAACAACTTGCCTTGTGGCGAAGCATCAAAAACCTTATTCAACGTCCTACGACGACGCTTAACCTCAGCAACCGAAATAGACGCAACAGGCGCAGAATCATCTGGAATACCAGCAGTATTAAAAGCACCATACTTATTCTGCTTCGGTGCTTTCTTCGTTGGGTTCAGTTTCCTGAACTCCAACGCCTCAACATACTTATCAATACCACGCAACACGTCAGCATCGCTCACGGCATCGCCATCAATACGCACACCCAAACGACGCAACAAATCAGGATTGTTCCTAAAATACTCTGCAACACGAACAACACCCTCAACAGTAATCATCTGAGTAACAGGACTCGAGTTCGCAATCCGATTCTCCAAAACATCCAACTCTGCATCAAACGCATTAATCCTGTCACCAAGGTTCGCTGCACGAGACTGAGCAGAACGACGAGCCTTCTCAGTCGTAGCAGAACGCATAGCATCCAACTGTTTAGCGTGCTCAACAGCAACCTTGTCACGCTCAGCCTGCACAGCCTTTACCTGTGCACGCAACTCGCGGCCACGCTGACTGGTCGGAGAAGCAGGCTCTTCAAACAAAGAACCAAAATTGCGAACAATGCCACGACCCTGAGACTCGTCAAACACAACAGCAGGGTCAAGCGGGTTCGCTCCACGAGCGTACCTAGACGCACCAACCACCTCGTCCATGCGATGCACACGTTCACCAGTTGGCGAACCAAACAGCGCATAAGCGCTGGTCGGTTCATAGAAAGATTCACCGCTCTTACCAGCAGTTATCTGCCTACTCTTCTTGAACGTTGTCAGGTTCCCTTCCAACGCCGAATAGTATTCGGTTTGCGCTCTAGCCAAAGCATCTTTTTCAATGGAAGTCAAATTGTCCGACACGGGTCGGGCAATATAAATTGGTTCATCCAACACGATTTCTCTTGGTTCAAACTTCTCTGGCGCAGCCTCACGGAAAGTATGTACAGAACCATTCCCCTTATCCCTGTACACAAAAGTCTTGTTCCCAGACCCGTCATCAAAACTTTCAACCACATAACGGAACTTGGAATTGTTCTTCTTTACAAGAACATCACGAACAACAGAAGGTCCAATTCTGCGATTGGCAACAACAAACACATACTTGGATGCTTGACCCTTTAACACATCATTAGCGACATCTTCCAAAGAAACTTCCGCCATATCAAATACTTGAACAGCGCCACCATCAAGTTGCTCTGCTACACCCGGACCACGAGAAGCAAACCTGCTCAACGCACCAAGGGTTTGCTCTGTGAACGTTTCCTCGGGGAAACGAATATTCGGGTCGGACAAATCCAACCGAGCCAAACCCATCAAAACTTTATGACGGAACTCACGCTCAACAGCAGTCGTATACTCGGGAGTTTTCTCAATCGCCAAAATCTGACGCTTAATCTGCTCCTGCTCATTCACAATCTTCGCCACACGTGGAGGCAAAGGTGCTTCCTTTGCAGTCCACTGCTTAGAACGCAACAACTGGCTAGTCGCCTTATTGCGAACCTGCTCATCATCGGACACAACGTTGATTGCCGCATCCAAACGCTGCTGCATCTTCGGACTTGCAGCAATCTGCTCAGCCTCATCAACACCCTGCTTACGAACAGCAGAAGCCCGACCAATCCTGTCCTCAACCTTCCTCAACTCCGCAGCAGTTCTCTGCGTCGCATCATAAGCAGCCTGCAACTCATTCGCACGACCACGCAAAAACTCCACGTAACCAAACGTCCCAGTCAACACCTCATTACGCTCAACACCAGTAGCCAAACTAAACGCCTCACCAGCCTCGGGGTCACGAGCCAACGTACGCAAAGCCTCAATACGTGCACGTGTACGAGCACCAGCCTTACCCAAAACAGATTCCCCAACAGAAATATATTTGTATGTTGCTGCTGGGCTGCTAGTCCCACGCTGCACCAACTGTGTAGCCTCACGCTCAAGAGCGCCCAACTGTCCACGCAACGACTTCAGTTTTGCCTCAGCACGAACAGCAGCAGAAGCAGAACTTTGACGCTTAAAAGTCCCAATAGGCGCATTCCTTGCGTCCGCTTTCAGAAAACGAATCTCAACCTTCGTCTTTTCAATGTCTGACAAAATTCTTTCAACAGCCCTAATATCAACCAAAGCGTTTTCTTCATTCCCCAACGTACGCCAATAGTTGAGTTCTATGTTGCGCAACGCCTCTTCCTTGGCATCCTTGCTCAAACCAGCAGGCAACTCAGCCTTTGCTTTCTGTTTTTCCGCTTTCGCAGCATTGATTATTCTTGTTGTCTCAGAACGGAAACCAATTTCATCACCCTCAACAACATTTGATGGACGCTTAAAACCACCGCTATTAGAAACACGAATCTCGCCATCACCAAACACCATCGTAAAGAAATCAACCACACGTTGATTACTCAACGTGGAACCATCCGCATTGGTTCTTGTCGCAATCCAAAACGCACGACTCATACCAAACGTCTCATCACCAGAACGCAACACACCACGAGCACGCTGACGAGCAGCACGCTCACCCTTACCAGTAGCCCCAGCACGCTCACGAGCAACCTTCTGTGTACGCTTGGCAGCCTCCTCGCCCTGCTGCACGGCGAGACGCAAATCCTCAGCCTCGCTAGAAGTTAGTTTGCCAACCTCAACAAGACGGTCAATTTCTTTATTCAACGCTTGAGGCGTTGCATTCTCCATTCGGTTAATACGATTCTGCGCAGCCTTAACCTGCGCATCAACAGACTCCACGACACCTTCTGAAACATCCGTCTCAAACCTTGACGCATCATCCGCATACTGATAAGTACGAGCACGAGAAGGAGTACGAACATAACTTGGAATATCCAACTCAATCTGACCACGCCAATCCGGACTACCAGCCTCAACAGCCCACACACGGTCACGAGCCTGCGCATACTCTGGGGTGGTCCTACGAGCCACCTCCATCTTCGTTCCAATAGAAATCTGCTTCTCCACATAACTCAAATCACCAACAACCGCATACAGCGCTTCACGTTCATCATCAGAAAGATTCTGCACAGCCTGACGCAACACAAGCGCACGGTCAGCAACCCTCGTAGAACGAATTCCCTCACCAGCAACCTCAACACCACCAAACACCTGTGTACGAATCTTCTCCATCACCTCGCCAGCAGTAAACACCGTATGCTGAAAATCCGTCAAATGCTTCAACTGTTGACGTGCAGCACCAGAACGAGCAAACGCAAACAGCGCCTCACTGGGCGCAGTACCACTAGGAGTCAACGCAGCAATAGCATCCACAGCAAGACGAGTCGCATGAAGAATGTGATAGTTAGCCAACTTTATGCCAGCATCCTTGGTTGATTCAAGAACGTCAGTAGAAACTTCCGTAAACCGTTTATCAACCTTCAATGCAGCATCAGCGTTCTTTTCCAACTCTGCTTTCACAGCGGTCAAACGACGAAGTTCATCTTCGTTCGTAAACTGCTTGCGAACAAACTCGTCAATCTGGTCAAACAACTGTTTGACACCATCAACCTGTGGAATCAAACCGCCTTCAATTCTTTGTCTTGTCTGCTGAATAACATCTTGAAAACCAGCGATGCCGCTCTGCAACTCTGGACGAGCAATAGCCAAATTGTTGACAAGCACATTCAAACGCTCAAACATGTCAGCAGAATACTGCGGTGTCGCAACAAGACCCGGAGCACCCTTAAACGTATCAACCGACTCCTTGGCACGATAATACGCAGTAAGCGCCAAATCCGGTATCGCAAATTCCAAATTATCTATCTTGTCCTGAATTTCTGCGATACGAGCAATTGTTTCAGAACTGTCAGCAAACCTGCCACCACGCTGGTTTCGCATTGAGCCAATCTCACGAATAATGTCCATTTGCTCTTTTACATATTGAACAGCAATACGAGCCTCACGCCAAACCTTTGCACGCTCAGAAGTGCCCTCCAGCAACTCTTTGGCTAGCGCATCCTGCGCAGCCAACCCAGCAGCCCCACCACCATAAGCATCATTGACTGCACGCAATTCGCGTGCGGTCATAAAAAAGAAAGCATCAGCCATCTCAGCATGGTTATCGCCCACAGTTGCACCACGACCAATAATGTCGTTAACTTGCGCACCAGTCAACTTTCGTTTATTGCTTTTACCAGCACGAGCCATGTTCGCACGAGTCGCACGATTACCTTTCGGCGCACCCATGTCGGGGATGCTGTTTAGCAACTTGCCGGTATCACCAATAGAGTTCAACGCATCACTCAACCACCCTTGACCCAAATCGGTGCTACTGGCAAACGGAGTGTTGTCAAACGGACGCATCAAAATGTTGAGAACCCTGTTTACACGCTCATCACCAGAAAAAAGACCTTCCTTGATGTCAGATTCCAACATCCGATACACAGCAGGTTCATCCAACACACCATCGCTCGTTGAATCAGCCAAACGGATACGCTCATAAATACTCTGCAAAGCAGGACCCAACTCATCACCATACAAACGGTAATAGTTCAACGTCTCCTCAGAACGCCTCAACGCTTCGTCAGCGTCCTTGGCTTTCTGTTTGAAAGCCTCAAACGCCGCCTCAGCCTGCTCAGCGGTCACAACACGAGCAGCAATCATCTCATTCATCTGGTCCGCTTGGCGAGCCAAATCAACCGCCTCGTCATGTGAACGAGTCAAAGCATCGTTCATAAACATCATCACAGCGTTCTTTTCTTCAAACATCGCAGCCAACGCAACAGCCTCAGCCTGTTGCTTGGCAGACAAATCAGTCAACTGCTTAGACAACGCAGTCGCACGAGAACCAGCCTCAGCAGCATCAGCCACAGCACGCTCACCCGCACGAACCTCAGCACGAACATCCAAAATCTCGCCCCTCACAGAAGAAGCAATAGAACGACGATAGTTCGTATCAAAAGTTTGCTGAACAACCTTCACCAACTCATCGGCAGCATAACGAGCCGAAGAAGTCAAATCAGCAACATTCTTCGCCTTACTTGTCGCCAAATTTTCCAACGCCTTCAAATAATCTGGGTCAATCTCCCCCTGTGTGCGCAACATGCGAACAAAGTCGGCATCCTTCAATTCGTCAAGCAATGTAAACGCTTCAAACGCACCACGAACAGTTTGCTCATAACCAGCCAAAATACGTGACGTGCTCGTTTCAAACAAATCAAAATCAAGTTTTGTGTGCTTACGCCACAAAGCGTTAATCTCATCAATCGAACCAGTCTTGATGACATCTTCTGTATCCAAAAACTTTTCACCCTGCTTAAAGTATCGTGCAGCAAGGTTGTTGTTCATGTCCAACACATCAACACTTGTTGCTCTATCCAACAACAAAGCCCACGGATTCGTAGCGTTCCGTTGACGCCAACGGTACGCCTCAGCAGTCTGAATGTGCGGCATGTATCGTGGACGACCCGTAATCGGGTCAGTCGCACCAACATTCAACTTAAAACTAGGGTCAATTCTCTGCCCCTCAGTTTCCAACAAAATACGAACCTTCTCCCAATGGTCCTGCACGGCCTGCGTCGCTTCACGCTGCGCTGGCGACAACAAACCCGGGTCAGCAGATTCAATAAAACGATGAATCTGGTCATCAAACTGTGACACGGAATCAAGAATCGCAACAGCACGAGCATCACGCAAATACTGTTGACCATACGAAGCACCACGACGACGACCATTCTCCGAACCACCAAGAGCAGCCATATACATGCCGACTTTCTCTTTCGGCACACGACCCGAAGCAAAATCTGCACGCATCTTACTTACGTCACCCTGAGTACCCGAAGCACCCTTCGGCGTATACAAATACTGCAACTTCTTACCCACGTTTGTGTTCGTAATACCCAAACGTGCCTTAATCAAACCAGACTCAAGCGCACCACCAATAGCACCAGAACCCGGCAAACGTACACGAGAACCAAACATGTACAAACCGTTACGCTGCAAACCCATAACCTTCGCAATATCATCAGGCACAGCGGACTTACCACGAGAAGCAACAGCAGCAATTTCGTCAGCATTACCACCATACTGTTTCACAAGGTTCGCCAAAGCGAACCGACCCTCACGACCAGAAACATTCTTCGTACCCAACGCAGCACGCAACGCAACATCCCGTGCACCAACCTTGGCTGTTGCACGCAACCCAGCAGCACCAGCACCACGAGCAATCGCCTTCACAGGCACAGCAGCACCCAAAGTCAAATACGTTGTCGGGTCAAGAACAACATCACCAATAAAACCAACAATACGACCCTTCCAACCATCCATCGGCATAACACGACCAAAACCAAAAGTCGGGTCATTAAACTGTGTACGCAAATCCCCAAACGAAGCCTTCGTATTCGGGTCTTTGTCAAGCAAATCAACAGTTTCTTTCAAACCAGAAATAATCGCACGCCGAGGCATGTCAATAATGTTCAAACCACCCAACGCCACTTTCCCAACTGGCGAACCCAACACACGAGCCAACGTACCCTTCGCACCAGTCTGAGCAACACCACCCTGCTGAATACCCTTAATCGCATCACCCAAACGAGGCGTAGCCGCAAACGCACGACCAGCAGCATCACGAGCCTGAGAACCAGCAGCAGCCTCAGCAGTACGGAACGGTTGCGAAGGCGCAGGCAAACTCTTTACGTTTGCCAGCCTCGCCAACAGTTCATCAATGTTCGGGTCAACAGCCACTACATCCCACCAGCCCGCAAGAAATTAGAACGTGCAGTCAACGTCTCTTGGTACGGCGTATAACCAGCACCACGAGCCTTCGCTTGCACAAGCATCCCCAATGCAGAATTGAAATCCTGCAACCACTTTTCTTTTCGGGCTGACTCAACAATATCCTTACCAACATTCCCACTACGGTCAACAACCTGCTGAGCCGTACGCCCAAAACGAATGTCCTCTGCACGCTGAAACGAATTATCCTTCTGACTCGGATTAACAATCTTTTCAGGCGTATACATACCCAACTTGGTTTTCGCTGCCTCAAACGCAGTATCAAACTGCTTCTTGTAAACGTCAACACCCCTCTGTGCTGCTGCAAGAGCCTCCTGCTCAGAACGAAGTTCCGGAAACAACCTCTTCCACCCACCCCTCTTAACCTGATTCAGTCTGTCCACACGCTTCATGTATTCCTTCTGATACCCCTCAACCTGCTTAGCAAAATTCGCCTGCTCATCCTGAAGACCAGTCCCACCAGAAGCCCAATCAAAATAATTCGCATCCTCATACGTTGGAAGTTTTTCGGTAGCAGGATTAAAACTCTTCCCCCTGCTCAAAAACTCCAACGCAGCAGCACGACTCTTACCACGCTGCTGAAACTTCTTTGACTCAGCACCACGAGCCGCAGACTCCTTAGCCAAATTTTCAAACAACTCAGGAGCCAACTGCTCAGGAGCAAAATCCATCTCAGGAGAAGGAATACCACCAGCAACAAACGGGTCCTTGCCCGCAGCAGTACGGTCAGCCTTCTTCTTGGCAACCTGATAGTTGTTGTACTCACTAAACACTGTGTTCGCAAAAGATTGCAAATCTTTTGTCTCACCCTCCTGATTAATCAACCCGGGCGACAAATCAGCCTGACCAGCCGTATACTCCTCAATCTGACGCTTCACATCCCAAGGAGCAGCACCACGATAAATCTCGGCAGCAATAATCTTGCGAATGTCCGTATCAGGAAGAGTCAACGCCTTACGAAAATTAGGCGCATAATCCATCCACAACAACTCGTCATCCTGCGCAGCCTGCTCAGCATCCTGCCCACCATAAAACGTCCCAGTCAAATAACCCAACTCAGGCGAAAGCAACGTGCTGATATCGCCACTGCTTACGTTGCCCTTGCCTGACAAGGCACGGGCAAGTAGCAGGAGTTGGTCCTGCGGAATAGACATTCTACTTATAGCCCTTTTGCTACTTCAGATTCTTGGCTAGTGAAGGAAATTCCTTACTAATCTTGGAAATACCAGCATTCGGATTGGCTTTCACAAACGCCTCAATACGGGCAGCCAACTTCTTATCCTTGACCGTTGAAGCCTTCGCAGCCAACTGGTCCACAGGACGAGAAGCCGATTCCCCTTCGCCCTTGGCGACGGGAATACGGCCACCAGCAGCAGCAATCGCATCCTCAATGTCCTGACGACGACCCTCAGCAGCAGTCTCCTGCTCCAAACGAGCCTGAGCCAACTGAGCCTGAATCTGAGCCAACGCATCCGCCTGTGCACGAGCAGCCTGAGACTGCAACCCAGCCCTCTGCGAACCCAACGAAGTCTGAGCCACATTACGAGCCATCATCATCTCAGCCAAACGAGAAGCATCAGACTGCTGAGCCGAAGCACCCAACGTGTTCAACAAATTCTGAAACCCAGCAGCACCCTGCTGAGCAGCAGCCTGTTCCGCAGCCACCTGTGCACGCACAGGGTCAGCCGACACACCATACGCAGACAACAACTGCTCCATCGCATCAGGAGCCTGACCAGCAGAAACCTGAACACCCGCATACGGGTTGTTCGGGTTCTGACGCAAATAGTTCTCCAACGCAGAATAACCTTCACCAGTCAAACGTTCCGCATCACCAAAACCGGCAGCAATGTTTGCCAACGCATCACGATACGACTGCTCAGTAGCAGCCCTAGAAACGTCACCTTGCTGACCAATCAAACCCAACAAACGGTCAGCACCAGCACGATAACCGCCACCAGACAACATATTCTGGTAAGCCTCAATCGTTCTACGTTCCTTCGCTAATTCATCAGCATACTTTCGTGAAGCCAAAGAATCACCAGAACCAGCACCATACGACGCAGTAGGAGTAAAATTCAAATTCCCAATTGCAGCCATAGCAGCAGCAATCGGGTCCTGACTGTAATCAAATCCAGAACCGTCACTAGCAGGTGCGGTAGTACCACCCATCGAAGCCGAAGTCTCATTCTTTGGTGGGACTGGCACATTTCCAGTTGTCCTGCGGTCAACAGGAACACCATAAGTAGTAACTCCACGTCCGTTTGCCATTACATTGCTCCTGCTCTAAACGCAAACAACTGCCGAGCAGCCTCTGCGATTTCTCTTGCCTTATCCGCTTCCAAATCTCCCAACATCTGACGGTACTGCTGCAACAAACGAGCATCCTCCAAATCAAACCCCCGCATCTGCTCAGCCTGACCCAAATCAAACTCAGACAAATTACGTGCACGCTCACCAGCAAACTCTTGCATCGCACGATTAAAAATACCCGAGCGAACGTTCGGAGTAACTAGATTACGTTGCGAATAGCCACGCACCAACTGCGGTTGCGCTCGCTCATACTCACGCAACGCATTCTGACGGGCACGAGAACCACGCTGCTGAGCCAACGTACGAGAATACTGATTCGCAGCAGCAGTCGCAGCATAATTCTCCGTATAACCACGCCGACGAGCCTCATACAAACTAGGGTCGTACGCCATAAGAACCTCTATCCATTTGTGCAACCATCCTCTTCAAATCATCCATCTCTTCACGCACCTCAGTCAACTCACGAGACAACGACATAAAAATCTGTTGCAAACGAGCAGCATCATCAGTCGTCAACGTGTTGATAATAGGCGAAGACCAAGGACTTCTCATCCGAACACCTGCGTACCCAACACCACTTGGTCAGAATCACCAGAAGCCAAAGAGTTCGCAACACTGGGGTCCAACTTCGCAGAAGTAATCGCACCAGTAGCAATCTTGGCTGTCGTCACAGCACCATCTTCAAGGTTCACACCCGAAGCCAAACCGTCAGCAAAGTTCTTCACCGCAGTGAAGTTGCTATTCATCTCAGCGGCTTCAATAACCGTATTAGATGTAAAAGAATAAGGAACAGAAAGAGGCATCAGCCACTCACCTTTCGGTTGTTGTACTTATAAGTAATTGAATCAATCCCCCAACCACCATTGGAAGGACCAGTGAACAACAATTGCACACTGCGAGCCAAACCAAGATTCCGACCATTTCTCACAACCACACCCTCAGACGAAGAACCCCACAAGCCTGAACCCCACAACGCAATACCCCAATACGCACCAGTACCAGCACCAGACAACGTCACATCAAACTGCTTACGCTCGTTACCAGCAGCCTCCTCATAATTCTGAAACACCTTCACGTTCACAATCCGCTGCGTATCAACCTGCTTAAACACAATGTCAGGACGACGAAACATCTTCTTCTGC
>Ga0315904_10009079_pt1 | contig 13054 bp, 19 predicted proteins | sample LakEriMetagenome_6_FD_203529 | JGI IMG/M metagenome (GOLD analysis project Ga0315904, IMG submission 203529) | Freshwater fungal communities from buoy surface, Lake Erie, Ohio, United States - Buoy 12 MA120 | ecosystem: Environmental > Aquatic > Freshwater > Lake | place: USA: Lake Erie, Ohio... | reverse complement strand
CGCGCGGCTTCAGAGGCCTACCGATGGAGACAGTCTTCCGCTTGGAGAAAGGGCTATGCGGAAGGTCGCCGCGTTAAGATGGAGGAACTGAAAGCCGTTCAATCTACTGAACTGGCAACCGCGTAAACCCCTCCCGCCGGGGCGCTTCTCTATGTCCAAGGCAGGCTTGGAGCCTGCCTAAAACAGAAGCGGCCTGTCTGGTCTAGGCGACTGAGCCAGATTTGGTCCCCTCACCCCCGGCCACAAAATTGAAGCCCGATCACTTGCGCCAGCCGATAGGCCTAGGCGCTTCTTTTATGCCCGGATATTGCCGCTTTTCGCTTGGAGATGGCTTCAAGACAGCATCTTCTAGGATCTTGGAAGCCTTCCCGAAAGCATCTTTAGGGTCACCCTTGAGCGTACCGGCAAACGCCTTTGTGATGTCATCTCTTGAGTCCATCCAATACTTCTCCCGTAATAACGTAGCACGTAAATCAGGGTCGGTTTCTTCTACTGCTTCTGTAGATACGGGAGATAATACGCATCTACATCTAGGATGTTGTGTTCCAACCATCTCGGACAACCTGTAAATCAACCCATGACGTGAAGCGCATACCTTGCAAGTCCGCTCATCCTTTGTTGCAATCCATCGTGCATATTCATACCCATTCCTTGCCGCCGTAGTTTTTTGTGCATTGAGATATGCGTTACCAATTTCCGCTCGTGCGATCAATTCTGCCCGTTGCCTGAGGCCCATGCGTACGTTCAATCCATCGGGATCCCTGGCGCCTGCTAGTGCCTGCCTGACTTGTGTCTCCAGCTTTCGAGTTGATAATCCTTGGCTGATGCCATCTGTGATAATGCGCGTCAGATCATCACGGAAGGTTTCAACCTCTCGGCGGATGTAGGCGGATGTAGTTTTGCCTGCAGCTTCGATTTGAGACCTTGTGGCACCAACAAATGGCAACTTGGCGACGGTATCCGGTGCGACGAGTTGCGCTAGCTGCTGAGACAGATCACCACCCATGGCATAAGCCTGGGTTAGATCACTCTTGATTTGTTCATCGATCGCCTTAAGGTATTGCTCAGGGAGATACCCTTGGGCTAGCTTGATCAATTCTTGCAACCGCGCGCTTTTTTCTGCGATTGAATATGCGGCAGGCCTACGCATCTCTCCGTCGCCTGAAGGTGTGGCGGGTTGTGATTCGTCTAGGAAGTCACGGTAGAAGCGCTTCAGGTCCTTCAGAAGGCCTACCATGGCGCGGGCCATGGCGTTGCCGATATTCCCTGCGCTACGGTCTGCCAGACCTCTCAGAGCTGCATCAAAGTCGTCAGCCAACTGGAGCTGCTGATCGCCGATGGTGACTTGTTTGGCCATCTATGGGCGCCCTTGCTAGGGAGTTTTCCCGGTTTGTTTCAGGATGTGAGGACGTGGACAATAAAAGAGTTAAGGCCTGCGACGAGACTGCTCCCAGCGTCGAAGTTGCTCGGCTTCCTTGGCCGCCTTGTTTTTTGCGCGTGTTGCAGACGCTTTTTGGGACGGCGTTAACCTTGGCGCTGTTGTATTGCGGATTCTCCATGGAGTGCTTGCGGCTTTTCGTTTTGTAGCAGAAAGATTTTTGTTGTAATTATCAATAATCATTTTATCGGTTGTTTTAATTTTGCTTGCCGGAACCGTCGCATCTCTAACCGTCTTTCTTGCCTCGGAAAGCGCTCCGACCGCAGATTCAAGCATCTGCACTCGTTTTCGTGCGGCAATGTCATACATACTGCTGCCACGCGCCTTGTATTCATCTCTAGCACGTTTAAGAGATGCCTTGGCTCGGCTCAATCTGCGAGTAAAACCTGCGTCCGTAAGATCAACCTTGCCTGACTTTGTTGGCTTTTTGGTTTTAATTTTCTTAGCAAGTCCTACATCTTCGCCCTGAGGCAGCGCCTTCTTCCCTCCCCCAATCGCCTTCCCGCCCTTCCTGCCACTCACCTTGGGCGTGGCATCCCTGACGATCTCTCCAATCCCACGCATCATCCTCGCGTCGCTCTGGGCCAGCTTTTTCAGGTTATCTCCTAGGGTCCCGCTCACCGATCGACGGCCAGGGGCGCGAACCGTGGCACCTTCTCCTGCGGGAGCCCTGCGCGGCGCCCTAACTTTCTGCCCCGTGATGCTCTCAACTTCCCTGATGCGCTGAGCATCGGCCTTGGCCAGGGCTTGCATGGTTTGGCGCAAGGTGTTGGCCATGCTGCCAGGTCGGTCGATCGCGGGAACTTTCTTGCCGCCGCCCAGAACCGTGGCCTTCATCACGGGGCTGCGCTTTTGGGAGATCGTGCTCACCCCAGATCGACCTACGGCCGTGCGCTGAGATGCTGCCTTAGCTGCCCGTAGTGCCTTGTTCCCCCTGGTGACAGCTCCCTTCTGTGCCCTGGCAGAGAGTGCCGTGGACAAGCGCTGGTCTGCAGGATCCTTGGCTCGGAGCTTCGCGCGGCTGGCCTTGAGGGAGCTTCGTGCGGCAAGCGTGCCCCTTGCTCCACTGGTAGACCTTGCGGCCTTTCTCGCGGCTCCTAGGCCGCCTCCTGGGGTGGATGCAAAACGCCCGTTAGCATCACGAACGTAGGTTCTGCGTCTGCCGCCGCCGCCACGGGCCATTGAGGGGAAATCGTAGGTTGTACCTAAGTTTTCCCGTGGGAATTGTTATTTCCTTTTGCCTGCCTTGGCCTTTTTGGCCTTTGCCGCCTTGGTGGTCTTGGCCGCCGCCTTGAAGGCTGATGCGCTCGGATAGCCAGCTTCACCGGGGCGGGCCATGCGCTCGTTTGATCCTTGTGCGATCCTGCGGCGCTTGGCGGCAATGTTGGCGTATAGACCGGGTTTTGGGTTGGGCATGGTTAGGGTTTGGTCAAGAATTTGTTTGACTGTTTATTTTTTTCTCCATTCGCTTAATCTTGTTGGTTACGTCGCGAAGTTCCTGAGAAATCAATTCCGGGGTCTTGCCTGTCGTCCTGATGACCGCATCTCGCCTGTACTGTGTTAAGGCAAAAGGCTTAAGGGCATCAGGGTTAAACTCTGGCCCCCAAAGCCCACCTTTTGAAACCACTTTGGTTTTGCCAGCCGACATACTCCATCCTTGAAATTCGGCCCCCGGTCCGGCAATCTTGCTTACCTTAATACGAGGAATCCTCTTGGCCTCATATATTTTGTTCACAATTTCTTTCTGGCGCTCAAGCTCAGACTGTTGCATCCGCAATCGAGCATAGGTCTTTAATGAAGATTTAAGCGATCCAAAGCGCTTAGCAGATTCGCCCATGAATCCTAGATCTTTTAATGCACCTTCTGCTGATACCACCGATCGATTGCCGTTCTTCTCCAAAACAAATTGATGTACCACGTTCTTGCCGCTTGAATCACTCCTGACTGCGGCATCCCAATTTGAAACCCTTTTGCTCACTTCATCGCCTTCGCGGTTCACCCTGGAACCCCACTGCCACTGCCATGTATAGGCCTTTAAGACCGCTCCTGTTGGCCCCTTGATTCCACCGCCCTGAAATGTTAGCGTATCGACTGGCTTGGATCGTTTCGCGCTAGATGCGGCCGCTTTCTTTGTTTGCTCGCGTTGCGCCCGCAGTTCCTCATTCTTTGCTTTTAAAGCCTTGCTTTTGCCGATTCCCCCCGGCTTCAGCCCTTTCGGCTTGGCGATGGTGCCGCCGATGCCAGGGAGTCGCGTGCGGGAGCCTTTGGCGCGAGGTGTTGCGGTTGCGGTCATCCTGGGTTTAGCGCTTCCCCTTACGTTGACACCTTTGCTTGTCGCTGTCGGGATTCTGGCTGGTTTTGTTACCTTCTGCAGCATTTGACTGCCGCTGGCGGGCTTCCGGGGCTTCCCGATCACCCCTGCCCTTGACAACCCCTGCAGCTTCGCCCTGGCTGCCACCTTCGCCCCGGACAGCTTCCGGTTCCCCCTCGTGACAGCACCTTTCTGCGCCCTGCGCCCCAGCGTTCCCTGCAGGGTTTCATCAGCACGGTCTTTCGCCGCCAGCTTGGCCCTGGATCGCTTGAGAGAGCTTCTGGCGGCTAGGGTTGACGTGCGGCCCGATTGAGACCTTGCCGCTTTCCTGGCAGCGCCTAGTCCGCCGCCTGGTGTGCTGGCAAAGCGACCTGCGCTATCACGAACGTATGTACGCCTGCCGCCGCCGCGAGCCATTTGCCCAAAAACTAGATGCTGCCTAAGTTTTCCCGCTCACTCAATCGGCAGACCGTTCTCGTCTAGGTTATCGGCGGTCCCATTTTCAACGTCTGGCGGAACGGGCGGATTCAGCCGCTGAGCCTCCTCTTCCGCTCGCCTGGACTCCTCTTCCGCCAATAGCTGATCCTCCTGCTTTGCATCCCTTCCCTCTGGCAGCAAGCCACGGCGCTCCATCAAAGATAGTACAGAATCACGCATGATTAGACCGGAATCATACAAGGTCCTAGCCAGGCTGATATCTTCTAGTGTGACCTCAAGATCCATGAGGCCTTCACGCATCAGAATACCGGCATCATTGCTGAGCTGTTCGCCGGTAAATTCACACCAGATTTGAAACAATGTCTGATAGGTACTTGCCTTGGATTCTGCCATCTTTTTGATGGTAGCTTGCACTTGCGCAGCCTCTAGCCCGGCTTCTGTTGCGGTGCGCTCTTTGTTCCCAAAGGCAAAGGCCATTGTTTCACCATCAAGGAACCGCTTAATGTCATTTAGGTGCGTAATGTGATGCTGCAGGCTGCTACCGCTAGGCTCCTTCCAGTTGATGCCTTGACCTGGCTTGTCTCCATCAAACTGCAAAACTGAATTTGGGCCGATAGCGGGCTTCCTTTGTTCTCCTGTTGCCGGATCAAAGCCGAGGTTTCCGATTATCTCAGCCACGGGCAAAGCGCACTTATGCAGCAACTCTTTAAGATCACTGTATTCCCTGAACCAATCAAGTGTAAAATTGGCCAGGCCTAGAAGCGGCGGCAATCCTTCACCGAAAGGGTCATCCCCTGCTCCATACCATGCAACTGGCGGATGGTCAAACAGGCCACCCCCTGCCCTCTCAAAGGTGCCACGGCCGCCCTCGTCTTCAGGGATTTCCTCAATCCTGTTCTGATTGATGTCCGAAAGTGAAAGTTGCTGCCCAGGCAGGTATTTACCCTTATTTTGTTGCAGCATCTCTTGAACACCACGAATCCTGATGATCTGCCATTCGCCGCCCTTCATCAGTCGATAGACAGGCTCATATTCTGTGCCATAGGTTCCGGTTTCAACCTCTCGCCACTCACGAATGACGACCTGATCAGGGATGAGCACGCGGCCCTTGCGCTTCATGCGCCAGCTCAACACGTTGCGCCGTTCGGCAATTGAGAATGTAGGCATCCTGCCCGACCTGATCTCTGCCGCCCGATCTGTTGCCTTGCCTCTTGGCATGTCCACCATGACTAGGCAGCCGACATCACGCATCACGATTTCATCGGCTCCAATGCCCCACTTCAAAAGGCTGTTGCCCATGCCATCTATATCACCCTGGCTTTGCTCTAGCTTCTTTGGCGCATTCTTTAGCTTATACCTTGACAATACCGCAGCAAAAGCCGAGATGGCACGTCGATAGAATGCGGGATAGCTTGAGCGCAGAATGCGCAGCTTATACGCTTCAGAAGGCTCTGCAGGTTCTTGCGGCAGGTGCCGTTCTTTGGCGCCATCCAATAGATTCCAGCAATCATATACAAGATCAAGCTTCGGTAGCGCTTCTCGCAGTTTTGGATGATGGAAACTTGGCAAGCTTCCGTCGTCCATCGAATGGTTAATACGCTGAAGCACCCGCCGGCCCGTTGAGTCTCCCTTGAGTTTTCCCGACCGGATGGAATGGATTAGTCGTCGATAGTGATGTTCAGAACCTGTTGCTCAAGATGTCCGATGATTTGCACGCTACCGCTCACTGTTTTCCGTTCTCCACCTTCCTCAAAAACAAGATCTAGGGCAGGTTGTCGCACACCACGCGGCAAGCTTTGCCCCCTGGCCACTGCTGTTGCAAACTTCGCAAGGCGATCGTATGGCCTCTGAGCAATCTCTCTCCTGGCAGCCTTTGTGCCGAAGCCTTGCCAAGCCCTCGCCATGATGCTTTGATCGCCACAGTCAAGGGCTAGCCATGCCTTATCAGCTATTTCCAAGGATTTGATATACTGCTCACAATCAAGCCCGTCTTCTGATATGTCCATGGCAGTATCATGGTATGGCTGATAATCTAAATTGATCTCATGCGTTGCTGATTGAGCTTCAACGATCTCCCGAACTTCATTTGCGCTAAAGCCGGTCTCTTCTGCTACCGCTTCTGGGGTTAGACCTTGGCCAATCAGCCGGCGAATCTTTGGCGCACGATCACGCCATCGCTCTGGAAACCTGACCCCGCTGGTGTGGTTATTGCGCAACATGTGTCCAATTTCACCTTCAATGAAGCGGTAGGCAAGGGATGAGAATTTATATGGCTCACCTGTTCTTTTGTTGATCAGTGTTGGGTCGTATTTTCTGCAAGCCCTTAAAAGTCCCACGTATGCGACGCTCTGCAGCGCGTCAAACGGCAACCGGGTTTGACTTGCGGCCCTGCGAGCCAACATGCAAGCTAGTCCCATGTTCGGCGCAAACAAGGCCTCACTGGTTTCCGTGGGCGGCGGGAAGGCATCACGGCTGGGGGCATCTTGAGGCTTCGCCGTGCCCTCCTGCTCGCCCTCGGGAGGGCTTTCGGCATCAGGGGCGGGCGGATCAAATAGCGACGCCTTAGGCTTCCTGCCGCGCCTACCGCCTTGGCTTACTGGTGTCACCATGATTTAGCCATTTTGATTACAATTATAACGCATTGGTCGCGGCCTGAGCAGGGTTGCCTTACGGATTAAGCGCCACGACCTGGGATGACCGTGGAAACGCGAATGGGGCCGGTGCCCTCGATGTGATTAAGCGCTTGGGAAACACTATCCACAATGTCATCATAGTCATCGGCGGGAAACTTGATTAGTTGGTTCTCAACAACATGCAGCATTTTGTGATAGCGAGGGAAAAACACCTCCCCTCGCTTGAACTGCGGTGCACAAGCGTTTGCCCTGGGCACCTTCCCGCCTAGTGGCCTGACAGCGCTAACAAGAATGCCCGTGGCCTTGCGCTTCATTGAACTAATAACGGCCGGACCATTCGCGGCATCTTCAATCAACACCTCCCGATAGTTCCAAAGCTTTTGGGCAGATAGGTTGACGATCGTCTCTAGTGTATCCGTAAAATCAAGGCGCTGATTGATCACGTCAAGCAGCCATTTGCCGCTTGCATCCTGCCCCCAAAGTGTCATGGCCACCATATCAGATCCGGCCGTGTCTTTGAACGAACAGTCAACAGATAACAGGCGCCTGGAAAAGAATTGAGGCATCACAATATCACCTTCAAGCGCAACCTCTCCTGGTTTGACATAATACCTAAAGTGATCTTTGTGGAATACCGTACCACCTTCTGGGGTTGGATTCTGCTGGTAAATCGAGTTCCAATCTCGATCGGTCATGGTCGCCTGTTTGGCGGCGGCCCAATCTTCGTTGAATCGGATTGGATCCAGTGCTTGCCCAATTTCGCGATGCTCTGGCTCCCTCGTTACCGTCAAAGGAAGCTCCTTGACGACACCAGTTGCTAACATTGGCAGGCTGATAACATGCCAGTGGTGTTGAACAAGTCTCTCAAGGCCTTCCCTTTCGAGCTTTCTGTTCTTATCCAGCAAGTGGCCGATAGCATCCATCTCGTGCCACCTGGTGTGAGTCACCCATCCCCTGGCGCCAGGCTCAAGGCGGGTGAACATAACCGTGTCAAGCCAATTGTGGAGCTGCCTTCTGTAGGCCGCTGAATCCGCTTCCTCGCGGCCCTTGACGGGATCATCTAGCCCCAGGAGGTTTGCAGGGAGGCCCGTGCCCTTGCCCACGCCGGCCACCCACATTCCGCCCCTGCCAGTGAAGCTTTTCCAGCGGCCTACGCCTTGCGTGCTAGAGTCCAAAACCCCGCCGGAGGCAAGATAATAATCCCTTGCATCACGTCCAAACTCTTCGGCTAGGGTCTGTGAATACGCACCTAGCCCAACGGTGTTGTTTGGGTTGCGCCTGATATAGCAACCCGGCATGAAACGGCTAAAGATTGTTGACTTAAAATGTCTGGGGGGAAGCTCGATCATCGCCCATTGAAGGTCGCCTACAATGATTGCCTCACCGATGTCAATCAGTCGATTTACGAATGGTGTAAACTCAAAATCAGGGCACACATCTTTGATGTAGTCCCTTAGGTGTTTTGTGTACGGCTTTTCTTCTGAGATGCGTTTTGCATCACGGTATCGCCTGGCATCCTCCAAATCCCGCGTCAACGGGAAATCCCCTCCATGAAAGGCGCGGGCGGCGTGGTTAAGGATGTTATACGGCATCTTGCTTCTACTCGCTAATCCTTTTCAGAATTGAACGGATGTGCCAGGTTGTCGAGCATGCGGTCAAGCGCTGCCGCAGACAAAGGGCGACCCATGGCCGCATTTGCCTCCATTAACTTTTCCCTTGCCGCCGTGCGTGCCGCTTCAATGGCAGCCGCACGCTTGCGCATTTTCCTTCGCCACGCAACGTCAATCACGGTGATCCGCAGTCGATCGCTCAATCTTTGCGCATGATTTGAAATAGCCTCTTGATCTGCTTTATTCATGGGTTCTCCCCTATGGTGACCCACCCCTGGCTTGCACTTGTCATGGCATTATGCTTGATTATCTTGCCTTCAAGGGAAGGATCGTCGCCGCAATCGGCAAAAGTGGGATTACACCAGCATTTAATAGTTGCGCAATGAGCGTAGATGGTATTCATATCTTCGTCAGGGTCTTCCAGGGGGATAATGTGAAGCATGCTCACTCTTGGGAGCATTGTGCCATCTTCGGCTTGAATCCACCGATCGACGACTGAATCCGATGGGTAGGCCGGCAGGCCTTCATCATCTTCATCATTCACCTCTTCAATCACAAGGCCCGACAGCGTGAGCCATCGGCCGAACATGATCATGGCGGCTGAATAGGATCCAACGATTGCCAGATAGGCCGCAAGGTCGGCGGGAGGCGGGATGATTGGGGGCATTATTTGTTTGTGGAAAGCTGTTGTTTTAGAATGGCAGCATGCGCTCTTTCAATCTAGGGAACTCTCTGCCACCCCATCTGCGTGGTGATACCTTCAAATCAACGCACTGGAGCACAAGCATGTTACAAATCTCGCGCTGGCGATTTAGCTCGCACTTTGATGTAGATTTCAGCATCTCCGCCTGTTCCAGCGTTGCCAGGCAATACTCAGTGGCCTGCGCTAAGGCAATTGCAAGCTGAGTTGCGGCTGCTTCTGGTGTGCGATCTCCAAAGATTCCGCCCTGACATTTTGGGATCCTGCTTGCAGAAGCTTCCTCAACACACTGCAGCGCGTAAGCCGTGTGCGTCGATCTGGCATGCTTGCCGGGTGGAATCGCATAGGACTCCTTCCACCAATCTACAAAGTGATCCTCTGAACCGATCTCAGGCTTGGGGCTGTTGTCGCCGTCCATAATTCATCTCCGTTGTGATGCGAGCCGATAGAGCGCAAGTGCGCCGATGATGGCCGCAAAGGGGTTTTGCCCCCACCCAAACGCGAGCCAGCAAGCGGTCAAAACCAGCGTCAGGATAGGGTCGTAAGGGCTGGTGCTTGCTCGCACCATGGCCCTGATGGCGCCAATGAATCCTCCGATCATGCCCATCCCCTCCGAAGGCGTGGGCGGGATTGCACAGCTCTGCGGCGGATGTTTGCGCGGGAGCGGGCAAGGCGCTGTTTGGGGGTCAGGTCGCCAGGGTTGAGGCCTGAGGCTAAGGCATGACCCTCAGAAAGGCCTCGCCTTAAAAACGAATGTCTGATGTCTTCAAGGTCGGTGCCACCATTGCCGCGAAAAATTGCAATGCGGTGATGATAGATCCTGAAGTTCCCCTTCCCTGTGGCGTCAAACAAAAGCCTGTGTGGAGCCGCGACGCCCCTTGCAAAAGCTTCTTTAGAGACATCCTTCACTTGAATCCTCCTGATAAATGATCCGCCCTTTATGGCGGTTGATCTCATGTAAGCCTGCCCAGAATGGCGCATCGTGGCCATCGGGACAGATCAGAAATTCCTGCTCACCTTTGGGGCTTGCTCGAACCTGTGTGGGCCGAACTGCGCCCCATCCGGGAACTTTTTGACTCGTCATGCTTGCCTCACCATTTTACCTTGTCAGACCAATACGCGGCGCTCATTTTGCCCTTTACGATGTTTTCGGCATGCCTGGCCTTGAAGCTTTCTTGGCGGGCTTTTTCGGCTTTGGTCTTTGGTTTAGCGCCCGCTCCCTTGACGCCTTGCTGTCCAAAGCGTATGAGCTGCACCTTGTCTCCCTCTTTGGCTAAAACCGCGTGGCTTTTTGTGGGATGATCTGGCGTGCGTTTTGGCTTGTTGTAGCCGTCGAATGTTTCGCCAGCGCGAGTGATGGACATGGTTAGGTGTCAGCTTCTGTCATAATAGGGGACCGTCCCAGGTCTTGACATCAGGGACATTGCCGCAGGCTTCGGCGGGCGGATCGGAAAGGAAGAGCGATTGCGGCGGCGTTCCAAAGAGATCCTGCCGCAGCGCTGCTGTATCGGTGAGGTGGGTCAGCCCTGTGTAATGTGCCGCGAGAGCGCTCATGCCAGCAGAATCAGCGCACATCACTCGGAGTGAATAGCCCTCTCCATCGTTCGCAAACACATCAACCGAAAGGTCTTTCCTTTCGGTTGGAGAGTCTAGTGCGCAAGAGAGTAGTACACGGTTGATTGCATCTTTGAGCTTCCCTAGGGATTCCTTGTCCCCAATAATGAAGCCGTCGGCATGTGGATAGAGCGGTGAGTAGATGTGCAGTGTGTTCATTGTTCCGTGATGAATGCATGGACACCTTTGACGCGCAGCAGGCCCCTAAGGCAGGCATCTGCGTGGATTTGACTAACAAAGCTGTTAATCTCGGCCGGGAAGCGGCCACCTTCAAGCAGTGCCTTGGCCTGCGGTTCTGTCATATTGCCGTATTGAGCAATCGCACGGCCCAAGATGTATCCGCTCTTCTCCGGGAAGGATTCGAGCATGACCGTAAACCTCCCTGCAGGTGCGGTGCTCTCAGGAGCCTCCTGTTGTAGCTCCACTGGTGGAACTTCTTCAGGCTTTGGCTCTGACGTTGGAGCGGGCCTCATCGTTGGGACAGGCTCGCACTCAATATCAACAAGCTGTACCAAATCATCGGGTGAAAACCTGCCGGGAAAGCTAAATCCCGTTGGCGTATATCGGACCTCATTCGTTCCAATGAAAGAGTGAGGATGCTTGCCAATTGGCTCGTCAGATCGCTCTATGATGCTAACGATTCTCTTCCCTCGTGTCCACCATTTTTGCCCAACTTCAATAGCAGGGAGCTTGACCCTTTCCTTTGCGGTCTTGGATGACTTGGACGGCTTGGATGGTCTGACAGCCTCAGGGGCATGGTCGATGAGCGCGGCAAGCTTGGCGGCGGCATTGTGCCGGCTTGATTCCGGATTGGGCCATGGGAGCTGGCTTGCCGCGACGGATGCCGATTCGGTTTGCCGCTTCAGATAGTCGCCGATTCCGCTAGAAGCCTCTCGAAGATGGCCTGCGGCCAATACAAGTCTTGACTCTATGCTTAGAAGCAATCTAGCAAGCTCTGCTTTGTCTGACATTTGGTTGATTGTTTCACGTGTTGTGGTGTTGATCTAGTCTAGGGCATGGGGTTATTGCTTGGCCGGAAACTCTCCCTGAGAATCTCGATCTCTGCGTCTAGCACCTGTTTTTTGAGCACATTAAATGCTTTGATCGGGGCGATTGCCAACATGATTCGGAACTTCAACGCATTCCACGATTTAGGTGCCAGCATGCTTGCCATGGCTTCCAAGATTCCCGCCGCTCCCACTGTTGTGCCCCCTGGCAAATCGCAATTGCGATATATTGTCTACTTGGTCGCATCGCATATAAGGAATATCGGCATCATGGATTCTATCCTGACACCATGTAACACCATCGCCGTTAAACGGTTCATCTTCGTCGCCGTCTTCAATGACAAGAACGATCATGGTCGGCGCTGTTGCGTGGGAATGAGGCAGGTTGGCTTTGGACATCGGATTACTCTAGAAGGTATTCACAGAAAAAGGTAATGATCTTGGGCGGTTCTACCCACTGCTGCTGTTCAGGGTTGGGGTTAGGAGGAGAGGTCCGTCTTAGGCACTGCTCACATCCTTCGCGCCAGTAGGTTTCATTGTCTTCAATGTAGCTTACGCCCTTGCATCGTGGGACGTGGTAGGGGAGTTGTGGGGTCATGGCGCATCCTGGGTGGTTTCTAGTTCTTCAATAAATATATCTGGGAGCCAGAGCCAATCGTGCATTCCGTAAAGGTCTATTTGAATGTTCTGTCCTTGAACGTCTAGCACTATTCCTTTGGAGACCATAGAAGAAAACCTTTTTTGCCACCTCACTTCTTTCCCGATCAACTTTTTGGCCTCTTTTTTCGTGAGCTTTCTCATCCTTCAACCCGCGCCGCTTGTGCTTCCGCATCCAGGGCTCGCAAAAGCTGATCGGTGTCAATTTGACTTGAGCTTGCCCATTTTTCGATCCAAGCTGCAACTGCTCGGATCATGGCTGCTCCGTCTTTGCCGGTGGCATCTGAACATTCTCCCGATGCTTCTGCGGCATCCTCATACATCTGACTCCACAAGCTGCCTTCAAGGCCCTTGAGAGTGTCCGTGGGGGCATCGGACCCCGCCAATTCTGCCTCCAATTGACTCCATAAGGTGTCCGAGCTTTGATGGATGGACTCTGCATCGTCTTGAGGCTGCCTCTCTTTGATGGCCTCCTCAAGGGCGCGTAGGCGAAGCTCAATCGCGGTCAAGTGGTCCGTAAGCGATTCGGGAACCGTGACAAGGTTTCCAGGAATACAGGGCAGAAGCGGCAAGGCTACCTTGCCATTTGGGTAGATCATTCTGCCCTCCAAATCGGGCAATCCTTATGGGGCACCAAGGATCCTTC
>Ga0315904_10009077_pt1 | contig 13055 bp, 26 predicted proteins | sample LakEriMetagenome_6_FD_203529 | JGI IMG/M metagenome (GOLD analysis project Ga0315904, IMG submission 203529) | Freshwater fungal communities from buoy surface, Lake Erie, Ohio, United States - Buoy 12 MA120 | ecosystem: Environmental > Aquatic > Freshwater > Lake | place: USA: Lake Erie, Ohio... | reverse complement strand
CACCAAAACAGACAGATAATGAGTGACAGTAAAATATTAGCAGCCGTAATAGAAGATATGCGTAGACGTGAACTTGTAGGGAAATCAAAGTACGGAACTACAATGGACAGAACTGATTTAAACACAGGTCAATGGATAACGCATCTAAAGGAAGAGCTGGAAGATGCCCTGCTTTATTTAACCAAACTTGAACAAATACACAATGCGCCTCAAGAAGATATTTAGCTTCGGCAATATTTTAGACCGAGATACCTACGAGCAATTAAGGGAATTAGATTACAAGAACCCTAACTTTAAGGGTTGTGCTGACGAGTTCCAATTCAATCGTGAATGGTGGGTTATGCTTGACCAAGGCGAGATAGTAGCTTACTGCGGTTCTATTTACTCTAAAGGCATTTGCATATTTAATCGTGCGTGGGTTAAGAAATCACATAGAGGACAAGGCATACAAAGGCGAATGATTAAGACCAGGTTAAAGGCTGCATCTACCTTTTGCCATATAGCTATTACATACACAACCTTAGATAACTTCCCAAGTGCTAATAACCTTATCTCGTGTGGGTTTAGGCTTTACTTACCCGAATATTCATACGGGGGTTACGATAAACTTTACTTCCAGAAGTTGCTATAATGTTTCACTTTAGTACAACAAAAGGTAGTAATACTACTACTTTTGGCTGCATTTTACTTCCGACTTTGGCAAGTTATACCTTTACTTTTTTTACATATTGTAAGCATATAGCTTTACTTTTTGTACGTTCTGATGTACAAAATATGCTATAAACTGCACAATTTGATGTGCTTTTATCCTATATAATACCCATTATTTGCAACAATGATGCAAAAATAATTTTAAAATATTTTAATAGTTTTGCACTTTGTATTGTGTATTGTTGTATATTTGTGTAAACAAAACACAAAATGACACATTTAACCACCTACCAAATGTTCCAATATCAGCGATACGGGAACATATTAATTGACGGGAGCAGGACTACATCAAACCCTTATGACCCTGCCTTATTGCCTAAAAACTACGATTACGAAGATGACGATTACACGTTTACTCGTTGGGTAGAAAACAATGCAGAACTTGAACTTTTAAAAAACGAAGTATATGAAGATTGAATTTGTAAAAGAAACTAAGCCAGACGGCACAATTTTCTACTATACTTTAGTAGATAACAAATACGATAGCGCAAGTATGTACTTGGAATATTCACAAGCCTACGAGTACTTTGTAAGCCTAAAGAAAAGACAAGAACCTATTATCGAAATTTTAGAACACTATAACATAGACATACAAAACAAATAACAATGAGCCTAATTAAAATTCAACAGGAATTAAAAGCACCTAAAAACCAATTCAATGCTTTTGCTAAATACAAGTACCGAAGTGCAGAAGATATTATCGAAGCTGCAAAACCTATCTGCCATAAATACGGCTACGCTTTAATGTTAAGCGATGAAGTAATAGAAGTAGGCGGAAGAGTTTATGTAAAAGCTACGGCGCACCTATTTAAAAATGAAGATGGAGATAGTGCAAGATGTTGCGGAATTGCCAGAGAAGATGAATTTCAAAAAGGAATGTCAGCTTCACAAATTACCGGAGCAGCAAGTTCCTACGCTCGTAAGTATGCTCTTAACGGATTGTTTGCAATAGATGACACTAAAGATGCAGATGCTACTAATGAGCATAAAGACGAGGTAAGCGAAGGACAAAAAGCATTCTTGATTGAAGCACTTGATAAAACAAAGTTTACTCAGGAACAAAAGTATAAGGCTATCGAAAAAATCAAAGCTATCAAGACCTTAGACGAGTTTAACAAGATTAAAGAAACAATAAAGAAAAGCTAATGATAACCGCAATGCAAGAATTAAAAGATAATTCATTATTTACTGAAGGAGAAGAATACATACAAATTGTATTAAAGAAAACCGAATGGATTGAATTACTTGAAAAAGAAAAAGAGCAGATAATACAAGCTTATATAAATGGTTATGGTGTATCTTTTATTGATGGTGATAATAGGAATTTTAGCAGACCACAAGAATACTACAACCAAACATATAACCAAAACAAAAGCTAATGAGGGAACTATTACCATTTGAAAGGCAAATGCTCTTGGCAGAAGTTTACCATTACGCTTGGTATAACGAAGAGGCATACGAGGACTTATTAGCCTTTATTAAAAAGTATGAAAACAAATTAGACAAACCTGTATTTTTTAACCCAATCAATAACAATGACACAGAAACAACAAATCTTGAACCACTTGCTTTCGGGCAAAACCTTGACACCAATTCAGGCTTTAACGAAGTACAATAGCCTTCGACTTGCAGCAGTAGTGTTTGAATTAAAACGCAAAGGCTACAAAGTACAAACGGAATTAATTAACGTAGGTACAAAAAAACAAAGTAAATTAGTTGCTCAATATTCACTTAAAAAGTAATGACACCAGAAACAAAATATCAAGAATTATTTAGTAAATTTAATGATGTTATACCACCAAATCATCAAGAAAATATAGACGACTCTATTGCAGTTGATATTAAAGCTACTAAGGAATGTGTAAAAATAGCAGTAGATGAATTAATTAAAGTTGCAAAATTTTTTAAATTATATGAAGAAATTTTATATTGGCAATTAGTTAAAAAAGAATTAACAAAAAATAAAAACAAATAAAATGACAGAAAAAAAATGGAGTACTGGCGGTTGGAAAAAGACAACTGCAAAAGGAGAAGTAATTAATTTTACAATCAATGATGTACGTTACTCAATGTGGGTTAATGCCTACAAGACAGAGGACAAGCAACCAGATTATAAGATTTATGTAAATGATTTCAAACCAAAAGAAGATACGGAAGGACTGCCGTTTTAATTATGCTAACGAGAAAGAGAGATGTTTCAATAAGACAATTAAAAGATTTATATTATGCCCAACGTAATACCCATATACAACTGCACGATATGATGAAGCAGTTAGGGTTGTTAGGCTTAGAAGATAACGAACCAATAGGCGCAGATGTAGGCGCACAAAGGATTATTGAAATTGTAGACACTGTATTTGAGTGTGATGTATTACGCAAGGACAGGTCTTTAAAAACAACGTTCGGTCGCAAGGCTGCTGCTTATTTACTTAGAAGGTACACTAAATTGAGCCTCAAAGAAATAAGCGGTTACACGGGTACAAAAGACCATACTACCGCAATACATAACATAAAACAAGCAAATAACCTAATAGAAACAGAAGATTGGTTTAAAAATAAAATGAAAATTATTTGCCAAAAAATCGAACTTGTTGAAATTTAGTGTATATTTGCAGTATATAAAACACATTAACGAAAGTCGAGCCGATAATGTGTTTAGTGGTTAAATAATAGCCCCTGATAGCTCGACTCTATTGGGGGCTTCTTTTTTTTACACTATGGCAAAAAGATTTACAGACACGGAAAAATGGAAAAAGCCTTTTATTCGTAACCTATCAGCACCTTACAAACTTTTATGGCTTTATGTATGTGACGACTGCGACCACGCAGGAATTTGGCAGGTAGATATTGATGTAGCCAGAATACGCATTGGAGAACAAATAACCGAGCGTGAAGCTTTAAAATTTTTTGGAGATAAGGTTATTAGAATAGACGAAGGCAACAAATGGTACATACCTTCCTTTATAGATTTTCAATATCCAAGCGGACTTAATCCAGACAACAAAGCACACGGGGGAATTATAAAGGTTTTACAAAAATACAATTTAATAGATGACGAATTTAAGCCCCTTGTAAGCCCCTTATATGGTGCTATGGATATGGATAAGGAAATGGATATGGATAAGGATAAGGTAATGGTAAAGAAAAAAGTTGTTGAAAACTTAAATTCTAAGTGTAATTTAGAAGAAGCGTTTGAGTACTTTTGTTTTCGTATTGGATTAGAGCAAGGCAAAACCGAAGCCGAAAAGTTTTTTAACTATTACGAAAGCAACGGGTGGAAGGTAGGTAAAAACCCTATGAAAAATTGGAGAGCAGCAGCAAATAATTGGATAACTAACACAAACACATATGCAAAAGGAACTACAAACAATCAGCGAAAGCTTACAAAAGGAGAACAATTTAACCTTGATGGCTACAACCTTATCAACGCTACTTCCTTCGGAGCAGGAGATTATGACCGCATTTTCGGGGGATAGGATAAGAAGCATTAACCAGACAATGCTTAACCAAAACTTGATTTATATTATGCAGCTTGTAGGATTAAACGTAATGCCTGACAAAATTAAGATGTCGGTTTTAGAGGATTGGATAAGAAGCGAATACGGAAACTTTACAATAAACGAGATTAAAGTAGCGTTTAAGCAAATGGTAGCTAATGACTTTATAGACCACTACCAAAATTTTAGCCCTGCATACTTTAGTCAGGTAATGGATAGGTATAAGAAAAAAGCAAACGAAATACGCAAAATGATGCCACAAGAACGAGTAGAAGCAATACCACATTTAACCGATTTAGAGATAATCGATTACAGTTACCAGGAATACAAATTGCTTGAAAACAGAACATTTGACAGAGTGTTTAACCCGTTATCTGTATTTACAAAGCTAAACGCTACCGGCATAAAGAAGTGGACAAAAGAAGATGGAGCAGAAGCTAAAAAGAAACTTATGGAAATTATAACCTACAAGGCTAATAGAATGGATATAATCAGCGCAAAGCAGTACCGAGATGAGTGGACTGAGCAATGGCTAAAGAATCAAGCCAGAGCAGTAGCGGTTGCTTTATTTTTTGATTTGGAAATTAAAAATGGTAAAGTTTCATTTTCTTAATATAGTTTTGTAATATGACGGCAAACGAATTAACCAAAGAAGCAATCAAGACCCTAAATAAAAACGGAGCTTTTGTATGGCGAAACAATAACCTTGCCGTAAGAGGTCGCACATTCATAGGACTTAAAGGAGTTCCAGACGTAGTTGGGTTTACCAATCAAGGAGTAGCCGTTTACTGCGAAACAAAAGCAATAGGCGACAAGTTAAGCAACTATCAAATATCATTCTTAAACTTAGCAAAGGCATCTAAATGTTTATGTTATATAGCAACTGAGGAAAATGGTAAACTTTCATTAAAGGAATATGAACCGCAATAGCATTATAGAAAAGTTATGGAATAGCCAAGAGTTAAAAGATGCTATTGCCAAAATGCAGCCAGAGGATTTGCAAGATGACCTGCGCAGCGAAATTTTTAAAGTGCTATGCGAAATGGAAGAAGATAAGCTTGTCGATATGTACAACCGAAATGTACTTAGGTTCTACTTAGTCCGCACAATGCTTAATATGACCCAATCAAATACAAGCCAATTTTATAAGCTATATCGCAAACCATTACAAACCGAACTACCTATTTACGATAGAGATGAGGAATTACTTAACAGGGTAGAAGATGAACTAAGCAAACTACATTGGTTTAGTAGCGACTTACTTAGGCTTTATGCTATTAACCATAACTGCAACGCAAAGGAATTAAGCAGGGTTACCGGAATACCTTATATGACAATACATAGGGTATTGAAACTAACCAAGCGTGAACTTAAAAAACAATTAAGAAAATGATAATTATAGCAGCGATATGCTTTGCAATATTCTTTGTAGAGATACACCAATTTCATAGGAAGTGGAAATTAGATTTCAAGCCCTTTAGTTGCACAAGTTGTTTAGCAGCTTGGACAGGTTTAGTTTTATATTTACTACCTGCAATATGTACCGATGTTATTGCGTTTGTATTTATACCGGGTGCAGTTGCTCCAATGATTTCAAAAATAATGTGGAACTTATGGAAATAGAACATCGTCAATACTTAGACCTGCATAGACCTAATTACGAAATGGTGCAGAACGGATATGTTAGAAATATAGATTTAGACATACTAAAAATGTACGAACATATTTACCGCAAGTATATGAGTCCAGATTTTATATTGACAGTATGGTGCAGCCATTGTATTTTTGATATGATTAAAAGGCTTTACGAATGGTACGACTTACAACCTAAACCAAAAAAGAATGCAAAGGGTAATTAATTTTAGCGGTGGCAAAACTTCTGCTTATATGACTATCCAAGAATACAAGCCTGGAGATATAGTATTGTTCTGCGATACTATGAGGGAACACCCTAAAACTTATAAATTCATTAATGACTTCGAAGCCTTTGAGAACATACCTGTAACAAGAATAAGCTACGAAGGTGGCTTTGATGGAATGTTAAAAAAGCATAAAGCTTTGCCTAATCAGTTTAAAAGGTTCTGCACAATAGAATTAAAGATTAAAACGGCTAAAAGATATTTGAGAAGCATAGGAGTTAGAGAGTTTGTTAATCTGGTTGGTTTTAGATATGACGAACCAATGCGAGTTAATAGACGCACCCAAAGATTTAAGAAGGTACACGATGCTTTCCCTTTGTTTGAGAATAAAGTAACCAAACAAATGATAAATGAGTATTGGACTAAAAAGCCTTACACTTTAGAAATACCTTCAATACTTGGTAACTGTACTTTGTGTTTTATGAAAGGCAAGAACGCAATACTTGCAATATTAAGAGAATACCCAGAACTTGCAAACGAATGGATAGAAGATGAGAAAAGAAGCAAGTATACTTATCTTAACGGAGTAACAATAGAAACATTAAAAAGCATAGCACAAAATAATTTATTTAAAGAATTTGATTTAGATAACATAAACCCTGCGTATGACTGCGCTTGTACTACTTAACTATGGCAAACTTTATACACCCTACCGCTATCATTGGCGATAACGTAATTATCGGAGACGGAAACTACATTGGTGCTTATTGTATTATAGGCGACAAAGCAGAACACAAGAAGTTCTGGGAAAAAGAAAAAGGCAAAGTTTACATAGGCAATAACAATGTTATAACAGGACTTGTAACAATAGACGCAGGTACTGAGATAGATACATTTATAGGTAATAGTTGCTTTATAATGAAACACGCACACATAGGACACGACTGCCAAATCTTCGATAACGTTACAATAAGTTGCGGTGCTAAAATAGGCGGGCATTCAATTATTGACGAGGGTGCTAATATAGGACTTAACGCAGTACTTCACCAATTTACGCACGTCGGAGAAAATTGTATGATAGGCGCAAGTGCTTTTCTTAAAGGAGAGGCAAAAGCAAATACTAAATACGCAGGAGTACCGGCAAGGGAAATAGGTTCAAACATAAGATAAATGAAAGTAGCAATCTTATTACTAACACAAAATAGGCACGATTTAACGCAGCGTGTAATTAACCAAAACTTTTTTAACTCTGGTTATAACGCAGATTGTTTTTTAATAGACAATGGCAGCGACACGCACGAAACGTTTAACTATCCGTTTACAGGTTATGACTTATCAAAAGAAAAAAGAGGTATAGCAGCAGGAGTTAATGCAGGTTTAAGAATGACTGAGAACTACGATGCGGTTTGTTTGTTAGCTAATGATATACTACTGCCTGAAAATTGGTTAGCTAAGTTTGTACTTTACGCACAACGAATAGAAAACACAGGCATTATTGGTATACATTGTGTTGAAGAACTGCCACCATTAGTAGACGGGGTACATAAAACGCATACACCATTTGGCGATAACTTTATTACTCGAGAACTTATAGACAAGGTTGGCGGTTACAATGAAGCGTATGACCCTTACGGAATGCAGGATAGAGATTACGGGGAACGAGCAACCATTACAGGCTTTACTAATTATTACTTGCCAGATATGAGGTCGGAACATATAGGACACGATGTCGGCAACGGCACGGAGTATCGTAGAATGAAAGACGAAAGTTTAGCAAGGGCGCAAAGCGTATGGGATAAATACCAAGAAATATACCACAACCAAAACAATATAAGATGCGAATACTCTGCATAACTTCTGCGAACTCAGGTGTAGGACTGCACCGAATTATGATGCCAATAGTACACTTAGAAAAGGAGTACGCACTTATTACCGATGTACTTAATGACGAAATACTTGAGCAAGGTTGGGATATTGTGTTAATGAATAGGATGCTAAACGAAATAAACGCAACGCAAATGGATGCGTGGCGAACTAAGTATGGGTTTAAATTGGTAGTCGATAACGATGACTATTGGAACTTAGAGCCAAGCCATTTATTGTATGAGCGTTATATGTTTAACAATATACCGAAGCAGATTATAAGCTATATGAAAGTAGCCGACCTTTGCACCTGCACACACGAAAGATTAGCAGCCGAGATAAGCCAATACAATAAGAACGTTCACATATTACCAAACGCTTTACCTTACGGACAAGAGCAGTTTATGGATAACAAGACCGAAGATTACAAAGTTAGATTGTTCTGGAGTGGTAGCGGAACGCACGAAAGGGATATAGAATTATTAAAGCAACCTTTTAAGAGGCTGCAAGGAATGAATATAAGAACTGTAATAGCCGGATACAATGACGGGGAGAAACCTATTTGGGATAAAATGATAGCAGCATTCACTTGTGGACTAAAGCTTAACCCTACGATTTATAACTACGCAAGAGTTACGGAATATATGGGTGCTTATACGGACTCGGATATTTCGGTTATCCCTTTAGTAGATAGCAAGTTTAATGCTATGAAATCAAATCTAAAGGTATTAGAAACGGCTGCTAAAAAGAACCCTGCAATAGTTAGCCACGTTAATCCTTACTATGATTTACCGGTACACTATGTAAAAAGCCAAAAGGATTGGTATAAACATATAAGAGATTTGGTAAACGACGAGGCTATGAGAAAGGAAAGCGGACAAAAGCTTTTTGAGTTTTGCCAAAAGAATTATAACTTCGAGGGTATAAATTTAGACCGAAAGTATATTTATAGTAAACTATGCCAGTAAAACGGCATTTAAAATAATTTGCATAGTTAAATTTTTTAATCAATTAATTATTAATCAACGGAGAAATTTAATGGGAAGCTATGCAAAGACACACGCTAAATTATATGCAAGGAATGGGATTTGATTCGTCAGATACTATTCTTTGCGAAGTGTGTGGTAAGGTAGCGGTAGACATAGCACATATAGTTGCGAGGTCAAAGTTTGGTAGCAAAAGAAAAGAGGAGCAAGACGATATAACCAATTTATGTGCAATGTGTCGTCAATGCCATTACGATTATGACTTTAAGAATAGGTGGACTAAAGAAGAAATATTTGAAATACATTTAAAGAATATACCAAATGGCAAAAGGTAACGAGAATAAGAACAAAGTTAGCTTTGGGAAAAGGAAGCGAGGCTCTGCAAAGAAGTCCTTCAACAAGCATACACCCAGACCGAAACAATATAGAGGTCAGGGCAGATGAGAAAACTAACGGCTATATGGTACATTTTAACTCACAAGGCTTACTTCGTAGCAGTATGTAAAACAGGCTTTAATGGAGACGAGATGACTACAATAGGTAACTATACTTACTCAATGGCAGATACTTTAATCAATAAGCACATAACCGATATAGATAATTTTTTAGACCAACAAGATGCTTTAGACGAAGCCAACGATATAATTAACGGGATATTATGATACAAAACGTACCAATCAACACAGTAAAAGCAAACCCTAACAACCCCAGAATAATTAAAGACGATAAGTTTGCAAAGCTCGTAAAGTCAATTAACGAGTTCCCTCAAATGCTTAACCTTAGACCTATTGTTGTTAATGACGATATGGTTGTGCTTGGTGGCAATATGAGATTAAAGGCTTGTAAGGAAGCAGGACTTAAAGAGATACCTATTATAAAAGCAAGTGAATTAACCGAGCAGCAACAAAAGGAGTTTATAGTTAAAGACAACGTAGGCTATGGCGAGTGGGACTGGAGCGACTTAGCAAATAATTGGGATAGTGAGCAGCTAATAGATTGGGGTTTAGATATACCAGGTTTTGATGCCGAAGTTATAGAAGCCGAGGAAGATGATTTTGCAGTTCCAGAGGGGGGAATAGAAACCGATATAGTATTAGGAGATTTATTTGAGATAGGGGAACACCGATTGCTTTGTGGGGATAGTACGGATAGCGACCAAGTAGAAAAGTTAATGAACGGGCAGAAGGTTGATATGGTATTTACAGACCCACCTTATGGGATAAGTGTAGTAAAGAATGATATGGTAGGTGCTGATTTTGGTGTTGCAAAAAAAGGTCAATACAAGCCTATTGCAAATGATGAAACAAAAGATGTAGCACAAGAATTTTACCAAACTTGTATAAGTTTAGGGATGAATGATTTTATTATTTGGGGAGGTAATTACTTTACTGACTTTTTGCCTTTTAGCGACGGGTGGTTAATTTGGAATAAAAGAGCAGGAACAGATATTAGAAATACTTTTGCTGATGGCGAAATGGCTTGGTGTAGCTTTCATACTCCAATTAGAATTTATGACCAATTATGGAATGGTATGATTAGAGAAGGCGAAAAAGAAAAAAGGGTACACCCTACACAAAAGCCAATAAGAATGCTTGGAGAAATAATAGAAGACCATATTAAAGGTAAAATTATATATGACGGATTTTTAGGCTCAGGCTCAACAATGGTAGCGACACATCAAAAACAAAAAGTTTGTTATGGTGTTGAAATGAGTCCTGACTATTGCCAAGTAATAGTAGACCGAATGCGTAAACTTGACCCAACATTAGTTATTAAAAAGAACGGGTTACCTATTTAAAATAGTGAGATAATAGAGAAGATATGGCTAACGAACAAAATTTAAAACCATTTAAGAAAGGCGAGGTTGCTAACCCAAACGGCAGACCCAGGAAGTATGTAAGCCTACTTAAAGAGCAAGGATATAAACTTGCTGAGATAAACGACACCATACAGGCTATGATGTCTATGGACTTAGAGGAACTTAAAACAGTGTGGGATAACCCAAAGGCAACGATACTTGAAAAAACGATTGCAGCAGCTATGCGTAAAAGCTTAGAGAAGGGCAGCCTTTATAGTTTAGAAACTTTGCTAACCCGTGTTTATGGTAAGCCAAAGGAATTAGTAGATATTCAAAGCGATAACAAAATAGAGATAGTATTTGTAGACGGCAAGACAATTCTTTAATGCGGATAGAACTACCGAACGGACATATAAATCAAAAGAAGATACTTGACTGCGAAGCCAGGTACATTGTTGTAATGTGTGGGCGAAGGTTCGGCAAATCGGAATTAAGCCAAATAAAATGTATTACAACCGCAATTAAAGGCGGTCAGGTTGCTTACATAACCCCGACCTATAAATTGGCTAAGGTATTCTTTGAGAAGCTATGCAATAGCCTTCCGTTCCCTAATAACAAATCGGACTTAAATATTAGTTTCCCTAATGGTGGCAAGGTTGAGTTCTTTACGGGGGAACGATTGGATAACCTGAGAGGGCGCAAGTTTAACCTGGTAATAGTAGACGAGGCTTCCTTTATACCTAACTTAGAAGACGGGTGGCTTAACTCGATAAGACCTACCTTAACGGACTACAAAGGGAAAGCTATATTTTTAAGCACCCCTAAAGGTAAAAACTACTTCTTTAGTTTGTTTAGCAAAGCCGAACCCGATTGGCAAAGCTTTAAGTTCACTACATACGATAACCCTTACATAGACCCACAGGAAATAGATGATGCCCGTAGGCAACTGCCAGAGGTTGTGTTTGAGCAGGAGTATATGGCAAACCCTGCCGAGAACGCAGCTAACCCATTTGGTACTCAGTTTATCCGTAATTGTATACACCCCGTAACTACTATGCCGATTGTAGCTTTTGGTATTGACTTAGCGAAGTCGGTCGATTGGACAGTTATTGTAGGTTTAGACGAAAACGGAAATGTGGCTTATTTTGACCGCTTCCAAATGGATTGGCATAATACCAAGCAAAACATCATTAGATTGCCTAAATGCCCTATCCTTGTCGATTCTACGGGGGTTGGCGACCCTATCTTAGAGGACTTACAAAGGGAAGGGGTAATGATACAAGGCTTAAAGTTCACAAGTTCAAGTAAGCAGCAGCTAATGGAAGGCTTACAGGCTGCAATACATCAAGGCAAGATTGGCTACCCTGATGGGATAATCAGCCAAGAACTTGAAATCTTTGAATACCAATATACTGCAACGGGGGTTAAGTACTCCGCACCTTCAGGCTATCACGATGACGCCGTAGTAGCTTTGGCTTTAGCTTGGCAAAACTTCAGCCTTAAACGTGGGACGGGTAGATACGCTTTTCTATAATTGCAACAAGGTTACAAAAATAAATTTAAAAAAAGTTTGCACTTTTGATTGTTGAATGTGTAAAGGTTGTATATTTGATATATCAATTAACCACAAACACAAACACAATGAAAAAAGAAACCGCACAACTTTTAGCAGTATTTTTAGTAGCTTGTTACCTTATTGGGCAACTTCAAGACATCTACGCAAAATGATTTACGCTATCTGCTTCCTGCTTATTGCAACAGGCTTTGTAATGGCAGCCATAACCGATTACACACTAAAACAAAACAATGACCCAACTAAGCAAAGAATACATAGACAAATATTACGCAAGTGAGCCTATTAGCATTATGATGAATAACATTGATGCTACCTACCTTGAGATACTAACGTACTGCAAAAGCAAAGGCTACGAACCTGCCAAGCGCAGATTAAGACGAGAGCCGAGCAGCTTTAAGATAGGCTACTTTGATATTGATAACTACAAACCCGAAACAATATAATTAGAACTATAATTCTAATTGTTTAAAAAAAAGCTATTTAAAAACAATTATTTAATTAAATTAGAAATATATTTCCAAAAACAAATAACCTATGAAAACAATAAAAATATTAAATCAAATCGTTATAAAGTATGAGCAACGAAAAGCTAATTTAAATAGTATAAAAGTAGATGCTATTAAAAGCCAAGTAACAACAACTGGTGTATGGACTCCAAAAACTAATTAACCTATGAAACTATATACAGAAGAACAAGTAAATAAAATTGCAACTCAATCAATGAGTTTTGGAAGTTATGATAACTCCATTACACCAATTGAGATA
>Ga0315904_10009072_pt1 | contig 13058 bp, 24 predicted proteins | sample LakEriMetagenome_6_FD_203529 | JGI IMG/M metagenome (GOLD analysis project Ga0315904, IMG submission 203529) | Freshwater fungal communities from buoy surface, Lake Erie, Ohio, United States - Buoy 12 MA120 | ecosystem: Environmental > Aquatic > Freshwater > Lake | place: USA: Lake Erie, Ohio... | reverse complement strand
GTAATTCAAACACATAAGCTCCACTACCTTTTACAATGTTAGAAATTGCAACCAATGGCAATTGATAAATCAATTGTAAATCGCCTTGGTATAATGTCAAATAAGATTTACTTAAATCGGCATCAGTAACGCCGGGTAAACCTGACAAAATACTAAACGGGGTTGCGTTAATATTGTAAACCTGTATAGCTTGTATGTGTGCATTTCGAAGCTGGGGCTGGTCGCTAAAAAAGAACTTTGTTAGGCTTGACCCCGAAGCAACGGGGACTTCCAACCCTTGAAACCTTTTTATTCTCATACAATAATTTTATAAATAATAAAATAGGGTGGGGCAATTGCTCCCCCACCTGAGCGGCTTTTATAGTAAGCTATACTATATTTTACCAAACAATTATTTAATCGTGGTAACATTTTGCAGAAGCAAACCTCTCTGCTGAACGCAAATAAAACTATTTGCAGTTATTGTAGCTGGTGCCCCATTTGCAACTAATTGGAAATTGATGTTTGCAGCACCATTCATAACAATACCCGGTTCAACAGGGTAGAATGAATTTTGTGATGCGTCCCATTGGTCTACCGGGAAAACGGTTTGCGCCGTAATACCAACACCGCCTTGTGTTTGTGGAACATAATAGCTACGGAATACATCAAAAGCAGGTACAACTAAATCATTGTTAATAGCTAATGATAAATAACCATTATACAAACTCCATAAATCATCATCACTTGTTCCGGTAAAAGCAGTACTATTTGGATAAGAATATAATTTTGCTTTTGTATCAGTTGCTGAACCAATACCAAAAGTAACACTCCATTCAGTTGCTACAAATATATCTTGTAGGTTCAAACGGCGTTCGTTAATTCTTACCGCTCCATTTTGGGTATCGTTTACCAATACCGGAATGTGATAATTTGCACTTGAAGTAGATAAAGCTACTTCACTTCTTAAATATGATTGTGTAATTTTTGCGTGGTCTACACTATAACCCAATGAACGAACGAGCGCTTTTGCGTTCTCGAAGGTCATTCTTGCTCCAACTTGTGATGCCATTTTATTTAATTTTTATTTTTTTAATTAAAGGTGTAAATGAATGAATTAACATTCTTCGTCTAAACCGGCAATACTTGGTGTCATATACGAAGTATCTACCAATCCTTCACGATTGTACATAGCAGCAATCATAGGTGTTTTATAATCGCTATCAGATGCAACTGCACCAATACCATTAAGAACGCCAAATGATTGAACTAATTTAATACCACCAACGGCAATCATACCATTTGCAAGACCCTGACCGGCAGCGCCTTTAACAAATCGAGGAAGTACTAAACCAACTGCAACCGGGATAGCCGCTTTGATTTTTTCATTCGCTACTGGAACAAATTTAGATACTAATTGAGCGGCAACGCCACCTGCAATTGTATAGGCAACGCTCATAGCAGTTGAACCTACTGCGCCAATGCCTGACATTTTACGACGGCGTCTTGGTGCGCTTTTTCTTTTGTACGATTTTCTACGCATTTTTTTGTTTTTTAATTATTGTTAGAAAAATTTTATTTTAATGTTAAATTACCTAAATCAAATTCATCTTTTGTATTTATAGCATATTCTAATGCTAATAAATTTCTATCCGGTACACTCAATAAATCATACCATTTACCTCTACCACCAAATTCTTTATGATATTTTTGTAAAGCTGCATCTATATAATATCTCCATAATTTTGCAGCCTTATCTATATCATAAGTACCTTTTAGATATTTCTTTGATAAATTTTGTAAAATAGGATTTTTTCTTTGTCTATATAATTGACTATCGTTATCGGCATATAATTGTATCTCTCTTGCAGCATCTTTATCTTTATAAGACGGCATTGAACCAATTTTAATACTTTTACCTAAACCACTAACAACCCTAATATTTACATTATGGCTTTTAGTGTCTTTATGGTTTTCCATTCCATTTACACGGCGTTTATGCGCTGGAATAGTTGCCCAATTTGTATGTTTTGAAGCTGAATATCTTGGTTTAGTTTTTTGAACAACCTTTTTAGCCGCTTTTTTAGGCGCTGCCTTTTTTACAACTTTTTTAGCTGCCTTTTTAGGCGCTGCCTTCTTAACAACTTTTTTAGCCGCTTTTTTCTTTTTTACTGCGCCTACTTTTTTCTTTCCGTAAACTTCTGCAAATGCCTCTTTTAATGAAACACCCGTTTTTTTGCGGATAGCTATTGCCTTTTTAAATTTTTCTTTTGCTATTTTTTGTGCTGCGGTCATTGTATTATTTTTTTGCGAATTGTTTAACTAATAAAAATCCGGCGGCTACTAAACCTAATGTTATTGCAATATTCATTCCGGCTTTTTGAGTTCCTGAACCACCAGTAGCATCACTAATTGGCGGCTTACTTATTAAAGTATTAATTGAATATTCCGTTCTTACTCTTGGACTTCCTTTTACATTAATTGAACTTTTACCCTGAAAATATTTTTCATTTAAAGTATCATTAAATAATTGCGCTACATCACGGCTAACCTGACCTACATCACTAAAACCGCTTTTTGTTCCTGAGGCTCTACCAAATAATTCAAAATATTGTTGTGGCGCATCTTCAAATTCCGCATTGTCTTGCATTTTTTGAATATAAAATGCAACACGCTGGTTAGGGGTCATTTTAGCTAACAATGGTAATCTTGACTTCCATTTAAAAGTACTATTATCAAATGCAGTTAAAAAAGGAAATTGGCTGAAAAAATCCGGCGTTACACCTTCTTTTGTCAAAAGTGCATTTAAAACCTCTTTGCCGCCTTGAAACAAAATACCCGTTCCGGTAGCTTGTAAATTTTCTCTAAAATTGTTTTGATTATTTTCATTTTGGCTACCACCAAAAATATCATCGAAAAAACCACTTATTTGTGGCATATTTTGGAGCGCTCGTGTAACCTTATTAATAGCTACTTTATATTCTAATTCTTTTGAACCTCCCGGCTTTATTTTTCCGCTTATTAAAAGCCTATCCCTATCGCTTACTAATTTATCACGATAAGCAGACATTTCTTTAAATTTTTGTTGTGCTGAATAGCTATTATCTATTCCGCTTAACGCTATTAAACTCATTTTAACTTTTTTATCTTTATAAAATGTTGGTTGTTTACTTTTATCATCAAACCTATCTAAAACCGGGTCTATCCAAATTTCATTTTTAGTTCCGGGATATAAAACCGCAAACACGTGTCCGGGTTCTTTTACACCTTCTTTATAACTTGCAAAACGATACGCCACTGGCACATTCATAATACCTTTCCTTGCTAAACTTGAAAAGATACCATTTGTAAATAAAGCATAACTTTTACAATCCCCCGGCATTGATACAATTGCCGCCGGACTTCTTAATGTTTGATTGCTTGAACTTTCAATGTAATATGGAATATTGTTTTTTAAAAACTCCCAAACATTTTTTGCCGTTTCCTCAACATCTGCACCTACAAAATACTGACTTATTTTATCATATTCACTATCCCATTTATAATGGGTATCAACAATGCCATTAACAATGTCTTTTGTGCTTTGGTCGGTTGTTATAACTTTTTTATAGTTTTTAAACGGACTTAGCTTTTGTAGTATAAAATTTTTACTATGCAAAGAACTTATAATTAATAATGAATGGTAAAGGAACTCTATCAATATTTGCGCTACCCTTCAAAACAAAATTTAATTGCTTTGAAGTGAATAAAATACTTGCCGTATTAACTAAATTTAATAAAGAAGTATTTGCAACAATATTTAGTTCTTTTTCCGAATTACCCGGAATATTAATTAATTGATTAAATGTAACATCGGCAACCTTCTGCCCACTCTCTAAAAATAATTCGGCATCTAAATTTCCAAATGTAGTTGAAACATTTGTAGGATTGAACAATTTTACCCCTAATGTAATTTCAGGGTTCAAAACATTTCCCCCTAATTTAATTCGGGTGGGAATATAGGTTAGGGATTGCTGAAACCTGAATTTATTAAATATCCAGTATAGCGCACCCGCTCCCAGTAACAAACCAATCCATTTTTTAGCTACCATATCATCAAAATTAAGGTTTTTTCCTAAAAAACAAAAATTTTTTAAAAAATGTGTGCGTTGGTTAAACTTTTAGTTTAAAAATTTATATCTTCGCGCTTGTAGGCGCGAAGATAAAATTTAAACCACCTATTTTAAACCACTTAAAACCGGTTTAATTTCTTACACATTCATTCATTTACACCTTTAAAAATAAACCTATTCCATAATCAAGTGTATAGGCACAAAAAAACCGGGTTTTAAACCGGTTCTTTGCTATTGGGGGGATTTTGGGGGATTAATGGGGGTTATTAAGCCAAATACGGCAATAAAATCGTTTTGTGGACTTCTCGTATACATTTATATATTTTGCGCCGGATTTACGGCAAAAATCGGCAAAAGTATCCAAATTTGTAACCTTCCTATATTTTCGGGGGGATATATTTAATTCAGGTTCAAAAAAAACTATTGTTGAATAAGTATTTTTCATATTTTTGTATGGTAAGTGAATGAAATAATGGTTAGGGTAATCATTGTTTTGTCTAAACCGGTTAATTTATTTAACCGGTTTTTTTTTGTACGCTAACATCAAAAATTCAATATCTTGTTTGGTTAAGATTGTATCGTTATATTTAAATCTTATTTGGTTATTTACTTTAACCATTTTAATAAGACCGCTTTTTAGCATCTCAACTAAAAATTTTTTAAAAGTTCGTTTCGTTATCATTTTGATTATATGTGTAATTAAAATATTGTTCTGCCTTATCTTCAAAATACCCTTCTTTTATTCTATCTCTTACTGGTGTATGATAAGATAGTGCCTCAATGCAACCACTTATAAAACTTACATTTAATTGGTCTTTTTCTTTTATAAGAAAATGCTCAAACATCATTAATGAATAATCGCTTAAATGAAAATTTCCTTTCATATAATCAATTAATTCTTGCATTGCGGTTTTGTTAAAATCTTTTTTCATAAAGGTTATTATAATTTTTTGTTATTAGGTTTTTTTCAATCCATATTTTACAAAGTTTCTTTGCATAACTTGTTCCCTTTGCGGTTACTTCCTGAATTTCTGCAATAACATCTTTGTATGGTTTTTCAATTGCCAATATTTGCAAAATCATTTTTTTATGGTTCATTTCATTAAAATTCAATGGGTCAATTTTGTTTGTGTTTTCCGGCTCTTTGATGCTATCCATTTGACGCCATTGGTTATCATAATTCATTAATACAACCGGTTCAAAATCTTCCGAACTTCGAAGGAAACGAGGTTGCAAAGTGAATGTTTTTTTCTCTTTGTCTTTAACTACTTCCAAAGTAGAACTCGCCCATCTATCACAATTTGAACCCAAATGACCCAGTGTTTGATTGCCTAACCCTTTGCCTTGATGCAAAACGCCAATAAATAGACAATTATAAATTTTTGTAAGTTTCTTAAACCAATTAACAAGTTTGCGGCTCTCTACTTCGTTATTATAATCAAAAATAAGGTCTAAAATTCCATCTATTATAACAACCGGGCATTCAGGGTTATTTTCTAAATACGTTTCAATTAACGCCCTAATTTCATCGGGGTTATCCTCACGAACCGAATAAAAGTGCGCCCATTCAGGTAAACCATTAATACCGGCAAAGTTTTTAATCTTATTAACTTGTCTAAAAAAATCGTATTCGGATTGCTCCGTATCAAAATAGGCAATTTTGCGCCTACCTTCCGGAAAACGAAATTTCATACCAAACATATCGCCCGGCATAAATGCACTTGAAATAGCGGCGGCAAGGAAAGTTGATTTCCCTGCCTTTGCCATTCCGCTTAAAATTATGAAGTTTTGAATAACGCCAATCGGTAATTCGCTAATTGTAAAAACAACCTGGTCTTTTGGGGGGATAAAATCGGGATTGTATTTTCTTTTGGCTAATTTTTCGGGTAGGGTTATTGTCTTGTCTTGTTCCATTAAATATTTTGAATAAATCCGAATAAAAATAGTGCAATTATAAACACTATTAAAGCCTGAATTTCATTACTACATTTGAATAACATTTGCGGTATCTTCTTTTGCATCTTGTAATTTTTGAAGGGTTTTAAAATATTCATCAGTTAGCGTTTGAGCCTCTTTTAAAATCATTGATGGGGTATCTTTGTACGCTCCGGGATTGCCTTCCTTTGCACATACTATTGATAATAAAACTTGCTCGTATTTAGTAAATCCGGGTATTGCGGCAATAATTCTGCCAAATTCATCTTTAATAGGCATACAAGGGTATGCCGGTGCATTAGTTTGATATTTCATTATTATCATTTTTATAAGTTTCTAAATAAGGTATTTTTAATTTATCAAGTAATTCTTTATAAGCATCAGCCAATTTTAAAACATCTCTACTATCTTGTAATGAAATAGTAATATGCTCGTGTTTACTTGAAAAAGTTATACTAAATGGACTTGAATTAATAGATGGACTTAATTTTAATTCTAATATTTTTTCAGGTTCTTTATTATAAAATTTCATCTCTTATATATTTAGATTTTAAAGATAGGCGGATAGTTACTCCACCGGTTTCATTTTCCCAAATGTCAGTTATTAATTCTTTCATTAAATTAACTTCGTGGGGTTCGATTTTAATTACTCTTACAATTTCATCATCAATTGTGCAAATATTAAGAAAAAATCGATTTTCTATTTTTTTAGATTGTTTTGTCTTGTTCATTTTGGAAAGGGTTTTTTTCTTGAATTGAAATTGATAAAAATTTGTTGTTTGATTTGCCAAATTTGACCCAACCGGCAACCTCATAAAATTTGCCGTCTAATTTTACCCAACCTTGATAATCGGGTTGTTTTTCATTTTTTTTGTTCGTTACGGCGTTCATTGAGCCATAACCATTCAGAAGGGATTGAAGATACTCGTTTTTCATTTTTTTTTGTTTTTTTAAAGTAAAGAATAAAAGATATAAAATAGGTTAATAAGTAAACTATTATTGTGAGCGGAATAGACACAACAAATAGATATACTATTGCAATAAATTTTATTAGTAATTTTTTCATTGAAATGAATTTTCCAACATTTTAATTTCTTGATTAAAATGCTCAATTGATGCATCAATTAGAATTCTAATTTCAAATGCTAAATCAAATGGAATGTCATTTTCATTAATGGAAAGAAATTTTCCCCCTGAACCATAAAAGAAAATTGTAACTTGTTCAAATGGGGTAAGGGAGCGGAGCGCCTCTAAACGCTGAATTTTGGATTGCGCTGCGGCAATTTGACCCAAAATTTTTTGGTCGGTGTTGAATGTCATAAGATAGGGTTTTTTGTTTTGTAGGCTAAAATTATACATAAATAATTGAAACCACCAAATATTTTTTATTATAGGCATAAAAAAACCCCCAAAATAGACATTTCGGGGGTAATCTTCCTTACTTGTATTTAACCCTATCTATAACAAAAATAAATCGGCTTCCGCCTTCCTACGCCTCGTTAAACCGGGTATTTCAACCAATATACCGGCTGAATTACGCCCTTTATTCCATTTTAAGAACTCCGCCGCTACTTCGCTTTTAGGACTTCCGGCGTTTAATTTTCTTAATAAAGTAGACCTTTGTAACGCTCCTAAGCCTAAATTATAGGCAAAAGAGGTCAAACTATCTAATTGGTTTTGATTAATGGGTACTTTAACGAGCTTTTTAACGCCAGTGGCAAATTTTCCGGCATCTAACCTTAACCAACGGAGCGCCGTTTCTTTGTCGATTATATCGCCTTCCTGAACCTTACGTTTTGCGTCGTGGTTATATGTGGAACCAAAACCAATTGTCCAAATATTACCGGTGTCCCGATAACTTTTTAGGCGTTCGCCTTCAAAATCTTTAATGAAGTTTAAACCCTTTGCAGAAACTCCCATAGCGGTTGCGGTTGTAAGTAATAAGACAATTGCCGCCACAATTATAATTTTTGTGGTGGTTGTCATTATTTCCTATTGTTTAAATTAATATCACTATCCTTTGCGGCTACTAAACCTAATCCGGTTAAAATTGCCGTAACTCCGCCCGGAATATCGCCTTTTACAATTGTTGCAATACCGGTAATTAATGTACCGATACCAAATAAACTTGTTTTCCAATTTTTAAACATAAAATATAATTTTAGTTACCATAATAATTGGTCTGCATAATATCCGGCGCTGCCTTTTATATGCCTGTCCTTTTCGTGTCTAATTTTATATGCCTTACGGCGTTCATCTGCAATCTTTTTACCGCAATATTTTAAATAATAGGGATAATCTAAATAATTCCTATCCCCAATACTTACTATAAAATTTCCATACACATCATAAACATCAATTTTCTTTTTGATGTTTTCGCTTGGCAAAACAATTACATTTAATTTTTCTGCCTTCTTTTTTGTGTATAGTAAAATCTTATACATTTATTTTTTAGTAAAAAAATCAAGTTTTGTTTCAATTCGTGCCAACCTATCTAATATTTCACTATTAGTATCGTTATGCTTCAATAAATCTTTTTCAATTTTATCTAAACGGCTTTTAGTGGTAAAATAAAAACCACTGGCAACCGCTACGAATGTGAATACACTAATTATCAATTCCGTTTGCATCATTTTCTACTTTATCATCTTTAAGTATTGCTCTTGAAATTACATTGAAACTATTAGCCGCTAAAAAACTTGCGTCCATATTTTCAAAAATTCCGCCTTTACTTGCAGCGTCTAATACTTGTTTAATTACGTTTAATGCTTGTTCGTTTGTCATAGATTTTTATTTTAAGGTTTAATTAAGCTAAGGTAAGATTTAATTGTGTAGCCGCCCATTCATACGCCCACTCATTCACATCACTTTGCGTTCCCCATTGGTCATACGTTGGTATGCCCATTGTTAAATTTCCGTCTGCAAGTTTAGTAGCGTCAGCATCTAATAACTGCCAATAAAAAGTTGCACTATTTAAAAGATTATCATTAATGATAATTAAATTAAAAAGGGTTGCGGTTACTTGTAGTCCGTTTACCCAAAGGCTAAAAGGTTGTATTTGTTTCATATTATTTTATATTTAAACTATTTTAATAAATCTATATACTACATCATTTGGATTACCGCTTGTTTGTCTTGCCTGTACGTTATTTCCGCTTAAAGTAATAAATAAATTACTTCCATCTGTTTGTTGTAAAATTCTTGCTGAAATTGCATCAAAAGAAATTATTGCATATGCACTATAATTAACTGGTGAACCTGCACCATTTGGCAAATCAACATAAATAATATATAAACCCGCTTCACTCGTAATAGTGAATATTGTGGTAGCAGTATTATTAGGAATTACAATACCTGATAAAAAAGATGTTCTAAAACCGCTTGCAAAAGTAGTTCCATTAACTTGTAGCTTACTTCCGTTGTCTGTTGTTGTTCCGATTAGTAGGTTACCAGTAGTTTTTAATGTTATATTTCCAGCACCAACACTTCCACCACATTGTAATAATAAATCTTTTACAGTTCCACCCCCTTCTGTACTATATAAACCAAATCTTGAATTATTATTTTCTATGTATGCAGATGCTAAAGCATTTGTAGATTCTCCTTTATATACAAGATTTCCAGTTGTTAATATTTTTAATCTTTCAGTTATAGTTGTTCCGCTATTAGTTCCATTTGTATAAAAAACTAAATCGCTTCCATTTAAGGCATCAATACTTGCCCTTCTAATTGTTGCGTTACCAAATGTTAAACCTGAACTATTAGTACCATTTGATATAATTTGTAATAAAGAATAACCAGTTGCGTTATATAAAGTACCAAATTTTCCGCCGCCACCAAAAGAATAAATATCAGGCGTGGAAGTTCCAATACCTAAACTTCCAGCACCCGTTAAGGTCATTAATCTATTTGCTAACTTATCATTCCAAAAGGATATTTCACCGCCTGTTGTATTTGAGCTTAATTGTAAACTATTAGAATTTGTGCCTATAATACCAGCACCCACATAAATTGAATTATCTGCATAAACTATACCCGTTACTCTTGCTGCACCATTGACATCAAATTTATATCCGGCATCAACGCTACTTCCAACAATAAAATTTCGTGCTGCCGATATTCTTGCCGCCTCTTGCGTGTTAGTACCATTATAAATACCAAATAATATTGGACTTGCAGTTGTGCTACTATTAAAAATAGCAAGTTCGCCGCCGGTAGTACCCTGAATAAAGTTATTTACACCAGTTGCCAGTCCTAAACCTATTAGCCTCGTTGCACCCGTTCCGCTATTGTTAATTCTAATGCTTGGAGCGGTTGCGCCAATTACAACAATATGATTATCGCCGGTGGCATCATTTACAACTAATCGACCACTGGAAGTTGTTTGCGCTCCTATAAATGTTTGACCGGTTGTTTTTTTAATACTGAATTGTTGAGCCGAACCAACTACATCAAAAATACCCCAATCATTTGCACCGGCATTATAAAAATTACCAATACGCCATAAAGCCGTACCGCTATTTTGAAAACCAATCCTTGTATCATTGGTAGCAATTGTTTGATTTAATTGCACTAATGTACTTTGGTCATCGTGTACGTCTAATGCACTTCCGGGCGTATTTGTATTAATACCTAAATGGCTTAATGCAGTATCATAAAATAAATTATTGTTACCGGTTATACTTGATGTACCACTAAAATAAGTTACTTGACCGGCTGCACCTGAACCCGTAATTGTACCGGTAGAACTTGGACTTAATAAAAGCCACGACGTTCCGGTATCTCTATATAAATCTAATGTATCGGTTGAAATAAATATTCTACCAACAAAAGACGGAGCCGGTCTATTTGCCAATGTATCAGCAAAAAAAGCCGGGGTCGCTTTTTGGTTTAATATTGATAAATTAATATTAGGCATTAGTTAAATAATTTTTCTTTACTGAAACTAAATTATTTGTTCCACCAGTATTGATAAAAGTTGCTAACAATCTTGTTTGCAAAAATTCTCCGGCATTACCTTCAATTTGAAAACTTTGATTTTGTTGTAAAACAACTTGGTCAATTTGAACGGCATTTGTTCCATAATTAATAAATAAAATACTATTGCAATCGGTAGTAACATAACCATTCGCATCATAAGTAATCATATTTATATCAACATTAATTCTACCGGCTTTTATTTCAAAATTGCTCATTTTTTTATTTTTAAAGGTGTAAGGAATGAATTAAATGGAATATGGAACGCCTACTTTTTTTCCGCTTATAGTAGTACCATAAAAAGATTGATAAGTTTCAATATCTTTTGGCTTACTTACTTCTCTTATTTGTTCTAATATTGGCGTTGTAACATTTTCAGAACTATTTAATTGCATTACTACATCTTGAACCGAACTTGTTACATCAGGCACAAATTCCCCCTTATCCAATGGGTCTACAATTACCGAACCTTTGTACTTCTTTTTACCATTTTTATAAAAATAGTAAACCGCAGCACCACCTAATAACAATAATAATAATGATAAGCCTTTATTTTTCATTTTAACTTCTTTTTAAACTATTCGTGTATGTAATTAATTGATTAACTTGTTCGGCGCTAAATCTATCCGCCGGGTAACTTAATAAAGTTCCGCCAACCAACCAATTCAATAAATCTTTTTTATATTTTTCATTGAATTTAAATGCTAAATAAGATACTTGCGTTTGCGTTTTAAGTGATTTAAAAACGCCTAAAACAGCATCAAAATCATCATAAAAGTATCCGGGTGCATTCCAAATTGTATCAATATATTTATTAACCGCATCATTTTTTATAATTAGTGCATTAGGTACACTTCGCCAGTAATTAGGATTAAATGCAGAACCCGGCTTTGTAATTTCCTTATCTACATTTTTTTCCTCACTACTTTTACTTAATCCAAAACTTTCGGATAGTGGTTTTAATATTTTAGTATATGCTAAATATAAAATAACGCCACCAATAATTAAATTTTGGTTATCCTTTAAAAAATTACTTTGCGCCATTTTATAACATCATTAAAAGTGATTTTAATTTCATTGAGTTCATTTCATCTAATTTTCTTAAATGCTCAATGGTTACACCCTTATCCATTAAGGAATGTAAAATTTTCAACGCCTCATCAGTATCCTCAATTCCGGCAATTCCGGTAGGCGCACCCGTTTTTGAAAACATATTACCAACCAATCCCATAATTCCGGCTACTATTGTTTCTTGTAATTGCGGATTGCTTAACATAGCGTTCAATGGGGATTGCTCCACTTCTTCTTCTTCTTCTTCCATTTCGCCAATACTTTCCAATGCGCTCAATCTTGATTGCATTAAAGCATTTTGCTCTATTAATTTTTCTAATAACATTTCAGTTCGTGGACTTCCAACATTACCCATTTGGTTCATAGGTAAAAATTGTTGAGGTCTATTTAACTGGAATGAAATAGAAGTAAGGATAGGCTCTTTTTTCCTACCCTTACTCACTTTTTCTTCGCTAATAACTTGTATTAGGTATGGATTGTAATTTTCAACATTGTTACGAAGTTGCGTTAATGCCATTTGCAATTCTTGTCTACCAATTTCCTTATCGCCGCTAAAATTATAACGCAAATATTGTGGACTTGGGTTCACACCGGCATACACTTTATAATCGTTACCTTCTGCGGTATCATAAAAATTTAGTACTTCATCAATTGTAAATATTTCGGGTCTAAACGCTGCCATAACAAATAAGATTTTTACATATAATAATAAACGCCAAATGAATAAGCTACACCAGTTGTCGCTAATGCGGTAGGTAAGCTAATATAAGATTTAGTCCAACTAATATCTTGGTCATTCATTTCCGGTAATTCAAACACATAAGCTCCACTACCTTTTACAATGTTAGAAATTGCAACCAATGGCAATTGATAAATCAATTGTAAATCGCCTTGGTATAATGTCAAATAAGATTTACTTAAATCGGCATCAGTTACGCCGGGTAAACCTGACAAAATACTAAACGGGGTTGCGTTAATATTGTA
>Ga0315904_10009069_pt1 | contig 13060 bp, 18 predicted proteins | sample LakEriMetagenome_6_FD_203529 | JGI IMG/M metagenome (GOLD analysis project Ga0315904, IMG submission 203529) | Freshwater fungal communities from buoy surface, Lake Erie, Ohio, United States - Buoy 12 MA120 | ecosystem: Environmental > Aquatic > Freshwater > Lake | place: USA: Lake Erie, Ohio... | reverse complement strand
TGTGACATTCTTCGGAAGTCGCGGGGAACGGGGACGAACACGGCATCGCAGCCAACATGCGGGGCGGCATTGTTTCCCCTGCTAGCTATGCCCTGCCCGCCCCTCATGTGGCTGGATTGGGGCGTTAGCTGGCTCAGGTCGTTTTATGGCCTGCGGCTGCGTTGAGAGCAGACCTTGCCCACTCGTTCCACTTTTGCCCGGCAGCGGCTTTACGCCACGCCTTGCGTTCGTCTTTGGTGCCTCGGACATTGACCGGGAACGCGATGCGTTCCCGGTCATCCTTGGCGGCGAAGTCGTTCCCTTTAGGCGCAGGCATTTTGGGCGGATTGGTAGAGGGCTTCAGCATCGGGGTGATGACGGCTCATATCGTCCGCATTGAAGCAGCGGAGACTATTGCCGATGGCGGCGGATTTATTGACGCCGATGTCGGAGAAATAAACTCTGGCTTTTTTACCATCGGGCCAGATCACTGTTTGGCGATAGCTGACTTTCCAGCCGTAGGCGTGGGACTCGTCTTTGATCATTCTGCGGCTCGAAGGGCTCAGCTTCGGCATTCCGAGCTGGCGGATTTCTTCGAGCTTTGCACGCCAGACATTCAGGATTTCGCTTTTGGTATTCATGTTTTGGGATCGAGGTTTAACCGCCTCGGCGGGTTTGTTGTTTCACTGACAACCCTAGTATCGGTTCGATTGAAGTATTTGCAACCAAAATCTTTAAATTGTTTTCGCCGCCCGTCGCGCTGCCGCGTTTTCAAGGCTCCAGACCAGCCAGCTAACCAGCGGCTGGAGGATCAACCTCGCTAAGGCTCGGTGCCTCAGCCTTGACGTTCTTCATTTCTCATTCTGGTTTCGTCATTCCCGGCGAAGCCGGGCTCCATAACTGCCGCAGTTTTTCCCACCAGCGGCCGCGTTTGCTGAGTTGGGGATCGGGCCAGATCATCGGGGTGCCGTCGAGGATGGCGGCGGTGTGGAGGAGGCCGTGGGCCTCGACGAGGGGCAGGTGGTGAAGGATGTAATCACGGGCGGAGATGGGGCGGTGGTGGTGATCGACGCATTGAGCGAAGATCGCGGGGGCAGCCCTTGAGACTTGCACAAGGAAGACGTGCAAGGCCAAGGGCTGGGCTAGTTTCCCTCGTCTTCGCGGGGTGGATGGCTGGCGGGACGCGCGATGGCACGGGTGGTTTCGGCATCTTCAATGACGAGATCGACGAGGCGCACGACTTCGAGCAGGTCGGCTTCCGTGGCGGCAGTGAGGTGCTCGTCACCCCAATGATCAATGACGCTGCGCAGGGCGGCGGCCTCGGGATGGGCGTTCCAATCCTCGGGCTGGTGGATCATGAGCCAGAGGGCCATGACAGCATTTCGCAGGCGCGGGGTGCTGCGGCCTCCGAGCAGGCGCATGAGCTCCGCGGTGGCGGCGGTGTGCTCGGGGGTGCCTTCCTCGCAGGCCTCGCGGCGTTGCATGGCAGCCTGCTGGGCGGTGGTGAGGGGATCGGCTTTGAGGCGGATGAATTCAAAGAGGGATTCGCGGCTGAAGGTCCAGAGAAGGCGTTTGCCGCGCCAGGTGCGCGTGGCGGTGGCGGCCTCGGCGCGGCGGGCATCGGCGGCGGGTGTGGGATCGAAGGTGTCGTCGGTGAGCATGGGGAGGGATTTATGATTTATGATTTATGATTTATGATTTTAGCGATGGGAGAGACCGGCGGCGGTGAGGAGGGATTGGAAGGCGTCGCGGGTTTGTTTTTGATGATGGAAGATGCCGGCGGAAAAGATGGTCTCACGAAGGTGCTGCGGGCTGTCGTTGCGGTGCAACTCGAAACCATGCGAGCAGGGTGCGCCTGCCGGGGTGGCGACCTCAATGACCTCAGTGACCATATTGTGATGGATCAAGTGATACCCGAGGTGGGTGAGGATGGTGAGGACATCGGCGGAGAAGCCGTGCTGGTGGAGGAGTGTGAGATCGGATTCAGTCATGGGATGCGGAAGAATCGGCGGACTTCGTTTTCGAGGGCGGGGCTGGGGTTCTCAGGGATGAGTGCGCGGCGCGATGAATAGGGGTCTTTGGCGAGGATGCGGCGCGTTTTGACCTCGGCGAGGAGCTGGGCGTAGGCACGGGTGGCGTTGTAGGCATGCACCACGGGATGCTCGGGATGTGTGAGGCCAAGCTGTAGCGCGTGGGGATGCGGCTCGGTGCCGCGACGCTGGAAATGCTGGGCGACGGTGAGGCCGGTCACCGGGTAAGACACATGCATCGCATCTGGAAAATAAATGAACCGCTGCGGCTTTTTACCCGGCTTTGATTCCGCGTATTCAAAGTGCGTGGCAGGGATGCCCACCACGCTCACCGCACCCGCTAAAGGCAAATCCAGCGTGCGATGCGGACGCGGCGCATGGAACAAAGAAGGCAATTCATCACCCGGTTGATACAAATACAAGCCGTTGATCAGCACCAACCGATGCGGCAAACCACGCATCATGAGGTGCATCGCATCCATGTTGGCACACGCGGCAATGCCGCAGAGCAGCGGGTGCAAGGGATCGGTCTTTGCGAGCGCACCGTCGATGAAGATCTGGTGCAGGTGACGACTGAAAAGCGCAGGCGTGCGGCTGAGCGTTTGATCGGCGATGTGGAAGCGAATGCTATGCGTGCGATCTTTTTCGCAGATGATGGTTTCGCGCGTTTCAATGGCGAAGCCAAGGCCGGCATAAGCGGCGGCGGTTTTGGTGTCGGTGGTTGACCAGGAGGACATGGAAGAATCGAAGAAGTGATGGCTTCCAGGTGTCAAAAAAAACGGAGCACGCTGCTGCGAAGCCGCGAAGCGAACCGTGAACAACTTACCCAAAGCGCGAAGCGACAAAAAAGCCCGGTGCTCTTGCGAGACACCGGGCGGCGAATGAATGAGATGAATCACGCATCCAGCGCGGCGATGGCGGCGGCGGACTTGGTGAAGGGCTTCACCATGCCGGGCACGGTGCCGCTGAGTCCTTCGTCGTTGCTGGTGCGCTTGGGATTGCCCGCGATGATCGCCATGTCGCCGGTGATGACGAAGCCGAGGATGTTGCGGCCTTCGGCGACGTTGACGAGATCGGTGAGGGCTTGACCGGGATGCACGTTGCCGAGGCCCCAGCATTCACCGAGGGCATTGCGGCGCGGGCGCAGGTTCAGCTCAAAGGTGAGGCGCGGGTTGCGAAACTCGCTGTAAACATCGGCATGGTTGTCACCTTTGTGAGTGACCTCATCACGCTCGCCGGTCCAGGTGCAATCTAGGATGAGGGCACCTTGCTCATCGGCGTGGAGATCGGCGGGCTTGATGCCGTGGGAGATGATGGGCTCGACGTGTGGATCGGGGGCGGGCATGAGCGGAGAAAGGTGAGAGGTTCAGCGTGATGAGGTGGAGTGCGCCGCAATTACGAACCGGTGGCGGCGGCGGTGAGCTGCAGCCCGCGAGCTTTAAACAAGATGCACTTCGTGGTGCTCTTGGCGACGATGAGCGGCTTGGGGTGCCATCCGCTGGCGATATCGGCGGAGGGGGCAATGCCTCCAGCGGTGCCGCTGAGAACGTAAACGGGAGCCACCATGGAGAGGGTGGCTCCGAGCGTGAGGTCGTCGTCTTCATACACGACGGCGAGCACTTGATCAGCCAAGACGGCATGGGCGGCGAGGCCTTCGACGGCGGTGGTGCCGGTGCCGTTGGCATCGGCGAGCTGCCATTTGCCATTGCCGTCGAGATAGACGGCCTGTCCGGCGGTGATGGTCGCCCCGGCGATGGCGTGCTTGAATTTGGCGCGGGCTCCCGTCTTGAAGGAGGCAGCGGTGATGCTGAGATCAGCGGCGGCCGCCGAGGCGGCAAACGCGAACAGGACGGCGACGAGGGCGATGATGCGGGTGAGGTGCTTCATGGGTGGAGGGATGGAGTGGTGGAGTGATGGAGGTGTCAAAGGGGCAGCGTGACATGGAAGGTGATGGCGATGCTGCTTTCGGTGGCTCCGGTGTCTTCGCGGCGGATGTTTTGCGGGGCGGGATAGGTGATGGCCTCCAACTGGTAGCCGGTGCGCAGGGCGATGGCGGTGGCGGCGTAGTATTCGTAGAACGAGGTTTGATTTCGCAGCCGGGCGAGTGCGGCGTCGAGATAGGCATCGGTGGTGCTGCGGTCCTTTTGGCTGTGCAGGGTGACGAGGCACTGAATCTGCCGCGTGCGGCCCTCGCCCTGCTCATCGGCGGTGATGACGAGCGCGGGATCAGGCTTGTCCGCGCCGCTGTCCATTTTGAGCACGGGGCAGACATCGACGGCGGGCATGCCATCGGCGCGGGCGGCGGTGGAGTTGAGGTAGCCATCGAGGAGGGTGACGAAGGTGGTGTCGAGCATGAGAGGAATAAGGAGACTTGGAGATTGTGAGACTTGGAGATGGGGAGAAAGGGGCGTGTTAAAGTTTGAGGCTGCGCAAGTAGCCGCGGAGGGCGTGGGGAGCCTCGCGTTGCATGACGCCGATGCGGAAGCGACCGGCGGCGGTAAACATGCGCTGCATGGCGCTGGAAGTGGCTCCGGCCTTGAATTCGATGCGGACTCGCATGCCGGCCGCTGGCATCAGCGTGGTCATGCGTGAAGTGGCAAAGCTGCGGGTGTGGCGTCGCACCCATGCAGGCACGCCCGCGAGTGAACCAAAGCGGGCGTCGTAGGCGAGCACGAGCGAGGCGGCTGCCATTCCTACGTTTTTTTGTTTCCGCTTGAGCCAGGCGCGCAGGTAGCGCGGATCTTGAATGAAGGAGCTCGGCTTGTCACCGCGCACGCGTCCATTCGGCCCGCGACGGCGCTGGTGCTCTGCGCCTTCATCGCGCGTGAAATCGATGAGCTCGGGCAGGCTCATTCGGCGGGCGAGCGCATTGGCGGCGATGAAATCCTTGCGCTTGATGGCTTGCCAATATCCGGCGGCGGCTCCGCGATTCTTGGCTTTCATCATTTCGTAGATGTGGCTGGCGGTGCCATAAACGCGGCCCACATCGCGCACGATGGCGGCTTCGCCTTGCTGGCGAGCGGCAGCACCAAACACGCCGCGATCCATGCTGGCAGGTGGCACAATCTGCACCAGTCCTTTGTTTTTACCGCTGCTGCTGATGAGGGCGCGAGTGTGTTTTTTGACCAGGTCATCGCCGACTTTCTTCACCTGCGCCGGGGTGGCGCGGAGCTTGCGGATGAGCTTGTCCATGCCTTTGACCTGGGCGAGCGCACTCATGCTTCACGACGGGGAGGGCAGTTTGCGCTCGGCTTTTATCAGCCAGGCGACATCGGCATCATTTTGACCGGCGACATCATCCACCTGGTAATCAAACCCGGCATAGGTGAGCACGCTGCGTTTGGCAGGCGCGGTGCGCAGGAGGCTTTTCAGCACGGTGGCGGTGAGGGGCTGCACGCGGTGCCACAGGCCCGTCGCGGTGTCCATGCGGTGCTGCACGGCCCCGAGGATGACGGCGGCGGTCATCGTGGCGGTGCCGATGGTGATGCGTTTGCCATGGTGGGCCTCAGCATGACGCTGATGGCGGAGGGCGGCATCTCGGACGGCGGAGGGGCTCATGGAGAAGAGGAGACTTGGAGACTGGGAGACTGGGGGCAGAAAAAACCCGCCGCGCCCCCAACCAGAAGTGCGCGACGGGTTTCTCTGAGCAACCAGACAACACCGGCGAGGGCAACGGCGGTGATGATGGTGGTGGGAGGGTGTCAAAGATCAGCCGCGGCGGAAGTAGGCAGCGTGTTCGTTGGTGGTGCGGCAGGGGACGATGGTGATAAGCGTCCAGCCTTTGGCGCTGTGCTCATCGAGCAGGGCGGGCAGTGCCTCGGGATGCGCGAGCGCGACGGTGTGCGCGATCTTCGCAGGTGGCGTGGATTCGGTGGATTTGGGTGTGGTGGGCTTTGCCATGTGGGGTGAATGGTTGTCAAAAAAACGGCCCGCCGGTGAGGGCGGGCCGTGTCGGATGTAATGAGGCCTTGATTAGCCGAGGAGGGTGGCGACGAACTCGGGCTTCCAGACTTTGATGCCGTAGAAAGCCATGAGCTTGATCTGGTTCATTCCGTAGCCTTTGTAGAGGCGGGCGGAGAAGCTGAGGCCGGTCTTTTCATCGACGAGCACCGCGATCTCTTCGCCAGCGTCACCACCAGGCGGCTGCGCGGGCGGACGCATGGCGAGCTCGATGGCGGACTTGTGGAAGCCGAGATTGGCGACGTAGCTATCGCCGATCGTGATTTCCGAGGCCGTGGTGCCCGCGACGCGGAGACCGGGGTGATTGATGACGATGTCGCCGCTGGTGGACGTGCTGCCGGTCTTGACGACGTATTTGTTTGCCGTGTCGGTGTCCATCGCGATCACATCACCCGCCTTGATGCCGGTGGTGTTTACGGTGCCGCCTTCAAAGCTGAGCGTGGTCTGGCCGATGGCCTCGCTGCCGCTGAAGTCGTAGCCGGTGCCTGCGCCCTTCGTGTGGGAGGCCACACCGGCGGAGGTGCGGATGGAGAAGCCGCTAATGTTCAGCAGCTCGCCACGACGCAAGAGTGAATCACCGCCTGCTTCGTTGACCTTGGTGAGCTGGCTGAGGTTGCGCAGCTTGGTGCCGGCCGTGGTGCTGATGATGAGCGAAAGCTCGCCATCGTCCATCGGGCAGCCATTGTCTTCAAGGATCTGGCGCAGCTCGTTGATCGTGTTGAAATTCGACGCGAACGGCGTGGTGCCAGCGGTGCCAGTGGCGCGGGAAGATCCCACGTAAACCGTGCTGCCAATGGAGCTTTCCATCTGATTGATCATCTTGCGGATCGCCTGCTTGTAGAGCTGCTGAAGAGCGAGCTCCGCGCCGACGGTGCGAGCCAGAGACTCAAATTGTTCACCCTTCAGCGGGATGCTGGAACCAGCATAAGAGCCCAGCGTGAGCGTCTCCACTGCGGTCGTGATGTCATTGGCATCAGGAACCGTCATTGCGGGCGTATAGCTGGTTTCCAGAGTGGGTTCTCCCGTGCGAATGGAAGTCACAGTCCCATATTGCGAAACGCCTTCGGAGCCACCGTTGACGATGACGCCTTGGGCGAAGCCTGTGGGTTCGCGGGCGACCATGTCGCGGGCCTGGTAGAGGATTTCGGTGAGTCCGGTGAGTGAGATGTCGTTAGCCATGATGTTTAAGAGCGGAGGGTGGAGGTGAGGGGTGATGGAGTGGAAATGTCAAAGATCAGTCTTCGAGCTTGCCACCGGCAGCCATGAACGAATTGCGCTCGGCATGGGACAGCGTGTTGAAGGCGGCGCGGGTCATGGTCTTGGCTTGCTGGGTGCCACCCTGCGCGCCGATCACGGGCGCATTGCCACCGGCGGCGGCTGCGGCTCCGTTGGTGAGCAGTGCCTTGATGCTGGCGAGCTCGGTTTCGAGCGCGGTGATCTTGGTTTTGTCGGCCTGTGTGGCCTCGGTGATGCGGGCAGCGAAAGCGGCCTTCACATCGGCGTCCTCGAAGTCGATGACGACGTTTTTGGCGGCGGGTTTGTGCGCCTTGAAGGCCTCAACGGCCTGGTCTTCGGTGCAGTTTTCCGGCAAAGGGATGCCGAGGGCGGAGGCGAGAGCGATGATGGCTTTCATGTTTTCAGTGGTGGAGTTGAGGGCCGCAGTGGGCGCAACGGGCGGCGGAGTGTCAAAGAGGGCACGGGGTGCGTGGCGCAGCGCGGCAGTTATGCGGGCGGTTTTGAAGGCGGAGGCGCTGAGGGCGACCTCATCGGTGGTGGCATCGGCGAAGCCGTGCTCCACCGCTTCTTCGCCGGTGAGCCAGGTCTCGGCGTCCATCATGTCCATGATGTCCTCGTCGGTTTTCTTGGTGCGGTCGCGGTAGGCGGCGACGAGGCTGCTCTTGATTTTGTCGAGCAGGTCAGCGAGCTGGCGCATGTCCGCCGCATCCCCCATGGCGAAGCCGCTGGGGTTATGGATCATGAGGAAGGCGTTGCGCGGCATCTCGATCCGCGTGCCTGCCATGGCGATGACCGATGCCATGGAGGCGGCGAGGCCTTCGATGCGCACGGTGACATTCCCGCGAGCTTTCAGCGCATGGTAGATGGCAAGACCATCGAAAACTTCACCGCCGGGGGAATGGATGGAGAGAGTGATCGGAGTCGCTGCCGCGATGCTGCGGAGCTGGGCGAGGAAGTCTTTGGCGCTGACTCCCCATGATCCGATTTCATCGTGGATGGAGATTTCAGCGGGCGCATCGGCGGAGGCGGCATTGCGAATCGTAAACCAGGTCTTGTTGCGGGACATGCTCGCCGCGAGGTGTCAAAGCCCGCCGGAGGCGGGAATGACGAAACCAGAATGGCGAATGCGGAATGATTGATTCGTCATTCCTCATTCTGGTTTGGTCATTGCATCGCTGCGATCTCGGCGGCGATGGTGTCGGGGCTAAGGGTGCTAAGCGTGCCGCTGGCGGCTTGCATGGTTTTCCAGCCCATGCCGATGGCGATGGCGATGCTGGCGGGGATTTGCACCTGGTCGATGGGCGTGCTGGTGGCGCGGTGGATTGCGTATTTGATGGAGTCGATTTTTTGATCGATGGCGGCGCGGCGGACGGCTTCGCCGTCGTTGCCGGTGCGGCGCTCGATGAGGTCGTCGGGGGTGACGAGGTTTTCACCGAGGTTGTCGAGATCGGCGCGGTTGTCCCGTCCGGCATCGACGGTGGGATCGGGATCGGTGACAAAGTCGATTTGGTTCCAATCCTCCACGTCGGCATACTGCGCGAGCGGGCCACCGGGCATCATGGCGGTGCCGATGACTTTTTCCCATAGCCATTCAAGGAAAGGATACAGGCGGGCGCGGAGGCCCTCATGGGCGCGGGCGACTTGCTGAAGGAGTCCGCGGTATTCGACACCGCCGACTTTGCCACGCGTGAAGATCCATTCCGGTGGATAGCGCAGCTCGAACATGAACGGGTGAATAAGATCGGCGAGGATGTCGCGGAACGGGATACCTTCCTGCGGATTGTTGAAGAAGTTGAAGCTCTCGTTGTCGGAGAGCGGGAGGAAGATCGCACCTTCGGCGATCTCCACGTAACGGCGGCCGGTGTCGGTGGCGGGGTTGCCTTCCTGCTGGGCCTTTTTGATAGCCTCCATGGCGTTGAGGCCTTTGCCATCGCGCGTGGTGGTGGCACCCAGGAGGGCGGCGCGGACTTTGGCGCTGTGTTTGCGCAGGGCCTTCAGGTCGAGGCTGTCGAGGAGGTCTTTGCCACTGGCGAAGATGATCGGATCGCCGTGGTATTGGTGGATGCGGGTGGGGTCTTTGAGGTGGAAAATGTTTTTGAAACCAGCACCGTTGATGGCGGGGATGTCGGTGTATTTGCCGCTGCCGTTGAAGCCGTTGGCGTTGGGGTCTTGATTCAATCGCAGGGTGACGAGCTGGTCGAGGCCGTTGTATTGGAGGCCGTCAAACCAGCGGGCGTTGCGGGCATCAAGTGCTTTCACATCGCCATTCGTGAGCTGGTCTCGCGTGATGAGCTGAAGCTGGAAGGCTCGTTTGCTGCGATCATTGAGACTCCATGAGGCACCGGCGGGATCGTAGATCGGCGAGATGAAGAGCTCGCCATCGCCGAGCATGCCGGAGAGGAGCATGGGCTGGAGGGCGAAGAGGTTGTGCTCCTTGCGGATGTCGATGGCGGGCGATTCGGCCCACTTCTTGAAGAGCGCGGTGGCATCGCGGCGGAAGTTGGGATCTTGGGCGATGGATTTGCAGCCGATGCCTTTGCCGACGGCCTCGCGTGGAAGCTGCTGGATGCCATAGCGCACCTGCGGTATGCCTTCCTCGCTTTGCAGGAAGCGGGAGATCTGCACGATGTCGCGGCTGCGCTGCATGCGCTCGACGCTCTTCAGTGTCCAAGGCGTGTAGCGCGGGAGCGTGCGGTAGGAACCTGCGGAGGTGGTGGCGGCGGCGTCGGTGATGGGCGCGGCGCTGGTGGCGGCGATGGCAGCGGCGGCGGCTGGTTTTTTAAGGCGGCGGGACATCGGAAGGAAATGACGAAACCAGAATGAGGAAGGACGAATCAATCAGCCGAGCACGGCGGCGGGCTCATAACCGGGGGCGAAACGAAAGCCGAAGGGACGGCGGGCCGAATTGGCGACCTCGCCTGCGATCTCGGCTTCGAGTTCTTCAATGGCGGCCTTGATTGCCATGCGGCGCTGTTCCGGTGAAGAATCGCGGAACTGCGCAGAGTGCGATGAGCCCTCAAAAGCGTGCGCGGTGATTTCGGCTCCAGTTTTGTCCTCGGCGAGGAGGAGGTATTGCTGCGTCAGCCAATCGAGCTGCGCGGCATTGTCGCCGCGATACAGCATGCGGGCGTGGAAGCGAAAGTCGCTGGTGAGATCGGAGATGTTGACGGCCGCCATGCGGGCGGGCGGGTGTCAAAACCGCACGAATCCCGTGGCACGCATGATCATGGAGTGCAGCAAGGCGAGCTTGCACACGTCGCCCTGGTGATCATTGAGGATCTCTTTCCAGCGGCCGGTTTGACGGTCTTTGACTTGTCCGGTGAATCCACTCAAAAGCTGGGAGTCGGCATCGGTGGGAAACACGATGCGCGGTCCGCGGCGTCGCTGGATGCGGCGGCCGTATTGCTCATCTTTGAGCGCGGTGTCGGAGTAGGTGTAAAGCTCCACCTCATCGCGCCGGCGGGACGCTGCACGCGTGACATTCCAGGTGCCGCGTGAGGTGGGATCGCCTTTGGAGGGGTGAAGAAATCCGCCTGAACGCTGGCAAAGATCGTAGATCTCTTCGGTGTTCCATCCGGCATCCACGATGCCGCTGATGGGGCTCATCCGCTCATGCGTGCCAGCAAGCGGGAAGTCGAGGGATTTGAGGAACTCGGGATTGAGCAGGTCTTTTTCCGAGGTGAGGCGGCCCCACTGGATGGCGAACAAATCGCCATTGGACATGAGAGCATAGACGCCCCAATCGGTGGCACGTTCGCCCGGGTCGGAATACAGGCCCAAGTGCAGCGGTTTGAAGGGGATGATGCCGCGGGCGTATTTATCGACGCCGCTGCCTTCTGCTCCGGCGACACAGCGAGCGACGTGTTTGTCTTTGATGGAATACGCATACTGACTCCACGGCAGGGCGAGCCATGAGTTGTAGAAGTTTTGCAGCCCCGTGGTGAGCAAATCGCCTTTTTCGAGGAACTCTTTTGCCATGTCACCGAAGGAGACTTTGGGCGCGTAGAAGCTGGGGATGCGGAAAGATCGGTCGGAGTCGAGTGCGTTGGCGTTGTGGTTGACGGTCTCAAATTTGGCGATCATGCCAGGCTTGTGATCATCGGTGATCTGACAGCCATTTTTTGGGCAGACATAGCGGATGGTTTGGCGGACGCGCTCAATATCCCAAGTGCCATCGGCCCGCTGCGCATCGGGGCTCCACACCAGTGAGCGGTAGTTTTCAGAGACGGCTCGCTGCTGTTCGTCTTCCAGGGTTTGCTCGATTTCATCGTCCGGCAGCAATTCACCGTTTTTGCGCAGCTCAAACTCAAACGGGAAGAAATGCCCGCAGTGAGGGCATGGAACGTGGAAGTGCGTCTGCGTGCCGCGTAGGTAAGTCTGCCACGCCAAGTGATTGGGCGTGTTTGGCGTGAAGTCCATCATCTGCAGCTCCAGCCCGCGGAACTCTTTGGTGCGCTCGAAGGCGAGCTTGATCGGGTGTGCTTCAGGCGCCTGCTCTTTGGCGTGATGAATGATCTTGGCAGCTTCGCAGATGTAAACGATGCGCTGCGTGCTGCCGGATGTGGAGGTGTCGGAATTGATGCCCTCAAACACGATGAATCCACCGGACATCTGCATGGCGAGCTTGCGGTAGTCGTCGGCGTTGTAGGGTTTATGAATGCGCAGGACTTTGTTGGCTTCGATGAGCGCATCAAGTCGCTTGTCGCTGATCTCGACGCGAAGCCAGTCTTCGGAGTTGCCCAGGATTAAGGTGGGGCCTGCTGCGTGCGGGATTCGATAGCCTACAATCAGAATGCAGCAGGTGGTTTTGCCGGTTTGAGATCCGCCTGTCACCGTGAGGCTGCGCACGCCGCTTTGAGGATGCCCACATTCCAAAATGGGTCGCATGTAAGGGCGTCGTTCGGTTGAAAACGGCCCTGGTGACGCCGGGGCCATTGCCTGCGGCAGCACTATGTTTTGTTCTAGCCATGAAACAACGGGCGGGTCCGTTGAAAACTCGAAATCCGGGCGGATGATTTCAGCGATGAGGCTCATGCGGCGGCGCGGGGTGCCAGTGCGGCGAGACCATCCAACATGCGTTGCACGGCTGGCATGAATCGCTGCTGGAGCCACTCTTGCCCTCCGCGAATGGCTTGCTGCTGGTTGTTGGGGTTCATCATTGGCGCAGCTTCCGCCGGCATGTTGCGCATCAGGCTTGTCACGGGCAGTAGAAATTCCGAACGAAAGGCGTGCAGCTCATTCACCGGAATGAGTCGGCGATTATCGACGAGCCAGGTCTGATGCTTTTGAAACGCGTCGTTGTAAGCTTTCCGCAGATCCATGAGGATCTTCGAGTGCATGAGCATCATGGGGTGATCGGTTTGCACTACCTTTCCCATGGCATCTTTGAATCCGCCTCGGCAGTAGTTCCATTGATTGTAGTGCTCCACCCACATCCGCCATGCCGCTTTGAGCATCTGCCCCGTCTCAGAGAGCTCCTCATCAGCGATTTTAAGTTCATCGGGCAAAGTCGGTGGGGCAAGGTCACCTTGCGAATGCACCACCTCGGCAGGCATCCGGCTCAAAGCCTCACCGCTGGCACCTTTTGCAAACCGCTCAAACTCCGGATCATTTTGAGCGGCATGCCGTTGCGCCATTCTCCGGGCAGCCACATCTGTTTTGGATAGCCCACGCGAAACCAGAGCAGCCGCATAAGCAGCCACCACCGCAGCAGGCCATCCATGTTTTGCAGTCCTTCCCATGTCGCAATTTTGTTTTTGCGACGTGTCAAAGCCTGAAACGACATTTTAGGACGCACAATTTGTCGTTTTACCGATGTCGCGACACCACACCCAAACGCTCAGAGACGTCAAACC
>Ga0315904_10009066_pt1 | contig 13064 bp, 11 predicted proteins | sample LakEriMetagenome_6_FD_203529 | JGI IMG/M metagenome (GOLD analysis project Ga0315904, IMG submission 203529) | Freshwater fungal communities from buoy surface, Lake Erie, Ohio, United States - Buoy 12 MA120 | ecosystem: Environmental > Aquatic > Freshwater > Lake | place: USA: Lake Erie, Ohio... | reverse complement strand
CCGCTCTCGAGGTGCACGGTGGCGGCATCGCGGCGAATGCGGCCGTGGCGATTGCCCGGCTGGGCGGGGCGGCAAGCCTACTCACCCGCCTTGGCGACGACCTGACAGGTGACGCCGTCCGCACCGGGCTGGTCCGCGAGGGTGTCGATGTCGCCGCCTCGCTGGCCGAGGCGGGCCGGCGCACATCGGTCTCCGCCATCATGGTCGACAAGGCCGGTGAGCGGATGATCATGTCCTATTCCGACCCCGACATGCCAACCGAGCCACCATGGCTGCCAAAGCTGCTGCCGCCCGGCACAGGTGCCGTGCTGGGCGACACGCGCTGGGAGGAGGGTGCGCTGCATCTATTCCAGCTCGCACGCGGCGCCGGCATCCCCGCCGTTCTGGACGGTGACCGCAGGCCGGTCGATCCGTGCCTGCTGACCGCCGCAACCCATGTCGCTTTCAGCGAGATCGGTCTTCAGGAGCAGACCGGGCTCAAGGACATCCACCTGGCCCTGTCCAGCTTCACGCCCGCCTGCTGCTGGCTGGCCGTGACGGCGGGCGAGCGCGGCGTCTGGGTCTGCGATCACGGCGATATCCGCCATGTGCCGGCCTTTGAGGTCGAGGTTGTGGACACGCTCGGGGCCGGCGATGTCTGGCATGGGGCCTTTGCCCTCGCCCTTGCGGAACAGCAGCCCGAGATTCGGGCCGTGCGCTTCGCCAATGCCGCCGCCGCCATCAAATGCACGCGTTTCGGTGGCCGCAAAGGCGCGCCCACACGCGCCGAGGTCGAACAATTCCTGCAAGAACGCCGATGAGGAACGCACGATGACCACACTTTCACCGGGCAAGCTCTGGGGCGTGCGGCGCATGGCGGATGCCAATGGGCGCTTCAAGATGGTCGCCGTCGACCAGCGCCCGCCGATCAAGAACCCGATCAAGGCGGCGCGCGGCACCGCCGAAGCGCCATATGCGGATGTGGCCGGCTTCAAACTCATGCTTGTCAGGGAGTTGCAGGCCGATGCCTCGGCCATGCTGCTTGATCCGCATTTCGCCTTGCCACAGGGCCTGTCGGTGCTCTCCCCCGCCAAGGGGCTGATCGTGACGCTGGAGGATTCGATCTTCCGCGAGACGCCCGGAGGGCGGCTCTCTTCGGAGATCGACCACTGGTCGGTCGAGAAGATCAAGCGTTCCGGCGGCGATGCCGTGAAGGTGCTGGCCTGGTATCGGCCCGATGCCGATCTGGCGGTCAATCTGGCCCAGCAGGATTTCACCAAGCGGATCGGCGAGGCCTGCGCCCGCCATGACATCCCGTTCCTGTTCGAGCTTCTGGTCTATCCCTTGTCCAAGGATGCCCACCAGACCACCGACTATGTGGAAATGCAGGGCAAGCACGCCCACCATGTGCTGGACAGCGTGCGCGAGTTCGCCAAACCCGACTACGGCATCGACGTGTTCAAGCTCGAAAGCCCGGTGCCGGCCAAGGGCATCGGCGAGGCGGACCGTGTCATCACGCAAAAGCTCTTCAACGAGATGGGCGCGCTCTGCGGCCGTCCCTGGGTGATGCTGTCGGCGGGTGCCTCGATGGCCGAGTTCAAGATCGTGATGGACCATGCCTACCGCGCCGGTGCCTCCGGCTATCTGGCCGGGCGTGCGATCTGGGCCGAGCCGTTCAAGGCCTTCCCCGACTGGGATGCGATCCGGCACGGGCTGCGCACCCAAAGCCTGCCCTACATGGCGGAACTAAACGCCTTGACCGACAAGGCCGGAACGCCTTGGTTCGACCACCCACTCTATGGCGGCAAGGCAGAGGTTGAGCACCCCGATGCCAGCTTCCGCCGTCATTACGGCGTGGTCTGAGATCTCGGCCATTTGAAACACCAACGCGTCCCATCCTTCGACAGGTTCAAGGTTAGGATTGAGGAATGAAAACATGCCCGTGATTGGCGTTCTGCCGCTGGCCCGCCCGACCTTTGATGTGCCCTATGCCGAAGAGATGGCGGCAGCCTGCTTCAAGGCACTGGAAGCGACCGGCCATCGCATCATTGGCTCGCGCGCGCTTCTGTTCGATGGCGCTGCGGCAGAGGCGGCACTCGCCGACCTCAAGCGCGAAATGATCGACCTTTTGCTGATCCTTCAGGTCACCTTCACCGATGCCTCGATGACGGTCCGGATCGCGAAAGAGAACCTCGCGCCGCTGGCCATCTGGGCGGTGCCCGAGCCGCGCGCCGGCGGCCGGCTGAGGCTCAACTCGTTCTGCGGGCTCAATCTGGCGGCCCATGCGCTGGGCCTGGCCGGCATCCCGCTGCGCTGGCTCTATGCGGCGCCGGACGCCCCCCTGATCGGGGATGCTATCGGCGGGCTGGTGATTGGCGATGAGCGCGACCCGGCTTTCCCGGTCGGCCCCAGACCCGGCCTCGTCGAGCGCGAGCAGGCGGCGCAGGTGCTGGCTGCCCTCAAGGGGCGCAGCATCGGGCTGGTCGGCCAGCATCCGGCGGGCTTCGATACCTGCGCCTACGATCCAGCCCGGCTGGCAGCTCTGGCCGGTGTCGCGGTCGAGCCCATCGGCCTGCCCGACCTGTTCGCGGCGGCAAGGGCCGTGCCGGCAGAGCGCATCGCCACCACGCGCACCGAAGTTGCCGGCAAGCTCACGGGGCTTGACGCGGTCGACCAGCCCCAGCTTGAGCGCAGCCTCGGCATCTACCACGCGCTGGAAGGGCTGAAGGCGGAGAAGGGCTGTTCGGCCCTGGCCGTGCGCTGCTGGCCCGAGATGTTCACCGAGCATGGCTGCGCGGCCTGTGGGCCCATGGGTCTGCTGACCGACGCGCGCACGCCCTGCGCCTGCGAGGCGGATGTCTATGGCGCGTTGACCGCGATGCTGCTTCAGGAGGTGGCGGGTGCGCCGGCCTGGCTGGTCGACATCGTCGACATGGACAGCGCCGGCAATACCGGCGTGTTCTGGCATTGCGGCTCTGCTCCGCTCTCCATGGCCGATCCGGCGGTCCAGCCGCGCGCGCAGCTGCATTCCAACCGCAAGATGCCGTTGCTTCAGGAGTTCACACTCAAGCCAGGCCGGGTCAGCATCGCGCGCATCAGCCAGGCGCGCGGGCGGACCACGATGATCCTGGCCGGTGGCGAGATGATCACGGCACCGATGAGCTTCACCGGAACCTCCGGCGTGATCCGCTTCGATCGCAGCACCGAGGAGGTCACCGAGGCGATGATGGAATTCGGCCTCGAACACCATGTCGCCCTGGTCTATGGCGAGCATCGCGGCGTGCTGCGCGCGCTCGGCGAGGCGATGGGGCTGCCTGTGGTGGAGCTGGCATGATGACCGCTGAGACTGTTCGCTATGGCCTGATCGGGGCCGGCATGATGGGCCGCGAGCACATCCGCAATCTGGCGCTGGTGCCCGGTGCCGTGGTGACGGCCGTGTCTGATCCTGACACCGAGCAGCGCACGCTGTCGGCGGCTGCTGCCGGCGGCGCGCGCGCTTTTGCCAGCCACCAGGAGTTGCTGTCTTCCGGCCTTGTCGATGCACTGATCATCGCCAGCCCCAACGATACCCACATGGCCATCCTGGGTGACATCTTCGCGGCCCCCAATGCCCTGCCGGTGCTGGTCGAAAAGCCGGTCTGCACCACAACTGCCGATTGCGAGCGACTCGCCGTGACCGGCGCGGCCCACAAGGCCCCTATCTGGGTGGCGATGGAATACCGTTACATGCCGCCCGTGGCGGAGCTCATTGACGAAGTGCGTGCCGGCACGGTCGGGCAACTGAAGATGTTCGCCATCCGTGAGCACCGCTTCCCGTTCCTTGCCAAGGTCGGTGACTGGAACCGCTTTTCCGAGCGAACAGGCGGCACTCTGGTGGAGAAATGCTGTCATTTCTTCGATCTGATGCGGCTTGCCGCCCAGGATGAGCCGGTCCGCGTCTATGCCTCCGGTGCCGCCGACGTGAACCACAAGGACGAGCTTTACGACGGGCGCGTGCCCGACATCCTCGACAATGCCTTCGTCATCGTCGATTTCCGGTCCGGCATCCGGGCGCTGCTCGACTTGTGCATGTTCGCCGAGGGCTCCTACTGGCAGGAGGAGTTGGCGGCCACCGGTTCCGCTGGCAAGGTCGAGGCCTTCGTGCCCGGCCCGGCCCGCTTCTGGCCGGGCGGCGGGGAACGGGCCAGCGAAATTCTGGTCTCGCCGCGCGCGCCGAAAAACCCGCAGCGCCGCACTGTTCATGTCGACGAGACGATCCTCAAGGCCGGCGATCACCACGGCTCGACCTACTACCAGCACATGGGCTTCAACCGCGTCGTGCGCGCGGGCGGGGCGGTGGATGTCACACTTGCCGACGGTCTCACCGCCGTGCGCATCGGCCTCGCTGCCGAACAGTCGATCCGCGAGGGCAGGGCGATCGCGCTCTGATCGCCTGCCCTCGCTGGCAGGTCGGGCGGGGGAGGCTGATCAAGCGGGCCGATTGCGTCTTTGCCTGTGCGCTCATCCTTCGACAAGCTCAGGATGAGAAGGGTGGGTGTCGAGAAAGGCCGCCATTCTCATCCCGCGCAACCACCCTCATCCCGCATCCACGATCCTCATCCTGAGCCTGTCGAAGGATGATCTTGTCGCAGGATCAGTGCGCCAGGGAGCAGCCCGTCCAGAGACGGGCATGCCCGAGGCGCGCACTGCCGCTTAGTTCGCAGCGGCCGCGTTGACCCCTGCTTCCTTAAGCGCCTTCGCCCATTTGGCCACTTCCGCGTCGAAGGCGACCTTGTGCGCGGCGGGCGTGCGCTGGGCTTCGGGGAAGGCCGTGGTGCCGAACGAGGCGAAGCGTGCGTTGATGCCGTCATCCTTCATCGCTGCCTGCAGGGCGCTGCTGAGCTTGGTGACAGCCTCCGCCGGCGTGCCCTTCGGCGCATAGAGTCCGTGCCAGATGGTCATGTCGATGGCGGTGCCGCTCTCGCGCGCTGTCGGCACGTCCTTGATGATGTCGAGTCTCTGTTCCGAGGTCACCACATAGGCCTTGATCTTGTTGCCCTGGATCTGCGGGATGGCGCTGGTCGACTGGTCGCACAGCGCGTCGACCTGGCCCGCCACCAGATCGTTCATCGCAGGACCGGTGCCGCGATAGGCCACCTGCGTCGGCTTGGAGCCAACCGCCTGGCCCATCAGCAGGATGCACAGATGCGAGTTCGAACCGATGCCGGCATGGGCCATGGTCAGCTTGTCGCCCTGCGCCTTGGCAAAGGCGAAGAATTCTGCGGCAGTGCTTGGGGCCAGCCCAAGCTTGCCGGTCACCACCATCGGCCCGGTGTTGATCATGCCCAGCGGCTCGAACGCAGTCGCCGTGTCGTAGCGCAGGTTGTTGTAGAGCGCAGGCGCGGCCTTCAGCGCCAGATGATGGATCAGGACGGTATGGCCATCCGCCGGGGCGCTGGCAACGCGCGCTGCACCCGTTGTGCCCCCGGCGCCTGCCACGTTTTCGACCACGACCTGCTGGCCGAGCGTGCGGCTCATGTGCTCGGCGAGAAGCCGCGCGATGACGTCGCTGGGTCCGCCTGCTGCAAAGGCAACAACCAGCGTGATCGGTTTGGTGGGAAAGCCTTGAGCGAGGGCGGGGGTGGCGGCAAGTCCGGCGAAGCCGACCGCGAGGGCACCGGCTGCGAAGGCCAGCGCGGCGCGGCGCGAGATGTTGATGCGGGGCGGCTGTGTTATGTCGTTGGCGGTCATGTCAGTTCTCCCTAGGGTGGTTTCTTGTAGTGTGTGATGACGTGTTGTCAGCGCATGAACGAGAGATAGTGCGCATCATCGGTCAGGCAAAGGCTTACGCGCCATTCGACCGGCTTGGCTTCCAGCGATAGCGCCAGCCGCTGCACCATCAGCGCCGGATGCCCCGGCGGCTTGCGCAGGATCGCGGCATCCTCGGCGTTGAGTGTGATCGCCTTCAGCTTCTCGCGCGCATGGGCGATGGTCACGCCATAGCGCTCTGCATAGAATGCATAGAGGCTGTTCGGAACCGGGCCGTCGGTGATGCCGGGGAACATGGCGTCGGGCAGCGAAAGCGTCTCGATGATCATCGGCACATCGTCAATGGCCCGCATGCGCCGCACCCGCGCCACCCTTGTTCCGGTGCCAAGACCGAGCTGTTCGCGTTCGGTTTCGGTGGCAGGAAAGGTGCTGGCCTCCAGCACCACGCTTTCGGGAAAGCGCGCGATGCCATCATCCGGCACCAGCTTGAAGAACTGGAAAAGAATGCGCTTTTCATCGTGTTGGGCCACGAACGTGCCGCGCCCCTGCTGGCGCACCAGCAGGTTCTCCCCGGCCAGTTCGTCCAGCGCCTTGCGCACCGTGCCCTGGCTGACGCCAACCTCCTGAGCCAGCTGGCCCTCGCTTGGGAGCAGGAACCCCGCCGGCCAGACCCCGTCGACCATGCGCTTCACAAACTCGTCCTTGACCTGCCGGTAAAGCGGCCGGAAGCCGACGGTCACGGGCTGAGCGCTCGTCATCTCCATTGCAGTTTCCGGCTTGTCAGAAGTCATATGTCTTATATAAGACTAAACATTGAAGCCGTCGAGGGGCTGAATGTCAGCTTGCCTCGCTATTCTGCAAACGCCAAATCGGCATGAAGCTGGCCTGCCAGAACAGGCCGGCGCAACACCAGGGAGTGCAAGGATGTCTGCACCGCATCTGCTCGTTCACGAGCTCAAGGACAATGTCGGCGTGGTCGTGGTCGAGGGCCTGAAGGCTGGCACGAAGATGCTCTGCGTGGTGACGCACGACAATTCCTCGTTCGAACTGAGCGTGAAGGCCGATGTGCCGATCGGCCACAAGGTCGCTCTGAAGGACCTCAAGGCCGGCGACACCGCCATCAAGTATGGCCAGGACATCGGTAAGATGGTCGGTCCCGCCAAAGTCGGCGAGTACGTCCACGTCCACAACCTCAAGACCAAGCGCTGGTGAGGCGTCTGGCTTGCGCCGTTATCCCGGGCTTGACCCGGGATCGCTTGGGCAGGTTTCCAACAGTTTTCCGGCGGCCTGATATCTCGGCTCTCCGCTTCGCTCTGACCGGGATGACCTGCGATTTTCAAAGGAAAAACACCATGACCATTGTCGCCAATTTCGAACTCAACAAGAACCGCCTTGCCTCCATCAAGGGCCGCAAGATCGATGTGCCGGGCTTCAAGGCACCCGTGCTGAAGAAGCGCTCCAGCGCCAAGAACGACAACTTCGTTGGCTGGCGCCGCGAGAACGGCCGCGTCGGCGTGCGCAACCACGTGCTGATCCTGCCGCTCGACGACCTGTCGAACGCTGCCTGCGAAGCTGTCGCCAACAACATCAAGGGCACGTTGGCCATTCCCCATGCCTATGGCCGCCTCCAGTTCGGCGAGGACCTCGACATCCATTTCCGCACCCTGATCGGGGCCGGCTCGAACCCTAACGTCGCCGCCGTGGTGGTGATCGGCATCGAGGATGGCTGGACCAAGATCATCGTCGACGGCATCGCCAAGACCGGCAAGCCCGTGGTCGGCTTCGGCATCGAGGGCGTCGGTGACATCGGCACCATCGCCAAGGCGAGCTATGTCGCCAAGGAATTCGTGCAGTGGGCCTCCGAGCTGCAGCGCGAGAAGTGCGACATCGGCGAACTCTGGGTCTCGACCAAGTGCGGCGAGAGCGACACCACGACGGGCCTGTCCTCCTGCCCGACGGTCGGCAACATGTATGACAAACTGCTGCCCAAGGGCATCTATGGCGTGTTCGGCGAAACCTCCGAGATCACCGGCGCCGAGCACCTGTGCAAGGCCCGCGCGGCGACGCCTGAGGTCGGCGAGCGATGGTACAAGATGTGGAAGGCCTATCAGACCGACGTGATCGAGCAGTTCAAGACCACTGACCTGTCCGACAGCCAGCCCACCAAGGGCAACATCAAGGGCGGCCTCTCCACCATCGAGGAGAAGGCGCTCGGCAATCTTGAAAAGATCGGCCGCGAGTCGAAGTACATCGATATTCTCCAGCCAGCGGAAGCTCCTGCCAAGGGCGCGGGCCTCTACTTCATGGACACCTCCTCGGCTGCCGCCGAGTGCGTGACCCTGATGGCGGCGGGCGGCTATGTCGTGCACACCTTCCCGACCGGGCAGGGCAATGTCATCGGCAACCCGATCGTTCCGGTCATCAAGATCACCGGCAACCCGCAGACCATGCGCACGATGCCGGAGCACATCGATGTCGATGTGTCGGGTATCCTGCGCCGTGACATGACGATACCCGAGGCTGGCGACGCGCTGATCGGCAACATCGTGCGCACCTCCAACGGTCGCCTCACGGCCGCCGAAGCGCTCGGCCATCGCGAGTTCTCGATGACGAAGCTGTATCGCTCGGCGTGAGACCGATGATCGTCATTGCGAGGAACGAAGCGACGAAACAATCCAGTCTCGGTCAGTGCCGTTCTGGATTGCTTCGCTGCGCTCGCAATGACGGCGCCATGACATGACCGTCATCTCCCTGCCCACTGCCGACACGGTCCGGAAGCTCGCGCCGGGCGTGCTGCTGTCGCTGGCGGTGGCGGTTGTGTCCTATCTGGCCGCCCCGCTGCTCAAGACACTGACCGGAGGGCGCGTGGCACTGCCCGACATGGTGATCGCGCTGATCATCGGCATTGCCCTGCATAATCTTGTCATGACACCGCGCTTCGAGCCGGGCATGACCTTCTGCGTCAAGAAGCTGCTTCGCTGGGCCATCGGCCTGCTTGGCCTGCGCATCGCGCTGGGGGATATCATCGGGCTCGGCCTCGGTGTGGCGCTTCTGGTCGTGGCCGCCATGGTCATCACGGTAGCTGCCGCGCTCTGGCTGGCAAAGGTTTTGGACTGCGACGCCGGCTTCGGCGCACTCGCGGGCGCGGCCAATGCCGTCTGCGGCGCGTCCGCGACGCTGGCCACGGCCACCGTCGTGCCGGACTACAAGCGCAAGAGCGCCGACATCGCCTTCACCGTGGTGATGGCCAATGCCATTTCGACCGTCGTGATGCTGGCCTATCCGCCGCTCTGCCTCTGGCTGGGCTATGACGAACGCCTCACCGGCATCATGCTGGGGGCCACCATCCATGACATGGCGCAGGTCGTCGGCGCGGGCTATGCCGTCTCCGACAGCGTCGGCAACACGGCGGTCATCGTCAAGCTGTTCCGGGTTTTCCTGCTGCTGCCCATGGTCCTCGCCATCGGCTGGTGGTTCATTCGCAATGGTAAGCAGACCGGCGAGGCGAGGGTGCCTGTGCCGGTGTTCGCGCTGGTCTTCCTCGGCCTGTGCGTGCTCAACAGCCTCATGGTCGCCAGCCCCGCTCTGGCGGCGGCAACCGGCTATCCCGTCATCAAGGGCCTGCTCGGCGAAGCCTCGAAATGGGGCCTGCTGATCGCCATCGCCGCACTCGGGCTCGGCACCTCGCTCACCTCCATCCTCACCATTGGCTGGCGGCACATCGCCGTTTTCATGGGCGCCACGCTGGTCATCCTGCTTGTTGTCATCGCTGGCCTTCGTATCGTCACCTAGGACATTTCCCATGCCGGACATCGTCATCACCGAATTCATGGATGAAGCGGCCATCACCGAAGGCCTCAAGGGCCACGATGTCGTCTATGACCCAAAGCTGGTCGACAAACCGGCGGAACTCGCCTCGCTGCTGGGCGATGCCCGCGCCCTGATCGTGCGCAACCGCACGCAGGTGCGCGCACCCCTGCTGGCCTCCGCACCCCGGCTCAAGGTGGTCGGCCGGCTCGGCGTCGGGCTCGACAACATCGACATGGTGGCCTGCGCCGCACGCAGCATCGCGGTTCATCCGGCGACTGGCGCGAATGATGTGTCGGTGGCGGAGTATGTCATCACGGCCGCGCTGGTGCTGCTGCGCCGGGCCTGGTTCGCCACGGACCGCGTGGCAGCGGGCGAGTGGCCACGCAACGACCTGATGGGCTGCGAGATATCCGGCAAGACTTTGGGCCTTGTCGGTTTCGGCGCGATCGCGCGCGAGACGGCGGCCCGCGCCCGCGCCATGGGCATGCGCGTCATCGCCTATGATCCCTTCATCAAGGCCGACAACCCGGTCTGGGCAGCGCTCGGCGCGGAACCCGCCAGCCTGCCCGATCTGCTCTCTGCGGCCCACGTGGTCAGCCTGCACGTGCCGCTGACAGATGCGACGCGCAACCTGATCGATGCCGCCGCGTTGAAGGCGATGCGCTCTGATGCGATTGTCATCAACGCCGCGCGCGGCGGTGTCATCGACGAGGAGGCGCTGGTCATGGCGCTGAACGCCGGCCAGATTGCCGGAGCCGCGCTCGATGTCTTCGAGACCGAGCCGCTCAAGGGGGTAGGGGCTGCGCTGTTTGCCAGCTGCCCCAACCTGATCCTGACGCCGCATATCGCGGGAGTGACCGAGGAATCGAACGTCCGCGTCTCGTGGGTCACGGTCGAGAACGTCAAGAAGGCACTCGCCTGAGCCCACCGCCTGCCGCCGCAACGCCGAGGATGTGCCATGCCGACCCTGCCCTTGCCCACCGCCATCGACCATGTCGCCGACGTCTTCGTCGCTGCCGGTGTCAGCCAGCCCAATGCCCTGTCGGTGGCGCGGGCGCTGGTTTCCGCCGAGGCTGACGGGCTCAAGGGCCACGGGCTGTCGCGCGTGCCAACCTATCTGGCGATGGTGCGCACCGGCAAGATCGACGGCAAGGCCACGCCCGAAGCCAGCCAGCCCCGCCCCTCCGTGCTGGCCATCGATGCGCGCGACGGCTTTGCCTATCCAGCCATCGATCTGGCGCTGGCAAGGCTGCCGGAAATCGCCAGCACGCAGGGCATTGCTATCGCCCCGGTGCGCAACTCCAGCCATTGCGGTGCAGCGGGCCTGCACGTCGAGAAGCTGGCCGATGCCGGGCTTGTCGGCCTTCTGTTCGCCAACACGCCCGGTGCCATGGCGCCCTGGGGCGGCTCGAAGCCAGTCTTCGGCACCAACCCGATCGCCTTTGCTGCGCCGCTCGAAGGGCGTCCGCCCGTGGTCATTGACATGGCCCTGTCGAAGGTGGCGCGCGGTCCCATCGTTGCGGCCCGGCAGAAGGGCGAGCCGATCCCCGAAGGCTGGGCGCTCGATGTCGACGGCAAGCCGACCACTGATCCGGCCAAGGCCATCGCCGGCACCATGGTGCCGCTGGGCGACGCGAAGGGTGCGACCCTGGCGATGATGGTCGAAATTCTTGCCGCAGCGCTCGTCGGCGCGCATTTCGCCTACGAGGCCTCGTCCTTCCTCGATGGCGAGGGCGGCCCGCCGAAAACCGGCCAGCTCATCATGGCCATCGATCCGTCGGCGATGGGCGGGACCTGGTTCGCCGAACGCATGACCAGCCTCGCCGCCGCCATCGAGACGCAAGCCGGCGCGCGGCTGCCGGGCGCCAGACGCATGGCCCTGCGCCTCAAAGCGGCGCAAGATGGCGTTTCGATTGCAGATTTCTGAAACGCAGGCCTGAAGGTTTGCATTTCATTTAGCATTCGAAGCCATATCTTCATGTTGGCTGAACTCGGATGTCTGGCCGCTCATGCCGGCCAGAAAGGCCGTCGGGCCGCATCCGTCACGCGTGGGCAACATGACGCAATCTGCGGCATTGATGGGCGAACTGACGCAGAGTCTCGCCGGGTCCGGACAGGCCCGGCGCGACAACATGCTTGTCAAGTTCGCGCAATTGTTCGAAGGCGTCTCGCACCTGCTAGACGAAGGCGGGGTCGAGACCTTCGACAGCATTTTCGTGTCGCTGATCCCTGCCTGCTCGGAAGAGGCGCGCAAGACCCTGGCCGAGGCGGTTGCCCCCAATGAGCGCGCGCCGATCAGGGTGATCCGCCAACTGGCTTTCGACGATTCGATCCTCGTCGCACGCCCCGTGATCCGCCTGTCGCCGCTCCTGCTCGACGAGCAGCTGCTGGCGATCGCCACAGTGAAGAGCCCCGCGCATTTGCTCGCCATCTGCGAGCGCGCGAACATCAATGCCGGCGTCACCGACATCATCCTGTCGCGTGCCAATGGCGATATCCTGATCGCTCTGGCCAGCAACCGAGGCGCGCATTTTTCCGAGCGCGGCCAGAACCGGCTGGTCGAGGCGGCTCTCGACGATGGCGGTCTTTACGACATCGTCCAGCAGCGGCCCGATCTGGCAGCACACCTCGATCGCCTCGACGCGTCGCCGCCGCCCGGCGCTGCCTGGGGACCGCCGCCGCCTGCACCCGCACCGTCACCGGCACCATCACCTGCGCCCGCGTCGGTGGCTCGGACCCCGGCCATCGATCTGGAACTGCGCCATCTGCTTGCGACCCATTCGGTAGATGCCGCCATCGGCACACTGGCCGTCAAGGTCGGCGTCTCGGTACAGGCTGTGGCAAGGGCGTTTGCGCTCGATGTGCATGGCGGCTTCCTGGCCTATGCCAAGGCCGTGCCGCTGACATGGGAGACGGTGCTCAGCTTTCTGATGGCGCGCTACGAGGCCGGGCAGGTCATCCCGCGCCTGCAACGCGCCGAGGCGGACTACAAGCGCCTTCAGGTCGGCGAGGCCCGCCGCGTTGCCAGCCTGCTGGGGATGCATTCAGGCAAGCAGAACTGACGCCTTCCGGCTCAGACCAGCGCGAAGCGGTCCACGTCGACCATCCCCAGATCCGTGATCTTCAGATGCGGGATCACAGGCAGCGTCAGGAAGGCGACCTGAAGGAAGGGCTCGCTCAACGTGACGCCGAGGCTCTGCGCCGCCGCCCTGAGCGGGATCAGCGCATCTTGCACCGCCTCGAAGCTGCCTTCGCTCATTAGCCCCGCAATCGGCAAGGCCAGCTCGGCTAGCACCGTATCGCCCTCACAGACGCAGAAGCCGCCACCGAGAACAATCAGCCTGTTGGCGGCAGCGGCCATTGCGGCCTCATCGACACCGACCACACACAGGTTGTGGCTGTCATGCCCCACCGATGAGGCGATGGCCCCGCGCTGCATGCCGAAGCCATGCACGAAACCTGTGGCGATGCCGTTGTGCTTACCGTGCCGCTCAATCACGCTGACCTTGACCACGTCCTGCGCGAGG
>Ga0315904_10009065_pt1 | contig 13065 bp, 17 predicted proteins | sample LakEriMetagenome_6_FD_203529 | JGI IMG/M metagenome (GOLD analysis project Ga0315904, IMG submission 203529) | Freshwater fungal communities from buoy surface, Lake Erie, Ohio, United States - Buoy 12 MA120 | ecosystem: Environmental > Aquatic > Freshwater > Lake | place: USA: Lake Erie, Ohio... | reverse complement strand
GCCAGCAGCCGCATGTAGGCATCGCGCGATTCGGGCTGCATCAGCGCATCGTCGGCCATGGCCTTGGGCGACCAGATGTCGCGGTCGGTCGGGATCACGTTGTAATCGCCCAGCACCACGGCGGGCACTTCCTCGGCCATGATGGCCCGCATCCGGGCGCGCAGGCGCTCCATCCAGGCGAGCTTGTAATCGAACTTGGGGCCTGGCTGCGGATTGCCGTTCGGCAGGTAGATGTTGACGATCCGGGTGTCGAACACCTCGACCTCAAGATAGCGGGACTGCGCGTCGTCCGGGTCTCCGGGCAGGCCTTGCTGCACTACGACTGGTCTGGTCCCGTCGGCCAGCACGGCCACCCCGTTGAAACCCTTCTGCCCGTGCCACACGGCCTGATAACCGATCTGCTCGAACTCGGCGGCGGGAAAGCCCTCGTCCTGGGTCTTGATTTCCTGCAGGCAGGCGACCGCCGGGCGGGTTTCCGCCAGCCATTCGAGCAGCCGCGGCAGCCGGGCCTTGATCCCGTTGATGTTGAACGAGGCGATCCGCACCGGCTGTGATCAGACCGCGAAGCTGGAGCCGCAGCCACAGCCGGCGGCTGCCTGCGGATTCTCGACCTTGAAGGCAGAACCGCCCAGCGAATCGACGAAATCGACCGTGCTGCCAGCGACCAGGTCGAGGCTGACCGGGTCGACCACCAGTTTCACGCCATCGGTCTCGACCACCAGGTCATCGTCGTCGATGCTCTCGGCCAGGCCGAAGCGGTACTGGAAGCCCGAGCAGCCGCCACCCTCGACCGCCAGGCGCAAGGCAGCCGGCTTGCCCTGCTTGGCAGCAATGAAGGCCACGCGCGCGGCGGCGGCGGGACTGAGGTTCATGGTCGGCGCATCCATGGTGCCGATGTAGGCCGAGCAGCCCCGGCCCGCAAGGTGGCGTCAGGCGCTCTGAATATAGCTGCGCATGGCCTCGGCCTCGCTTTCGATCCGTTCGATCCGGTATTTCACCAGATCGCCGATCGAAACGAAGCCGATCATCGCCCCATCGCGCACCACCGGCAAGTGCCGGATCCGCCGCCGGGTCATCAGCCCCAGTGCCTCGAGCACCTCGGTCGCCGGATCGACCGTGATGGCCGGTGCGGTCATCACGTCGCCCACCGGGCCGTCCAGCATCGCCGGGCCGACTGCGGCGAGGCGATAGACCACATCGCGTTCCGAAAAGATTCCGGCGATCGCCCCGTCTTTCAGTACCGGCAGGGCGCCGATCCGCTTTTCGGCCAGCAGCGCGACGGCTTCGCGCACGGTGGCCGCTACATCGATTGAAATGATCGGGCCGCTGCGACCCTCGATCAGGCGGGCAATGGTCATGGCTATCCTCCCCCAGCCGGAACCGGATGATGCCATGATCCGGCGGCGATGGCGAGTCCGCCCATTCGTCCCGCCCGCTGGCCTGCCTCTTGCCTTGCCGCGCGCAGAGGCGCATGGCGCGGTCCATGAACCGTTCGCCGCTTGAAAATCCCGAACTCGCTGCAATCGCCTGGGGCCGGTACAAGCGCCTGATGCGCAATTGGGCCCTGGTCACGCTGGTGGTCTGCGTCGGTTTGATCGTTTACCTGGCCCTCGAATTCGGCCTGCCCTCGATCCATCTCTACATCGCGACCGTGCTGGGCACGGCCGGTTTCATGATGCTGACGGTGGCGCTGATGGCCCTGTTGTTCCTCTCCAGCGGAACCGGCCACGACGAAGCTGTCGACGAACGCGACTGAGCGCTCAGCCCTGAGTCGCAGCCGGCGGATCGAGGCGGTATTCAGCCACCGGCTCGCCGCCGATCAGGTGTTGCTGGATGATCCGTTCCAGCACTTCGGGCGTGCATGAGTGGTACCAGGTCGGCCCGGGCCAGACCACCGCGACCGGACCGGCCGTGCAGACCCGCAGGCAGCCCACCTTGTTGCGCAGCACCCCGGTGTGGCCCCCCAGGCCGAGTTCACCCAGCCGCTTCTTCAGGAATTTCCACGCCTCTTGCCCGCTGGCGAGGTCGCAGCACTTGGGTTCGCCGGGATCGGCACAGAGGAAGATCTGCCAGCGCACGGCATGACCGCCCAGCCGATCAAGCCGGGTGCGGGCTTCGGCGATTTCGGCAGGGAGATGGTCGGCCAGCGGGTCAGACCTTCTTGCCGACGATCCGCGCGATCTCGGCTGCGACCATGCGTTCGACCAGCGGCGGCAGGTTCTTGTCGAGCCATTCCGCCAGGGCCGGGCGCAGCAGTTCGCGGGTCAGCCCTTCAAGCGAGGTTTCGCCCGAACGGACGATCTGCGGGGGGACGCCGGGTTCGGCCAGCATGGCCAGCGCGGCCAGCGATTCGCGCATCGAACTGGCGCGCTCCTCGGGCAGCAGTGGCGATTCGTCGACCGCTTCATCCTCGGTCAGTTCCGCCGACGAATCGAGTTCGAAGACATCGTCGTCCGCTGCTTCGGCCGGTTCGGGGGAGGGGCGCAGGCCGCGCTCTTCGCGCACCTTGCGTTCAACCGCGGCAATTGCCCGATTGTCGCGTGCGATCACCTTCTTGATCGATTCGAGGATTTCCTCGACCGAAGGTTCACCGGTCTGGCGCATCGCATAACCCCCATGGCGTCCCGATCCGGGACGGAATCACTGGGGCTTTACTGACCCGTCCTGGGCCTTGGTGTCAACGGTGCGTGTGCCCTGAGCCTTTGGCGCGGGATCGCTGGCCCAATCCCAGATGTTGCCTGCCACCCGGTCGTAATTGGCGACCGGATCGTACAGCGCCCCGCCATCGAGCGCGAGATCGCGCGCTTCGGCCTTGCCCATGGCGGCCAGCAGGTTGAACCCGGCGACATAGGCGTTGCGCTGGGCGGTCACCAGTTGGACCTGGGCGTTGAGCAGTTCCTGCTCGGCATTCAGGATGTCGAGGATAGTGCGGTTGCCAACCGTGTTCTCGGCCTTCACGCCTTCGAGGCTGAGCTTGGCGGCATCGACTGCGGCCTGCGACGAATCGATGATCTCGCGCGTGGCTTGCCAGCTGGCAAAAGCGGCGCGCACGCCCGAGACGATCTGCCGCTCGATCGCGATTTCCTGTTCCAGCGTCGCGCCTTCGCGGGCCTGGGCCTGGCGGCGCTGGGCCGCAGGCAGACCGCCCTGGAACAGGGGTATCGAAGCCCGGATTCCGGCCTGGGCCGTGGTGCTCGACTGGTTGAGCGCCGGCGAACCGCCGCCCAAGGTGTTGTAGTAATCAGTGTAACCGAGGCCTGTGAACACGCTCACCGTGGGCAAGCGGCCCGAACCGGCAGCCGCCGTGTCGTACCCGGCGGCCTTGCTGCGCTGGCGGGCAGCGAGCAGGTCGGGGTTCGAATCGAGCGCCACCTGGACGGCCGGTTCGACATCGGCCGGCAAACCCGGCAGCGGCGGCGGGGGCTGCAGGTCGACCGGTTCCTTGCCAACCACGGCAATGTAACGCTCCCGCGCGGCGACCAGCTGGGCCTCGGCCCCGCGGGTCTGGCCCTTGGCCAGGCTGAGCCGGGCCTGCGACTGCGCCACGTCGGTCCGGGTCAGGTCCCCGATCTCGAACCGGTCCTTGGTAGCTTGCAGGTTCACTTCCAGCACGCCGACCTGGCCGCGGTTGAGGCTGACCACCGCCTGGTTCAGGATCACGTCCATATAGGCGGCGACCACCGCGCTGAACACTTCGGTCTCGGCCCCGCGCAGATCGGCGCGGCCGGCTTCAACGCGGGTCTTGGCGGCATTGATCGAATTGCGGATCGCGCCACCGGCATAAAGTGGCATCCCGGCATTGAGATCGGCGGAGAAGTTGCGCACGGGTCCGGACAGCGGTCCGCCGACGGTGGAAGCGGACCGCTTGATCAGCTCGGTATGGGTGGCCGCGCCGCTCAGCGTCGGCAGGGCGACCGAACGGGCCACCGCGACGCCAGCGTCAACGGCGCGCTGCTGGGCGCGGGCGGCCTGGAGCATCGGATTGGTATTGTAAGCGAGCACCAGCGCCTCGCGCAGGTCATCGGCCAGGGCAGGAGCGGCCCCCAGGCCAATTCCCGCCAGCAGGATAGCGCGCCCCAGCCGTGTGGCCATGCTCAGAAGCTCCAGCGTTTCGGCGCGGCGAATTCGGCCAGCACCGGGATTCCCATTTCAGCCAGTGGCAACAGCGCCACGGCCCCGGCGGCCTTGCGGCCAATCGCCAGACGGGTCACCCCGCGTTCGACAAGGCCCGTCACCAGTCGACCAGCGTCTTCGAGGCGGGCGGAAAGATTGTCGGGCAAGTGCTCGATCGCGCCGTCCACCAGGATCAGGCTGAACCGACCCTTGGCCTTGCCGGCAGCGGCATCGGCGGCGGTGATGACGGTCACTGACCCGGCCAGCAGCTCGGCCAGCGCGGCGAGGTAAACGCTGCCGCCGGTAACCACCAGCGCGCGATCATCCGCAACCGGTGCAGCCTCGGTCAGCATCCGGCCATGGAACAGCGGCGCGGCCAGCGCGTGGCCATCGTCCAACGGGATCGCCCGGTCGATATAGGCATGGCCGCGCGCGGCGGCGGGCACGAATTCCTCGCGCGCAATGCGGGCAAAGGCATCGAGTACGGCGGGATCGTTGACCCCGCTGGGGCGCAGCTGGCTGTCGATCATGGCGCGGCGGGCGGCAGCGAAATCGACAGTGCCCGGACGCTCGGCAGTGATAGTCATTTCAGAACCCTTCCTTGCGGAGCTGTATTGCACAAATAATACAGCCGCACAATCGCCTTGCTTCTAGGCGAAGCGCCGTGCTGCGCCAAGCGCTTTGACGCAAGGGCCATTGCATGACTAAAGGGCGGGCAAACCCCAGATTCAGGAGCGCGTTGCAATGGCCGAAATGGTGACGATCCGCGAGGAAGACCTGATCGAGAGCGTCGCCGACGCGCTCCAGTTCATCAGCTATTTCCACCCGATGGACTATATCCGCGCGCTGGGCGAGGCCTACAAGGCGGAGCAGGGCCCGGCGGCCAAGGACGCGATTGCCCAGATCCTGACCAACAGCCGGATGTGTGCCGAAGGGCACCGGCCGATCTGCCAGGATACCGGCATCGTCAATGTCTTCGTCGAATGGGGACAGAACTGCCGGCTCGAAAGCGACCGTTCGCTGCAGGACGTGGTCGATGAAGGGGTGCGCCGCGCCTATCTTCACCCGGAAAACAAGCTGCGTGCCTCGGTGCTGGCCGATCCGGCCTTCACCCGCCGCAACACCCGCGACAACACCCCCAGCGTGCTGCACGTGACCATGGTGCCAGGCAGCAAGGTCTCGATCGATCTCGCGGCCAAGGGCGGCGGCAGCGAGAACAAGTCCAAGTTCAAGATGATGAACCCCAGCGACAATATCGTCGACTGGGTAATCGAGATGCTGCCGCAGATGGGCGCCGGCTGGTGCCCGCCCGGCATGCTGGGGATCGGGATCGGCGGCACGGCCGAACACTGCATGCTGCTGGCCAAGCAGTCGCTGATGGAACCGATCGACATGGCCCAGCTGAAGGCGCGCGGCCCCCAGAATGATATCGAGGCGATGCGGATCGAGATCTTCGACAAGGTCAATGCGCTGGGCATCGGTGCCCAGGGGCTGGGCGGGCTGTCGACCATCCTCGACGTCAAGATCTATGACGCGCCGTGCCATGCGGCGGGCAAGCCGGTGGCGATGATCCCCAACTGCGCCGCCACCCGCCACGCGCACTTCACGCTGGATGGTTCGGGGCCGAGCTTCCTGGAAAAGCCCAACCTTGCCGATTGGCCCGAAGTCCACTGGACGCCGGACAAGGCGGCCAAGCGGGTCAACCTCGACACGCTGACCGCCGAGGAAGTGCGCGGCTGGAAGCAGGGTGACCGGCTGCTGCTGAACGGCAAGATGCTGACCGGGCGGGATGCGGCCCACAAGCGCATCCAGGACATGCTGAGCAAGGGCGAACCCCTGCCGGTCGATTTCAAGGGCCGCGCGATCTATTATGTCGGCCCGGTCGATCCGGTGATGGGCGAAGTGGTGGGCCCCGCTGGGCCGACCACCGCGACCCGCATGGACAAGTTCACCGATATGATGTGCGAGCTGGGCCTGCTGACCATGATCGGCAAGGCCGAGCGCGGCCAGGGTGCGACCGAGATTATTGCCAAGCACAAGGTGTCATACCTGATGGCCGTGGGCGGCGCGGCCTATCTGGTGGCGCGCGCCATCCGCGAGGCCAAGGTCGTGGCCTTCGAGGACCTGGGCATGGAAGCGATCTATGAGTTCACCGTCGAGGACATGCCGGTGACGGTCGCGGTGGACAGCGAAGGCAACAATGTCCACCAGCTGGCTCCGCGCTTCTGGAAGGACAAGATCGCCAGGGAAGGCCTGCTGCCCACGGGCTGAGCCTTGGCGGTTCGACCAACGCCTGCCCGCCTTCGACCAAGTGGCTGGTCAGACCCGGCGGTTTCCCGCTAGGTTGACCGTCATGGAGGGAGCCAACTACACCGTCTCGCGCGTGCCGTTCAAGGTCGTCCTTGCCTCGGTAGCGGGGCTATGGCTGGCCTATTTCGCCATCGTCACCCTGCGCGGCTGGCTGGTCGGGCTGGAGTTCATCGACGCACTGCTCCTGCGCCGGGGGCTGGTCACCCTCGCCTCGATGGGCGTGACCCTGGCCCTCTGGCCGCTCCTCCGCCTGCTTGAGCCGCGCCGTGCCTGGATCAAGGTTGTGGCCGTCCTGCTGGTTGCCCTGCCCGCCTCGGTCGTGCTGGCTGGCATCAACCAGTGGGTCTTTTCCTCGATCGAGGAGCAGGTCACCGCCAAGATCGGTGAGCGTGAAGGGCTGCGGGTGCGGACCGACGAATCCGGCAACCTGCTGATCGATCCGATCGACCGCGAGCAGGAAGGGCTGGCCCGCGCCGTTCCCAGCGCCGGGGCGCCGCCGCTGATCACCGAAACGCCCGCGCCGCCCGCTTCGGCCGAGCAGCCGGCGATCACGATCGACGCCGAAGTGCGTGAGGATCAGCGCTGGCGTCAGCTGACCGACGTGGCGCTGGGTCGCTACTATCTGTTGCTGGCCTGGGCGGCGCTTTACTTCTCGCTGGCCAATGCCGAACAGGCGCGTGCGGCGGAACGGCGCGAGGGTGAATATCGCCGCGCGGCCAAGGCGGCCGAGCTGCGCTCGCTGCGCTACCAGGTCAATCCGCACTTCCTGTTCAACACGCTCAATTCGCTCTCCGCCCTGGTGATGACCGGCAAGGCCCAGGCCGCCGAACAGATGATCCAGACGCTGTCGACCTTCTATCGCCGCAGCCTGGCCGGCGATCCGACCGGTGATGTTGCGCTGGATCAGGAGATCGCGCTGCAGCGGCTCTATCTCGAGATCGAGGCCGTCCGCTTTCCCGACCGTTTGCGCACCCGTTACGAGATTCCGGCCGAACTGGCCGACGCCCGGATGCCAGGGATGATCCTGCAGCCGCTGGTCGAAAACTCGGTCAAGTATGCCGTCGCCGCGACGACCCGGCCTGTCACCCTGACCATTGCCGCGCGGAGCGAGTACGGCCGGCTGGTGATCGAGGTTTCCGACGATGGGCCCGGTGCCGCCAAGGCGGGCCAGGTCGGCACGGGCAGCGGCTTTGGCATCGGACTGGCAAACGTCCGCGATCGCCTGGCCGCCCGCTATGGCAGCGCGGCCCAGCTCGATTCCGGCCCGGCGCCCGACGGCGGCTGGCGCACGGTAATCCGCCTCCCCCTCGAACACCATGATTGAGCCCTGAGATGACCGATACCCTTCAGCCGGCGACGCCGCTTCGCACCCTGATCGTCGATGATGAGCCGCTGGCGATCGAGCGGATGCAGCTGATCTGCCGCGATCTGGCCGCGATCGACGTGGCCGGAACCGCCCAGGATGGCGCGGCTGCCCTGCGCCTGATCGATGCCCTGTCCCCCGACTTGGTCCTGCTCGACATGACCATGCCCGAACTGGACGGGCTGGCTGTGGCAAGGGCGCTGGCCGGACGCACCCCGCGCCCGGCGGTGATCTTCGTCACCGCGCATGAGAACTTCGCGGTCGAGGCCTTCGATCTCGATGCGGTCGACTATGTGCTGAAGCCCGTCACCCCTGAACGGCTGGAACGCGCGGTCACGCGCGCGATCGCCCGCCGTGGCGAGCGGGCCGGTCAGGGCGGGGACTGGCTGACCGAGTTCTGGGTACCCTATCGTTCGGAACTGCTGCGGATCGCGGCGACTGATGTCGACCGGATCGATGCCGAGCGCGACTATGTGCGATTGCATGTGGGTGATCGCAGCTACCTGCTGCTCCAGACGGTGACCGGGCTGGAAGCGCGGCTTGATCCTGCGCAGTTCATCCGCCTGCATCGCTCCACGATCCTGCGGCGTGACCGGATTACCGGCCTTCGGCACGATGGGCTGGGGGTGTGGTCGGCCGAACTGGCCGACGGCAGCGCGGTAAGGATTGGCCGGACCTATCTGGCCAAGGCCAAGGCAATGGCCGGGCGCTGAGGCAGCCCGGCCATCCGCCCGGATGGGGTTACTTCTTCAGCTGCGCGGCAATCAGGCGCTTGCTCAGCTCGCGGCGCACTTCGACCTTGCAGTTGTCCCGCTCCCTTGCGGAGGGGATCCGCGATCCGGTAATCGTGACCGCCTTGCAGGCCTGGTTGGCCGCCACATCGATGCGCTGTTCCAGCGTGGCGCGGCCGCTGGGACTGGCAAGGTCCAGATCGGACCAGGTTACCAGCGCACTGCCGTAACCAGCGACAGCGGGGGCGGCGAGGCAGGCGGCCAAGAGGCCAAGTGAAGTACCAATCATGCGGTTCATGTCCGGATTCCTTTCAGACTGACGCGCCTCAAACCAACCATCTCCGGGCCTTGAGGCGACGACCAACCCCATCAGGGGCCGGGCGCCAGGAGCTTGCGGTCTCCCTTGCTGGCGCCCGGCCACCCCCGGGGGCAGGGTCGGGGGTTGTTCAGAGTTCCCTGGCGGCCGGGATACGCGCTTCGGCCTGGCGGCGGACTTCCGCCATGCAGGCCTTCTGTGCCCGTACCGCGCGGGTTCGCGATCCGGTGACCGAGGCATTCATGCACTGCTGGCGTTCGGCACTGGTGATGCGGCGGTCCAGCGTCGCGCGGCCGGCTTCGGACATCAGGTTCAGGTCATCGATCTTGATCACCGAACCGTGGGCCTGGGCCATGACAGGGGTTGCGGCAAGGCCGGTGCAGGTCAGCGCCATCGCGGCCATCAGCGTCTTGGCAATCTTGCGGGACATCGTTTCATCTCCGTTGTTTGCGTGTGCTTCGTCTTTGCCCCGGCAACCCATCTAGCCGAGTGACGCGGACGCGGCGCGCCGGGCTCGACCGAAGAGTGTGTTAGTTCGATAAAACGCGCTCGACACCGACCAGTGACCGATCCATTCCGCCGAACTGCATGAATCGAACCACGCACGAACCGGCTGTCAGGCGCGCGATTCGCGTGATACGGCTGGCGGCCTGATGCTGTTCATCGTCACTTTCCTGCTGGGCGTCGGCAATTTCGCGCTGCACCGCGCGGTGCTCGATAGCGGCCATCCGCTGCTCGCCCAGGCGCCCTGGCTGTTCCAGGCGCTGGGTGGCCGGGTCAGCCTGGCGATCGAGTTCACCATGCTGCTGACCGCCATGTTGATGGTGGCGGCGGGATCGACGGGCTGGGCCTGGTTCTATCTTGGCTACAGCGCGATCAATGGCCTTTCCGCCTGGCTGATCCTGTCCGGGCGAGTGTAACGCGGCACCGATGGACAAGACCGTACTCTATCACGTCAGCGACCTGCACTTCGGCTACGAAGACCGGCAGGCGCTCGACTGGTTTGCCGCCGAAGTGGAGCGCGAGCGGCCCGCCGGGGTAATCTGCACCGGCGATCTGACCATGCGCGGCACGGCGCGCGAGTTCGGCCTGGCGGCCGAATGGCTGACCCGCCTGCCGGTGCCGGTTTCGATCGAACCGGGCAACCACGATGTGCCCTATTACCACCTGATGTTGCGGCGGCTGGCCCGGCCCTATGCCCATTTCCACGCGCTGAAGCACCGGCTGGGCAGCGAGATTGCTCGTGCCGACGTGGCGGTGGTTTCGCTGAAGACCATCGCCCGCGCCCAGCTACGGCTCAACTGGTCGAAAGGGCGGGTCAGCGCGAAGGATCTGGAGGCCACCCTGCATGGTCTCGCCCGCCACGATGCAGCGCTGCTGCGGCTGGTGGCCTGCCATCACCCGCTGGTCGAGGCCGATACCCAGGCCACCGCATCGACCCGTGGTGGCAAGCGGGCGCTGGCGGCCTTGGCCCGGGCCGGGGCCCATGCTGTCCTGTCCGGCCATGTCCACGACCCCTTCGACCGCGAGGTCGAGGTGGAAGGTCACCGGATCAGGATCGTCGGTGCGGGTACCTTGTCACAGCGCCTGCGCAGCACCCGTCCCTCATTCAACCGGCTGGTGCTGGATGGGGCGGGCGGCTTCGCGGTTGATGTGCAGACGCTCTAGACGCCTCGCCGTGCCCTGACCCGGGCCTCGACGGCATGGACCAGCGCGGACAGGTCGGCGCGGCTGACATCCAGCACCTCGTCCCATTCGGCCAGGACAGCGTCCAGATCGGCATCCTCGACATGCCCGAGCCAGTCGGACTGCGGCGGTTGCGGCGCCGGTCGGTGCGGATAGGAATGCCCGGTCAACCGGTTCCAGGCGAGGCCGCCAAGCAGCAGCGCGATGACGTTGAGGCCCAGCGGTGCCACGAGGAACCATAGCCCTTCGGCGGCAATTGCCGGGCTGGCCAGCGCGGTCAGCAGCACGGTGCCGCCTGCGGGCGGATGGAGACAACGCAGCAGGCTCATCCCCGCGACCGCCACGCCCACGGCCAGCCCCGCCGCCGCCCAGTGCGGGCCGAACAGCGCATGGCAGCCAAAGCCGATCGCACCGGCCACGATATGGCTGCCGAACACGGGCCAGGGCTGGGCCAGCGGGCTGGCCGGCAGCACGAAGACCAGCACGGCCGACGCCCCCATCGAGGCGACCAGCCAGGGCAGGGCGGGATCGAAGCCGAGCGCCAGTCGGGCGACCAGCGCTGTCAGGGCGATGGCCAGGCCGGCCCCGATCGCGCCGCGCAGCCAGCCGATCCGGCCGCTGAACATCATCCGGTTGGGGGTAGCGGCAAGCGGGGCGTGGGGTGTGGTCATCCGCGGATCCGGTCGAACGGGGAAACGAAAAAGGGGCCAGCCTTGCGGCCGACCCCTTTTGCAAACGGCATGAGCCGCAAGTCCTGGCAGGTTCCTGGGATCAGCGCTTGCTGAACTGGAAGCTGCGGCGGGCCTTGGCGCGGCCGTACTTCTTGCGCTCGACCACGCGGCTATCGCGGGTGAGGAAGCCGGCCGCCTTCACCGCACCGCGCAGGGCCGGTTCGAACTTGGTCAGCGCCTGGGCAATGCCGTGCTTCACGGCACCGGCCTGACCCGAGAGACCGCCGCCCTTGACGGTGGCGATCACGTCGTACTGGCCGGCGCGTTCGGCAACCTGGAACGGCTGGTCGATCACGAGGCGCAGGGTCGGACGGGCGAAGTAGACCGACTGATCGCGACCGTTGATGATCACCTTGCCCGAGCCGGGCTTGATCCAGACGCGGGCGACCGCGTCCTTGCGGCGACCGGTGGCATAGGCACGGCCCTGGGCGTCGACTTCCTTTTCGCGGAGCGGCGCAGCCGGAGCGGCGGGGGTGGCGACGTCGGCGGCAGCGCCCAGGTCGGCCAGATCGTTAAGCGTGGTGTCGGACATCAGGCACCCACCTTGTTCTTGCGGTTCATGGCAGCAACGTCGAGCGGCTGGGGCTGGGTGCCACCATGCGGGTGCTCGGTGCCGGCGTAGAGGTGAAGGGCGCGCATCTGGGCCCGGCCGAGCGGACCACGGGGGATCATGCGCTCAACTGCCTTTTCGAGCACGCGCTCGGGGAAGCGGCCGTCCAGCACCTTGTCGGCGGTCACTTCCTTGATGCCGCCGGCATAGCCGGTGTGCTTGTAATAGGTCTTCTGCTTCAGCTTGTTGCCGGTCAGCTTCACCTTGTCGGCGTTGATCACGACAACGTGATCGCCGCAATCGACGTGGGGGGTGAAGCTCGGCTTGTGCTTGCCGCGCAGATGATTGGCGATGACGACGGCCAGACGGCCGACCACCAGGCCTTCGGCATCAATCAGATGCCACTTCTTTTCCACCTCGGCCGGCTTGATCGACCGGGTGACCTTGGAAAGCGCCTTCATGGCAACTCCGTTCCGTTAAAAGGTCAGATCCCTTGTTCGTCACGCGGGCCAGAATCGCTCCGGCCCACGCGGGAAGGCGGCCCATTCGGGGAAAGTGCCCCCAAAGTCAAGCTTTGCGGCCCTTCTCCGTAGAGGTAAAATAATACCGCAACAACTGGAGGGTCAATCCGCCGGCGCGAAAGTCCAGACCTCGCGCGAAGTGCGGCGCGTTCCATCCAGCTCGGTCACCACCAGCCGCTCGACCCGGCCGGGCAGGCGCCCCGGGCTGCGGCCGCTGGCCGTTATCGCGATTTCGACCGAGCCCTGCTGGCCGCCGGGCAGGGCCAGGGCGCGGCGCTCACGTCGTTCCGCCTCGGCGGGGTTGAACAGATCCGCGGGCCAGGCGGTCTGTCCGGCCGCGGCAATCGAGACCTGTTGCAGCATGGCGCTCGCCTGCGCACGCGTGGGCGGCGCCAGCGTTGCCTGGTTGAGCATGACCTGGCCCAGTGCGGCGGCTCGCACGCGGGCGCCATCGTCGGTTGTAGCCAGGCCGGGCTGGATATGACCTGCACCGTCCAGCCGAACCGGAAACAGCCCAGGATCGGTCCGCGACCGTTCGATCGCGGCCAGTCCTTCGAGGATCGGTGGCACCTCCACCTTCACCTCGGCCAGTTCGCCATCGATCCGGAAGCCTTCGCCGTCGGGGCTGAACCAGACCCGATAGCGGCGGACCGTTCGCACTTCCTTGCCATCGGGCAAGGCGCGAATCAGCGTGCGCGACACCATGACCGGGCCACTTGGTGGCATGAATCGGACCGGGCTGGC
>Ga0315904_10009064_pt1 | contig 13065 bp, 12 predicted proteins | sample LakEriMetagenome_6_FD_203529 | JGI IMG/M metagenome (GOLD analysis project Ga0315904, IMG submission 203529) | Freshwater fungal communities from buoy surface, Lake Erie, Ohio, United States - Buoy 12 MA120 | ecosystem: Environmental > Aquatic > Freshwater > Lake | place: USA: Lake Erie, Ohio... | reverse complement strand
ACCCCGCACGTGCCGTCGGGCTGGGCAACTTCAAGGAGCTCCTCACCGACGACCGCGAGCTGATCACCAAGGCGATTGGCAACGCGACCTATCTCTCTGTGTTTGGCATCCCGCTTGGGATGGTGACCGGCCTCTCGATTGCACTGCTACTCAACCAAAAAGTCAAGGGGATGAACTTCTACCGCACGGCGTTCTATATCCCCAGCATCGTCCCGGCGATTGCCAGCGCGGTGCTCTGGGTGTGGCTACTAGCAGGCGATCCCAACAAGGGCCTGGTCAATGCTCTCTGGAAAGAGACCTTCACGGCCTGGTTTGGCTGGACTCCTCCCGGCTGGTTTGGCGTCCCTGAGTGGGCAAAACCAGGTCTGATTGTCCAGGGCCTGTGGGGAGCAGGCGGCGGGATGATCCTCTGGCTGGCGGGCTTGCAAGGTGTGCCCCAGAGCCTCACCGAGGCTGCGCTGATTGACGGAGCCAATGTCTGGCAGCGCTTCCGCAACGTCACCTTGCCGCTGCTCTCGCCCTATATCTTCTTCAACCTGATCATGGGCACCATTGGCGCACTGCAAGAGTTCGATCGTGTCTACGTCATCGGGGGCGGCGATGGTGGCACCGGCCCGCTGGACTCGCTACTGGTTCCCGTGCTCTATCTATTTAACAACGCGTTTCGCTACTTCAAGATGGGCTACGCCAGCGCCATTGCCTGGGTAATCTTCATCATCATTCTGGGCCTGACCCTGGTTCAGTGGCGTCTGCAAAAACACTGGGTGCACTACGAGGTAGACAAGAAATGATTCTAGCACTTTCTTTTTTGAACCCATCCCCCCGGCCCCCTTCCCGCTACGAAGGAAAGGGGAGAGGAAAAGGGGGAGCACCGAGAGGGTTTTCTACCCTCCCTGCCCTGAGGGAGGGTGGCGTAGCGAGGAACGAGCGAAGCCGGGTGGGTTCGAGCCGGGTGGGTTTGGAACGGGTGAATTTACAATGAACGCATTTATTTGGCTTCTCGCGATTATCGCGATCATCACCGCGCTGATCTACGGCGTCAGTGTGATTGTTGCAGCGGTACGGGTTCGTAATCTGGCGGCAGCGACGGTCACGGCGGCAGTGCTGGCGGGAATGCTCGCCCTCACGCTCCTGGTGCGCTTTGCCCCGGTGAGCCTTGCTCTGGGTATCGTCGTGGCGCTGGGGAGTGCGCGCTGGCTTCGGGCACTGACGCGCAATGCCTCCCATGCCAGTGAGATCACGCGGCTCTCGGCGACGCATCTAGCGCTTTTAGTGGGCTCGTTTATGTTCATGGTGCCCTTTGCATGGCTCCTCTCGACCTCCCTCAAGGCCGATGACGAGCAGGCGGTCTTTCCTCCCGTCTGGATTCCCACGCAGCACCGGACTACCGACCTCCTCAAGATGAAAGATGGCAAGCCTGCCCGGCTCTCGCAAGCAACGGCAGGCGACTATGCCGGAATGCTCGTTGCCGAGATTGAGGAGCTGCCCGATGGCAAGATCATGGTCAAGCCCATGATCAACGAGAACGCGGTACAAGGCATGGCCCCTCCCAGGCCCATGATGCGCAGCGAGCTCACGAAGCTTCGCCATGTCGCCCCAAAGTGGGATAACTACTCCGAGGCGCTGGCGTATCTGCCGCCGGACACGCACTACGGCCTGACGTTTTTAGGCAACACGCTCTTTCTGACGCTCATGAGCGTGCTCGGAACGCTGCTGGCCTCCTCGATGGTCGCCTACTCGTTTGCGCGGCTCTCCTGGCCAGGCCGAAATCTGCTCTTTGGGATCTTGCTCGCCACGATGATGGTGCCAGGTGCCGTGACCCTCATGCCGCAGTTCTTGATCTTCCGGAGCCTCGGCTGGATCGATACGCTCAAGCCACTCTGGGTACCCGCATTCTTTGGGTCAGCGTTTAATATCTTCATGCTACGTCAGTTCTTTCTCAGCATCCCCAGCGAGCTAGAAGATGCGGCAAAGATAGACGGCTGCGGCCCGTTTGGGGTCTACTGGCGCGTGATGCTGCCGCAAGTAAAGCCCGCGCTGGCGGCGATTGCGATCATGGCCGTGATGGGCGCGTGGAACAACTTCCAGGGACCGCTGATCTATCTCAGCTCCTCGGAGCACATGCCACTTGCCTACGGGCTCCAGCTCTACCAGCAGCAACACGGCGGCGAGCCCGGCCTGCTCATGGCCGCCTCGACCATGGTCGTGATGCCGATCATCCTTCTCTTCTTCTTCACCCAGCGCTACTTTATCGAAGGCGTCAGCCTCACAGGACTCGGGGGACGTTAAAAAGAATAACATACTTCTCCTAAATTTATCCACTTTGTCCGAAAGACTAAGTATGAAGACACTTTTTGGGACAAGACAGGGCTGGGTGGGGATCTCCACGGTGCTCATGCTGGCGGCGCTGATCACGGAGCGCCTAGCGCATCCGCTGGCCGCGACGCTCTTTGATGTGGCATCGGACTTCTTTAGCTTACTCGGCGTGCTCTTGCTGACGATCACGCCGCTTGCGCTGGAGGTACTGATCCATCGTGGGAAAAGTGAGGAGCTCGTGCGCTGGGGCCGAGCCTTGGGCGGTGTGGCGCTGTGCTTTGCATGGCTGCTGCACCTGATGATGTGGCCCATCTACTGCATCGCCTGGGGTGGCATGATCGCTGGGCCGATTATGACCCTTCAGAGCCTAACCAGCATCCCACAACATACCAAGCTTGGCGAGTCGCTCCAAGTTTGGCTCTATGGCTTTCTGGCCTACGCGCCGCTTGTCACCACGATCGTTCTGCTCTGCCAGCAAGCGTTTCTTAAGACCCTCAGCGATAGTCTTGCTCGCTCGCGGCGGATCTACTGGCTCTCCCTCACGGCGGCGGCGGTGGTATTTCTGCTGCGCCCCGCGGTGATGGGCTACCATGTGCGGCAGGCCCTGAGCACCAAGAGCGATGCCCAGCGCGAGAAATCGCTCACCCTACTGCGGCTCTTCGGCGCGGAGTACGACCTGCGAGTGCGTGCGTTCCGACGTCCGCCCACCTACCCAATGTTTCTGGCGGGTGGCGGCATCTTCACCAGTGAGATCTTTGGACAACGCGGGGAGACGCCCGACGAGGCGCGAAAGGTCTACTTCCTGATGACAGGAACGCCGTTTAGCAAGGCCCCGACGCCGCCTGCCCAAAAGAGCCTGCTGGACCAGAACGACCAGATGCAGATCGAGGAGACGGGCGGTGAGCGGGTTGGCTCCACCATAGACGGCCTCAAGCTGGCCCTCTCGGAGCGCGAGGTGCGCTACTCCCCCAGCACCCAGACGGCGCAGACACACTGGACACTCGCTTTTGAGAACACCACCAGCGAGTCGCAAGAGGCCCGTGCCACGATCACGCTTCCCGAAGGTGCGGTCGTCAGCGATGCCTGGCTCTGGATCAACGGGGAGCAGCGCCCGGCGGCCTTTGGCGGAAAAGCCCAAGTCCGTGCCGCCTACCAGGAAGTCGCCGTCGTCCAGCGCCGCGACCCGCTCCTCGTCACCTGCACCGACCCGCGCCGTGTGCTCCTCCAGTGCTTCCCCGTACTCCCCAAGAAGTCCATGCAGATCCGCCTGCAGATCACACAAACAGCGTTTGTTGGCAAGCTGACTCCTGCGCAGCTCACCGAGGTGAACTTTGAGCAGCCTAAGACGACGATCGAGCACACCAAGGTCAATGGTAAGCCCTGGAGCGGCGAAGCACTTGCCGTCGCGCCACTTGCCCTGCCCGCAGGACTCGTGCAGAAAGCGGCTCCCAATGTTGGCCCAAGCGATGTGATCGTCGCCGTGGACACGTCGGCGAGTGTCGGAGAGAAGATCGAGATCACCAAGTTAATCACCGCGCTCAAGACACTGCCAAGCGGCTCGCGGGTGAAGTTTGTCAACACCCGCATCGAAAAAGGTGACGAAAGTGGCTGGAGCGACGCGGCGCAGGTGTCAGAGAGTTTTCTGCGCGCACAGCACTTTGTCGGTGGTGTGGACGCGGTTCCCGCCCTCAAGCGCCTGAGCCAACTTACGGAGCGCCCGACGACGATACTCTGGCTACACGGCCCCGTCCCGCAAGAGGCCGTCTCCCCCCAGCCGCTCTTGGAGGCGCGGAGCCTGCATAGCAACACGCCGTCGTTGGTGGGGCTCTTAGTCGCGCCGGGCCAAGATGTGGTCATGGACGCACTGGCCACCGACAAGCGCATCCACACCCTAGAGGGCACCGACTGGCCCGCCGCCGTTCAGCGAGCCGCACAAGCCGCAGCCCGTACCCTGGCTCCCCCAGGATTGGGGGCGGGGGGGGAAGCCAGTCTACGGGGAGCCAGTGTCCCCTTGGGCGGACGGGAGCCCGCACTCGGGGGCATCTATATCGCCCCCAACACGGATGCCGATAGCCAGACCGACTGGGCACGACTTGCCGCCACGAGCCGCGTGCTCCGCGCCTGGTACACCGGCTACGACCAAGATGCCCTCGCCAAAGCCGCTGCCCGCCGACGCCTCATCACGCCTCTCTCGGGTGCTGTCGTGCTGGAGAGCATCGAGCAGTACAAGCGTCACGGCCTCGATCCCAACAGCGGCCAGCCCCAGTCCGGTGCCCCCGATGTCGCCAGCGCCATCGCCCCCGAACCCGGAACGCTCGCCTCCGTGAGCCTTGGCGGCTTGATCTTTCTGGCACGTCGCCGAAGAAGGTAGGAAAGCCCTCCTCCCCCACCCCTCCTCCCAATCTTGGGAGGAGGGGGAGAGGGGAGTTTCGTTATCAAATGGCTTTTGTGTACACGTTCTCCCTATTTTCTGGCTCCCCTTTCCCAATCCTGCCTCCGCAGGATTGGGAGGAGGGGCGGGGGAGGAGGGTGCTACTTCGTCGGCGCGGGCACAAAGACGAGCCAGTCGGCTTCGGCCTTGAACTCGGCGGGGTTGGCGGTGCGGACATTCGGGACGGGGATGGCTTTGACAATCGCGAGCTTGGTTCCGAGCGGGCGCTTGAAGTGCGTCCGCGCCGCCGTCCCCATTCCCCCATCGGAGTGGAAGCTCCCGTTCACATGGTAGACCACGTGGCCTTTGTCCAGCGCTTTTACAATCGTCTCGGCCATCGTGTCATCACGGAGGCACTGGGCCTCGTAGATGCTGCGGAGCCGCGCCTCACTCATGGCCGGGCCGTGGCTGGCTCCCATCCCGGTCATCGTGGCGTAGAACTTCGTCTGGTAGGCATCTCCGAGTGGGGCGGTGATGGCGGCAGCGATCAGAGGCTTCTCGGCGGGCGTGAGGCCCTCTAGCCCGGCAAGCCCTTTTTGCCCAACAAGCCGGACGTATTTATTGGGCGCATTGGAGCCAAACACGGCGAGCTTGTTGGCTTTGGCGTACTCGACCATCGCGCGGTAGTCCGTCGGGTAGGTCTTCCAGAGCGTCACGGCTTTTGCAAACGCCGTCTCGTCAATCTTGCCCGCGAGATAGTCATCCAGACCTGGCTGACCGTCGCGCTCGATCATCTCCATCGCGAGAGCGAGTTTCGGCCCAATTTTTTTATGCAGCTCCGCAAAGAGTCGCGCTTCGAGCTTGTGCGTCTCGGGATCGTCGTGCTGCTCGCCCAGGAAAATCGCATTGGCCTGAGCAAGCCGCCCCGCTAAATCCCGCCAGCGCAGAGTACGCCCCGTCGTTGCTTCAACCACTCGCCAGTTCTCTGTCTCATCTCGCATCATGGTCAGATGATACCTGAAAGGGCTTGCCTAAAGCGCTCTGCCCACTCCCAGCCCTCAAAGCCGGTGATCGGAGCCACGGTCACACATGCTCCCGGCTCACAAAGCGGCTCTAGCTCAGCCATGATGGCTTGGGTGTGCTCAATAAAGCGTGGGTAGGCGGCGGCGGCGAAGTCTTCATCGCCCAAAGTTGCCATGAGATCGGCATGGCCTATGGAGAGGTGAACTTGGGACGCTTTGACTCCCATCTCTTTCCACTGCGGGATCTGGACGTAGCGCACGGCGGCGATAGTCGCCTCGGGGCGGGCCAGGGGAATGATGCGTAGGCCGTTGGGGGTTTCCCGCGTGTGGCGCGTGTCACCCAGCGTGACCAGATAGTGTGGCCTATTGGCCATATTCAGGCTCAGTCGCATTGAAGCGTCTCCCCCACCATGACGGTGATTCCCTCGCGCTTGCCCGCCACCCACTCCCAGGCAACAACGGCTCCTGCGACGGCAGGTGCGATGCGAAACGGGGGGAGCGTGAGAGTGTGCAGCACTTTTCCGGAGGCATCGCAGTAGGCAATCTCCAGTGGGAAGCGCACCCCGATGGAGTGGAGCCGCTCGCCTTCGGTCAGCGGAATGGCTAAGGCGAGGTTGGGATCGGGACTGCGAAACAGCCAGCCACGGCCTCGCTCGACAAAACTTGCCAGCCACCGTGCGTCACTCGCCACAACTCGCCCTGAGTCGGTACGGAGGCTAAAATGAGTGCGGAGGCTAGACACGGGTGCGCTGCTGTTTGGCGGCGCGCTTGTCCAGAAATGCCATGACATCCGAGAGCTTGAAGCGGCGCTGCTGCCCCAGGGTGCGGTGGTGGACTAAGTGCCCCCGGTTGGCGTAGCGCCGCACCGTGGCGGGACAGACATCAAGCAGCTTGCCGGTCTCTTCGAGCGTCAAGATAGGGTCAAGGAGGCGAATGATGAGCTGCTCACGGGTCTCTTCAAACGTCCGCGACGGTGGAATTGCCTCAGGGGCCATGGACGAGAGGATCTGCACATGGCGCGGAAGTCCTTCCCAGAGCGCAGCCCCCTCCGCATCAGTACTAGGGTTCTGCGGCGGTAGTGGCGGGATGAGGAGCGACTCCGTGACCTGTTTAGGGTTGGGAATCTTAAAGGCAGAGCGCACCATCACGCGCGGCACAACAGGCACGAGCTCCAGCTCAAGAGTCGCTTGACCAAGCTCCGCGTCCTCAGGCCCACGGACGAGTGTGATCCCTCCCTTGATCTCGTAATCTGCGCTGATCATCTCCGCTGAGCCCGGTTCGGGGACAGGGAGCCGCTCGGCGGGAGTTAGATCCTGCTTGGGACGGTTAACAAACTGTTCGTACTTCTTGAGACCCGACATATGTAAACGGCATTATACCGTAAGCATGGCATCACCGAAGCTTAAAAATCGATAGCTTTTTTCGAGAGCTTCTTCATACGCACTTCGCATACTGTCATAGCCCATAAACGCCGCGACTAACAAAAGCAGGGTCGAGCGCGGCTGGTGAAAGTTGGTGATGAGCCCGTCTATGGCACGGAAGGTATAGCCCGGTGTGATAAAGATCCCCGTCTCGCCCTCAATCGCAACCACACGCTGCCCACTCTGCTGTGCCTGCGCAACCTGACCCGCTGACTCTAGCGCTCGGAGCGCCGTGGTGCCAACCGCGATCACACGCCCCGTACAAGCATTGACCGCCGCCGCTGTCTCGTCGGAGATCGCGTAGGTCTCGGTGTGCATGACATGCTCGGCGATGTTCTCGGTCTTGATGGGGCGAAACGTCCCGATTCCCACATCGAGCCGTAGCCGCGCCATACCAACCCCGTGCTCTTGGAGCTTTGCCAGCAGCTCGGGCGTGAAGTGCAGCCCCGCCGTGGGAGCCGCCGCAGAGCCCGGCGTTTTTGCGTAGACGGTCTGGTAGCGCTCTTTGTTTTCCAGCGGTGCCGTGATATAGGGTGGCAGCGGGGTTTTCCCGATCGCGTCGAGCTTCTCTAAGATATCCTCGCCGTGAAAGCGTAGCAGTCGCCCCCCATTGTCGAGCGTCGCCAGCGCCTCGGCCTCGAGCTCTACTTCGGGAAAGCGGACGCGTTGCCCTGGAAGCAGCTTCTTGCCAGGCCGCACCAGAGCGTCAAAAACCCCCTCGCCATGCTCAATCGCAGGACGCAGGAGAAAGACTTCGATCTGTCCGCCCGTGCCAGGTCGCTCGCCAAAGAGCCGCAGCGCGGAGACGCGGGTCTCGTTGAGCACGAGGAGATCGCCAGGATTTAGAAGCTCGGGAAGCTCCCGAAAGATCCGGTGCGAGCGTGCGCCACTTGCCCGATCCACGCAAAGAAGCCGCGAGGAATCTCGCGGCTCCAGTGGGGTCTGCGCAATGCGCTCATCGGGCAGGTTGTAGTCAAAATCCGAGAGTTGCACGGAGCTAGAGAAGCTCCTCGGGCTTGAACCAGAGAGCGATCTCATCGGCAGCGGTCTCGGGGGCATCGGAGCCGTGGATTAAGTTCAGCATCATGTCCGACGTGTAGTCGCCACGGATCGTGCCCGATGTGGCATTGACGGGCTTGGTAGCGCCGATCATGTTGCGGCAGATCTGAATCGCATCGGAGCCTTCCCAGACCATCGCGACCACGGGGCCACTGGTGACAAAGTCTACCAGCTCACCAAAAAAAGGACGCTCGGCATGAACGGCGTAGTGGGCCTCGGCGGTGGCGCGGCTGGGGACGAGCTGCTTGAGCCCGACAAGCTTCAGTCCACGGTTCTCAAAGCGGCCAATGATCTCTCCCACCAGACGGCGCTGGACACCGTCGGGCTTGACCATGATGTAGGTTCGTTCCATCGTATTTATCTATATCCTGACACAGAGTTAGGGCGCACTGCACGCAGTGCGCCCACCAAGGAGCTATTCTACCGCAACGGGTTCTGAGATTCCAGCTTGCGGAGCGCCTCTAGCTGCTTGAGGCGCGCTTTATCGCCGGACTTGCGCAGGCGCTGCTCCAGAACCACGGACTTGGCGATTCGTATAAACCGAAACCAGCGGGCATCTTCGATGTCTTTGGCATAGCTGCTCTTGCTGGCTCCCTCGATCTGCTGGCGGACTTGGGCAAGCTCCGCAAGCTGGGTGGGACGCTCTTCGAGATAGGCCATTGCCTGCACCACGGCCTCTTTCCACTCATCGGTGGTGGCGCGGCGGTTTCCGAGTGCGGGGAAGCGCTGGTTGAGGTCTTGCCGGGCCGTGTTATAGCTCTTCTGGGCCTCAGGCGTGAGCCGAATTCCGGTGGAGCTACTGGGGCGCAGGTCCCGTGCAACAAGCTTGCGGAACTGCTCGTAGGCAACTTTGACCCGATCCTCGCCCTGCGCGGTTGTGCCAAGTTTTTCACTCAGCCCTTCGAGCGCGGCCCGCTGCGACGGTGACGCGGCGTTTTTCAGGTCGTTCCAGGACGTTGCCGTGATCTCTTCGTCGCTCTCAATCGGCACAAAGCGGCGCAGAAAGACATCGCTGGTGGCCACGGGGACATCAATAGACTCCTCGTTGATCTGGGTCCAGGCGAAGGCTTCGTCCATGCCCACTTTGCCGTCTTTGTTGTAGTCCGGCTGAACCGACTTACGGCCTAGGCGGTCTTTTCCCGTGAGCGCGGCAAAGAAGTAGCTGGTGAAGTCATGGTACTCTTCCTCCTCAACCTCTGGGGTGCAGCCCGCCGCCTCACGCTCTTTGACGGTGGCGAAGAAGCCACAAAAGGGCCGATCTACCAGCTCACCGTCGGGCTGGCCACCGGTAAAGAGCAGGTTCCCAAAGGCTCCCGAGAAGCACTGCACCATCACGACGGTCACGGGGCGCTTCTTGGGAAGCTTGGTGAGATGCTCAGAGAGGGCGGTTGTCGTCAGAGCCCCATTGCCCCAGAGATCGTAGCGGTTGTTGTCGTAGGGGTTCTTGCCCTGCGCCGCCTGCCGCCCCGGTGAGCCATGACCGGTGAAGTAGAGCAAGAGCGGGGTCTTGTCGCCTTCGGTGGCAAGCTTGTCAAAGACTCCGGTGATCGTATCCGCGTTGGTGGAGCCATCGCGACGGGGCACATCGCTGGTTCGGTACTGTAAAAACGGTGCGCCTTTCGCGGGACGCGGCCCATCGCCAAACAACGTCCGGATGCCTTTCTGCGCCTCGGTCTTGGTCGCAAGAAACTGCACGGTCGGGGTATCGGTCAGGCCATCGGCGAAGAGTACCGTGGAGCTGACCTGAATGGGAAGTAGCCCATAGACATAGCGCACATTACTCTCAATGGCGACCTGGTTGTACTCCGGCGACGGCCCACCACCAAAGATCACACAGCGTAGCGGTGCGGGGGCGAGCAGAAGAGGGGCGAGGAAGATCGGTGCAATCATTGCCTATTTTACCGCGTTTTAGAGAGACGGCATCCGTCCACCGGGCAGTACAAATTTAATGCCTAGCGTTCGTAGATACGTTTGCAGCCCCGCGTCCTGCATGGGAAGAAGATGCGCCTCGCGGCCCGACTCGTTGAAGTGCGCGTGCCAGTAGCCGGGCGGGGTGATAAACGAGGCGAACGGCTTCCAGTCCACGCGTACAGGGTCGAGGATCTCACCTTTCTCGTTGATCTTGGTGCCGACTAGGGTGTAGCAGCCGGGGTCGCAGTCCAAGATCAGGTCCAGCGCGACCGACTCGTGGCGGTGTGGGAGCTGGATGGCATTGACGGGAAGCACGCCCAGCATGGCCCAGAGCGTGTGGGTGATGGTGAGGGTCTGGTCCATGGCTTTATTGGCAAGCAGCACGCTGATGCGGCTTCTATTGATCGCATCGCCCTCGCTCTTGGCCTTATCCAGCGCGGCGAGCGAGTCCTCGGCGGTGAAGAGAGTCGGGGCAAAGCGCGGGGTGTCGGCGGTCGCGCCCAGATAGCGCAGCAGGGGCTCGTCGTGGACAAGATAGAGCGCGGCGTCTTGCTCGGCGCTGTGGTGGGTCTCTTTGCCTGTCGGTAGCACCACAAAGTCGCCGGTCTTCCAGGGGATTTCCAGGCCGTCAAAGCGCGTCGTGCCCTTGCCGCGCATGACGTAGTAGAGCTGTGATGTCGCGTTGAAGCGGAGCGTCAGGCTCTCGCCGGGCAAGATATGCACAAAGTTCGCACAGAGCGCCGGGCTGGTCGCGGGGCCATCGCACCGCAGTGCCGCGCTCACATCGAGGGGAATGAGCTGTGTCGGGCCGCTCTCGTGGAGGCTGCTGGGAAAGTCGGCGTAGGGAATCTTGGAGATCGTCCCCGACCCAATCGGATCGGCGGCCTTGGTGTACTCGAAGTAGAGACCATTCTCGGTCAGGCAGGTTGGCATGGTAGGGCTATTTTACCTGTTGCGTCCCCCCGGTTGGAGCGGGGGGACTGGAGAGCGCCGCGCTACGAAGGACGTGCCGTCCATAAAATTCCGAGTTCGGTATGGCCGGAACGGCCTTTGTAGCCGAAGGCTCTCCAGTACTGCCCCTCTAACGGGCGGTAGCTCCAGTCCCCCACTGCACCTTCCAGCCAGCCTCGACGAAAAACTGTTGAAGCGCCTCAAACGACTCTACCCAAGCATCGAATGCATGATGCTCATTGGGGCCGTTCGACCCCTCCCACCACTTAAAAATAAAATAACCACCCGTTTGGTCGGGGTCGTCATGAACCAGAATCGTCATCTCAGGGATGCCCTCAACCTCAAGTGAATTGAGAACAATACCCTCGACCTCAAAAGGGATGTCAATCATCGAGATTCAACCTCCTGCAAAACGGGCTACCGATCTAGCAGAAACGCCGCCGCCGCCGCGGGGGTGCGGTCTATGGCGACCACGGGGCGTCCGAGTTCTTCGTTTACTTGGGTCAGGGTCATCTCGTCCAAAAAGACCTCGGTGCCGTCGCGGAGCATGACATTGGGGATGAGGACTTCGTCGCCTAAGTCCGGGAAGGCTTTGAGGGCGTCTACCAAGTCCCGCCCGACGATTAAACCGGCGATATTGATATTTCCCTCGAAGAACGTATTGTGGATCGCGCAGACATTGATCTCAAGCCCCTCGACTTTATTGAAGATCTCGGCGAGCTGCGTGAGAAGTGGCCCGGCGATCTCTCCGGTGGCGAATGTCACTTTGCGTGGGCGCGGGGCACGCTTGGGCAAGTCACGCTTGAGTTTTTCGCACTCGTCTAGAAACAAGCGCACCAGGCCGATGCCGTCTTCGAGCTGCGGGAAGCCTTCGTAATGGGAGCGTGCGGGGATCGGGAGGCCGCCGCCGAGATAGAACTCATCGGAGAGGTAGACGAAGCGCGTGCCCAGCTCCTTGAGGTACCAAGAGCGCAGCGGCTCCAGCTCATTAACCCACCAGGCTTTCTGCTCGCCGTTCCAGGTCTCGACGGGCGCAAGGCGCTCGCGGAACTGCGTGATGCCGATGGGCACGACGGCAACGGAGATCACGCCGCCAAATGCGCCGCGCTTCTTCGGGTGGAGATTCGCCAGATCGGTGATGGTCTGAAAGAGCGTCTCGCCGTCGTTGTAGTGCGGCACCAGCACGACTTGCGCGTGGATCTGAATCCGGGCCTCGACCAGGCGCTCCAAGATCGGCAGGATCGGCTCCGGGCCACGGCGGCCGAGAATCTTACCGCGTGCCTCGGGGTCGGTGGCGTGAACCGAGACATAGAGCGGCGAGAGGCGCTGCTCACAGATGCGGTCTAGCTCGCCCGGCTTGAGGTTGGTCAGCGTGACGTAGTTGCTGTGCAGAAACGAGAGCCGGAAGTCGTCGTCTTTCACGTAGAGGCTGGGGCGCAGGCCCTTGGGTTGCTGGTAGAGAAAGCAGAAGACGCACTTGTTCTTGCAGATGTGCATCCGATCGAAAAGATCCTCGGAGAATGTAATTCCGAGAGGCTGGTCGAAGCCTTTCTCGATGAAAACATTCAGCAGGTCGTCACCGCGCTTGATCGCCAGAGTCACTTCCTCAGCGGCAGAATAAAAGCGCCAGTCCACGACATCCGTGAGCGGATGGCCATTGACCGAGAGCACCACATCCCCGACTTGCAGCCCTGCTTCTTCGGCGATACTGCCCGCATCAAGCGCCTCGATTGCATTGCGAGGAAGGGGCGAGCGGCGCTCAAGATGCTCAAGACGCTCATGGGTCGCGACGGGAAGGGTTAGGGCCATAGGGATTCATTGTATCGTGCAACAAAGTTTAACAAACAGGGGGTGGGCGGCGGTATAATGTTGTGACTACTGAAAGAGGCCAGGTCTCGCCCTCAAAAGAGATCGAAATAGAATTGCACGAAAATATTGTTCTCGCCAAGCGAGAGATCACAGACAACCTGGATCAAATCCTCGCCGTCTTACCGGAGCGGGTGCTCGCCGCTCT
>Ga0315904_10009058_pt1 | contig 13068 bp, 15 predicted proteins | sample LakEriMetagenome_6_FD_203529 | JGI IMG/M metagenome (GOLD analysis project Ga0315904, IMG submission 203529) | Freshwater fungal communities from buoy surface, Lake Erie, Ohio, United States - Buoy 12 MA120 | ecosystem: Environmental > Aquatic > Freshwater > Lake | place: USA: Lake Erie, Ohio... | reverse complement strand
GAGTCGGGACAAAGCAGCAAACGATGGGTAGTAGGATCGAGCCTGCTCTTTTCTCCGCGACTTTGCGTCTCCGCGAGAGCATTGGCGGATACAGCTGCTGCTCGTAGGCTGAAGAAGTTCAACGGACCAGAAGTCCGCTGTACGATTGGCATTCACGCACCTTCCGTAGCACGCTGGTGTCCCGGCTTCAGCCGGTTTTCCCTCAAAAAAGAATCGCCTAAAGGCTATACACCAGCGCGCGGACCGCAACACGGGAAAAACAAGGACATGCATTGCGATTTGGACGTTCTCCTATCAGAGGTGTCTCTCGCAGAGCCACTGGGACGCAGAGTCGGGACAAAGCAGCAAACGATGGGTAGTAGGATCGAGCCTGCTCTTTTCTCCGCGACTTTGCGTCTCCGCGAGAGCATTGGCGGATACAGCTGCTGCTCGTAGGCTGAAGAAGTTCAACGGACTAGAAGTCCGCTGTACGAATGGCATTCACGCACCTTCCGTAGCACGCTGGTGTCCCGGCTTCAGCCGGTTTTCCCTCAAAAAAGAATCGCCTAAAGGCTATACACCAGCGTGCGTACCGCAACACGAACAACGGTTTCAGCTTGGCCAGCAAAACCTCAACCCGAGGCAAGCTTCGGCGGTCAGTACCTGCACGCAGACATTTTTGAAATGGCTGCCGCTTATCTATATCACCTGGTAATGAATCACCCGTTCGTCGATGGGAACAAACGTGTAGGTTTGGAAGCAGCGTTGATTTTTTTGGAAATCAACAATGAGAACTTAAATTGCAGCGACGAAGAACTTATTGATCTTGTACTGAAGACTACCGCTGGGTCAGGTCGGGAAACGGGAAATCGCAGAGTTCTTCCGATCCCACTGCGCGCCATGAAGATGCGGATCGACGGAGCGGTCCGCGACGATCGGCAGGAGCACGAGCACGAAAATCCCCTTCGTTGGCCGCGACTATTCCATTCAATGGGGACTAGGACTCATCGCGCACGGCATCCCACAGCAACTCAGCCACGTCCTTTACCTGGATCGGTTGCTGGGACGGATCACCGGACTGCACCGCTTTGATTCCGTCTTCGAGCATCGTCATGCAGAATGGGCAGCCGACCGCAACGACGTCCGCGCCGGTCGATACGATTTGACGAGACCGTTCGTGATTGACTCGTTGGTTGGCTGGCTCATCGACGAAACTCATCCCGCCTCCACCGCCACAGCAAAAACTCTTCTCCCGATTCTGTTTTATCTCAACACTTGGCCGGCGCGTCGAGAGCTGAACGAGTTGTCTCGGTTCGTCGAACACCTTGTTCTGTCGCCCGAGATAGCATGGGTCGTGGAATGTGACTTTGGATTCCGAACGGGCCTTTGGCGAAAGCTTGCCTTCCTTCACCAATTGATCGAGAAACTGGCTGTGATGAAGAACCTCGAAATCGCCACCCAGTTCTGGGTATTCGTTTCGAATCGTATTGAAACAGTGCGGGCAGGCGGTGACCACGGTTTTGACTTGATAGCGCTGCAGGGTTGCGATGTTTTCCCGAGCCATGTTTTGAAAGACGAATTCGTTACCCATGCGACGGGCTGGATCCCCCGTGCATCGCTCTTCGCGACCGAGGATCGCGTATTTGACCCCCGCTTTCTCGAGCAATTGCGCCATGGCTCGGGTGACACCTTGGTTGCGCTCCACCAGCGCACCTCCGCAACCCACCCAGAGCAGCACGTCGCATTCGCGAACGTCGGCGAGCTGCGGCACATTCAGATCCTTGGTCCAATCGAGCCGCGAGAACTTGGTGCCTGCGTAGGGATGACCGCGAGCCTCGAGCGACCCGATGGCGGTTTCCATCCCGTCGGGCACGACCGCCTCTTCCATCGCCAAGTGACGTCGCATGTCGACAATCTTAGGCATTTGCGAGATGGAGACAGGGCAAGCCTCAACGCACGCGCCGCAGGTTGTACACGCCCACAAGGCCTCTGGAGATAGGTTTCGGGTCGCATCGATGACCGGGGACGAGAAATCTTTTGTCGTGTGCGACAGCTTCTGCAAATCGAGAATCACGTCGCGGGGCGAAAGAATTTTTCCAACCGTGTTGGCTGGGCAAACGGCCGTGCATCGTCCGCACTCCGTGCATGAGTCGAGGTCGAGCAAGTCTTTCCAGGTAAAACCCGCCAGCGAATTCACTCCCAGAGGTGCCTCGCTTTCGAAATCGATTGCCTTCAACGAGGCACCGATCGGCTTCAAGGGTGCCGTGTAGAGATTGAGGACGGCGGTGATCGGATGAACCAACTTGGTGTAGGGAGCCCAGGCCAACCCGACAAAAACCAACGCCATGTGCAACCACCATGTGACGACATGCGCCCATTGCATGGCGGTGACCGACATCCATGATTTCGACATCGCTGCGACCAAGTAGCCAAACGGAGAACACGCGCCCCAGGGATCATTCGTTGCGGCGATCCGCCAGCCTTCCAAAAGGAATCCGGAAACCAAGATCACCAGCAGCAGGACCAGGATCATGGAACCTTCCCAACTGTGAACCAATTGCTTCGAAGGAAGCAACCAACGTCTCGCTGCAGCGAGCGATACACCCAGGATCGTAAAGGCACCGAAGAGGTCGACGATCAGCGACTGGAACCATAAATAAAATTGCCCCTGCATGATCGGAAGACCGAAGTCATGATGCACGAAAACCACCGTGGTGGCGATCGTGAGAATGATCATGCCCCAAAAAATCATCGCGTGGAAAAAGCCCGCAAAGCGCTGTCGCCATGTCGCTTGCTGGACAACCCCATGCTGGAAAACCATTTGCAGTCGTTTCCATGGTTGGTCGAATCGGTTCTCGGGCCGACCACGACGCCAGGCAATCAGTCGCCGATAGAGTCCATATCCCGCGATCAACATCGTGGGAACCAAGAGGACATACATCACCCAGACATGGGTGATGTTCCACATGACTTCGCGTGTTGGGAGTTCGCCGTTCATGCTAACAACTCGGCAAGCTTGTCACGCAACGGACCGACGACTTGCCGATAATCGCCGACGAGCCCGAATTGACAGTGATGAAAAATGGGAGCCTCTGGGTCGGTGTTGATGGCGACAATCGTTTTGGCATCGGCGATTCCCATGATGTGTTGGCTGGCGCCCGAGATCGCGACGGCCAGATACAATTGCGGCGAGACTTTTTTTCCAGTCTGGCCGACTTGCCAACCCGCGGGAACCCACCCTGCATCGCAAGCAGCCCGCGAAGCTGCCATCTGTCCGCCGATCGCCGACGCCAAGGCTTGCAATTGTTCAAAAGGTTCGGGGCCCCCTAAGCCTCGGCCACCCGAGACAATTACCCGCGCATCCTCGAGCCTCGACGCTTCCTGAACCTCGATTTGACGATCGATCAACTTGACCTGAGCGCATGGCCCCAGATCGAGCGACGGCCGGATGACTTCCGCCGTGTGGGCCAGCGGTTGCGGTGGCTCCTGGGCGCGGGCCCGAACCCAGATGACCGCGGGCGAACGTCGCAAGGCGATGGTGGCTTGCGCTTTCCCTCCGAAAACCGTTCGGGTGATCACCACCGATCCGTCCCTCACATCCAAACTCAATGCATCGCCGCCAGGCGTGCCACCTAAACGATGCGCCAGTCGAGGAACCAGCTCTTGGCAGTAGGTTTCATTGCTCAACAAAACCGCTTGCGGATTCAACGATCGACAGAGGTCGGTCAATGCTGTCAGGGTGACCTCGCTCTGGTAACTGGCCAGCAAAGGATGCTGCGCCACATGCACCAGGTCAGCAAATTTGCTCGCTTCCGCAACCGCGTTCTCGGGTGCGTCCCCGATAAAAACCACGGCATGCGGAACCGCTAACTGCTTGGCCAGACGTTGACCAGCTCCCAAGACGCCCAACGCCGATCGATCAACTTCGTTCCAACCGAAAAGACAACTTACGACAGGTCCCAAGTCACTGCTCCCTTCTATTTCTTTTCTACCATTACGATTGAACCACGGCAGCAATTCGCTTGGCGAGTCCATCAATTTTCTCGTCGAGGGAGTCTCCCTGGATGAACTCACACTTCGTTTGCTTGGTTGGAATCGTCAACTCGACAATCTCTGTGCGCGACAGGTCATCGGCCAGCGACGCGTCATCCAACCCCAGATCGGACAATGTCCATTGAGTGATCGGTTGCTTGAACGCCAGCATAACATCTCGTGTCTTTGCGATTCGGGGTACGTTGTGCTCATTGTTCGTGATCGTCAGGACCAGGGGGACCGACGCTTCGATCGATTCCGAGCCCTCATCGGTTTGCCGTCGAAGGCGTACAACGCCCGGTTGTGCGGCATCCGCTTTCAAATCGTCTACAAAGCTGAGGCAGGGGCGCCCCAACTCCTCAGCCAACCAACCGCCGGTCTGCCCATCTCCCCAATCGCCCGACTCGCGACCGGTCAGCACGAGATCAAAGTCCCCCAATTTGCGAGCGGACGCTGCCAAAATTCGAGCGACGGCCGAAGGGTTCGGCCTCTGTGCAAACTCATGCTTTACGAGGACTGCCGTGTCGACGCGCAGGGCGAGTGCTTTTCGAAGCGTCTCTTCGGCCGATGCCGCCCCGAAAGCGATCGCCGTGATTTTACCCCCATTCTGCTCACGAAACTGCAAGGCAGTCTCGAGGGCATTGGCGCAGAAAATGTTCATCACAAGCCCTGCCCCTCGGCGGTCCACATCGCGACCCGCCGAATCGATGCGAAAATCTCGCGCAGGCAGTTCCGGATCGAGAATCTGTTTCAGACATACAAGAATATTCATGGCTAACGTCTAACCTTTGGTGGTGAGATCAAAAGGCCTCCGAAAAACAATTGCGTCAGTTCTTCCAGAATCTTGTCAGCGCTCAGCGGTCCGCTGCGGTTGTACCAGCGAGGCAGCCAGAGAATCATGCCAAAGAAACTAAACGTCGCGACCGTCGGATCGATATCCTGCATCTTGCCTTGCCGTTTCAGTTCCAGCAATGTCCCTCGGACGAGATCGAAATAGACCCTCTTTCGTTTTGCGATCTGCTTGCGCAATTTCGGAGAAAGCGATGAACTCTCATCGGTCAGGATCGGAATCGCTTTCGATCCCTTGATCATCTCCTCGCCGTGCCTTTGAATAATGAATCGCAACCGCTCTTCCGGGTCACTGACCGCTCGTGCCCGTTCGACCACCTCTTTCTCCAACCAATCCAATCCGTAATTGATGATGCGAAAAAGCAGGTCTTCTTTGCTCTCGATGTAATAGTACAGCCCTGCCTTGGTGATATCCAACGCGCTGGCCAGTTCGCTCATCGAGGTCGCATCGTAGCCGCGTTCGTAAAAGATCTGGGCTGCCTTGCAGTAAATCTCCTCCGTGCGATCCGGTAGATCCGTCTCCTTGGTCATCGTATTTGCCTTCATGTGCGGATCTTCCCTCCCTCGAAAGGAGCAGCGATCGAGGCCACCACTCCCAGTCTTTCTCTTTGTTTTGGCGTCCACCTGCGTTGGCGTCCGCCGTTCTCAGCATCCGCCATTCCCGGTCGATGGAAGGGGACTAGGAAGTTGACCGACCAGTCAGTAGAATTTTAACTTCGGTCCGATTTGGCGTCAACGGAGAGCGGTTCCTCCCCCCCATTTTATCCTCGGATAGATACCGATTGGCAGGCTTCCGACACCGTTGGACGCGTCGTTCGCAACAGAAACTGACGAGCAGTTTGAAACCATGGATCTTGATACCGCGATCCGAACACGCCGATCGGTGCGAGGCTTTACTCCGGAGGTGGTTCCGCCGGAAACCATGCGTCGCGTTTTTGAAATCGCTCAGTTATCCCCCTCCAACTGCAACGTCCAACCGTGGCGCGTGTATGTAGCCTCCGGGGCGACCCGCGATCGCATTCGGAGCGCCATGATCGAGCAGGCGAAGCTTGGAACACCACCGAATTCCGACTTCGAGTATACGGATCAATTCGAAGAACCCTATCGCAAGCATCAAGTCGCCTGTGCAGTCGCGCTTTACAAGGAGATGGGAATCGGGCGAGAGGATCGCCCGGGACGGATGAGAGCGATGCTGAGAAACTTCGAGTTGTTCGACGCCCCACACGTGGCGTTTCTGGGCATGCACAAAAAGTTCAAGGAACCGGTCGCCTTGGACGTGGGCATCTATCTTCAAACCCTGATGTTGGTCATGACCGCCCACGGGATCGCTTGTTGCCCGCAGGGGAGTATGCGAAGTTATCCAGACATCATTCGCCGCGAGTTCGGTTTGTCGCCCGATATTGGAATTCTCGTTGGACTCTCCTTTGGCTACGAGGATCCCACGGTCGATGCCAACCGAACCCGCATGACCCGTGCACCTCTCGAAGAAAATGTGATCTTTCGAAGCGAATAATGGCATGACAATCGCGAGTGTCAGATCGTTGACCCTTTGTTGTTTCATCGCGAAACACGTAGCTAGGTGACTGATTGATGGACCGAGCCGACCTCTTCTTCCCAACCTCCGATCGTGCCTTGGACATCCGCCGGCGGCTGCTCGCGTTCATGGACGAACACATTTATCCCAACGAGAAGACCTACTACGAACAAGGGCTCACGGGTGACCGCTGGCAACCGCGGCCGATCATCGAACAACTCAAAGGGAAAGCCAAAGCGGCTGGACTTTGGAATCTGTTTTTGCCGGACAGTGAACAAGGAGCGGGATTGACCAATTTGGAGTACGCGCCCTTGTGCGAAATCATGGGGCGATGTGGGTGGGCTGCCGAGGTTTTCAATTGCTCCGCCCCCGACACGGGAAACATGGAGGTCCTGGTTCGCTACGGTACGAGCGCTCAACAAGAACGTTGGCTCAAGCCCCTGCTGGCTGGTGAGATTCGTTCCTGCTTTGCGATGACCGAACCGAACGTAGCCTCATCCGATGCGACCAATATCCAATCGCGCATCGAGCGCGATGGAGAACATTATGTGATCAACGGCCGCAAATGGTGGACTTCCGGGGCCGGCGACCCGCGCTGCCAACTGTGCATCTTCATGGGGAAAACGGATCCCTCGGCAGCAGCACACCAGCAGCAATCGATGATTCTCGTACCGCTCAACGCACCTGGGATCACCATCCAGCGAATGCTCTCTGTGTACGGGTACGACGACGCGCCGCACGGCCATGCCGAAGTACTGTTTGAAAATGTTCGCGTCCCGATCGACAGCATACTGCTCGGGGAAGGACGAGGATTCGAAATCGCCCAAGGCCGTCTCGGACCCGGGCGAATCCACCATTGCATGCGATTGATCGGGCTGGCCGAGCGCGCGTTGGAAGCGATGTGCCAACGGGTTCAATCGCGAATCGCGTTTGGGAAATCGCTCTCCGAGCACGGCACGGTTCGAGCCGATATCGCCGATTCACGGATCGAAATCGATCAGGCTCGACTCCTGACCATGCATGCCGCACACCTCATGGACACCGTCGGAAACAAAGTTGCCCGACGCGAAATTGCGATGATTAAAGTCGTAGCGCCCAATATGGCGCTGCGGGTAATCGATCGAGCGGTCCAAGCTCACGGCGGAGGTGGTGTCTGTGATGATTATTTCCTGGCAGCAGCTTGGGCGCACGCCAGAACGCTGCGGCTGGCCGATGGCCCCGATGAAGTTCACCGCGAAACAATCGCAAAGCTGGAATTGAAACGGGGTTGATGCATGCAAGTTCAAGACAAAATTGTCGTCGTCACCGGCGGTGCAAGCGGCATTGGCCTCGCTCTGTGTCATCGCTTTGCCCAGGAGGGTGCTCGTGGCGTCGTGGTCGCGGATCGTGACAGCGACGCGGCGCGGCGCGTCGCCGATCGGATCGGAGGTCTGGCCATCGCGGTCGATGTCGCTGACGAATCCCAGGTTCGGTCACTCGTCGAGCAAACGAACGATGCTTTCGGTACCATCGATCTTTTCTGTTCCAACGCAGGGATTTGCCTTACGGGGGGAGCAGAGGCGTCCGACAATGACTGGGACCGCATTTGGAAGATCAATCTTCTATCGCATGTTTATGCTGCCCGCGCCGTATTGCCGGGCATGATCGCTCGCGGGCAGGGCTACTTGCTCCAGACCGCCTCGGCGGCAGGATTGCTGACCCAAGTCGGCTCGGCCCCGTACTCCGTCACCAAGCATGCGGCGGTGAGTTTCGCCGAATGGCTCGCGATCACGCATTATCATCAAGGCATTCGCGTGTCGTGCCTGTGTCCGTTGGGGGTCCACACTCCTATGCTCGACGAAGTGACCGGGCCGATCCGCGACCAACTCGCATCCAACGCGATTTCCCCGGAGGCCGTCGCGGATGCGGTGGTTGCCGGATTGGCAGACGAGCGATTCCTCATCCTGCCCCATCCACAGGTTGTCGAATACTTTCAACGCAAGGCCAACGACTACGACCGATGGTTGCGAAGCATGCGGCGCTTGCAAGCGGGCACTTCGTCATGAGTTCGATGACTCTCATTCGCCATGGCCAAGCATCGTTTTTCTCCGACGACTATGACCAGCTATCACCGACCGGCCAAGAGCAATCCCGTTTGCTAGGACGATTCTGGGGAGTGCATGGTTACCGATTCACGCAGGTCTTTGCCGGGCCGCGAGTCCGTCAGGCGCAAACAGCCAACCTGATCGGAGAAGCTTTTCGTGAAACGGGTGGCGAATGGCCTGAGCCAATCGTACTTGCAGATCTCGACGAATATGATTTGACCGGCTTGATGACACAGTTCGCACCTGCCTTAGGGGAACGTAACTCTCATTTTGCCAGTTTGATCGAGGCGAATCGGCAGAGTGCTGAAACTCCCGATCGGCTTCGTACGTTTCAAGCGATGTTTGAGCAATTGCTGGTGCACTGGCAGTCGGAAACACTGTCGATCGACGGCGTGGAAAGCTGGTGCGATTTCCGGAAACGAGTCTCGCGTGCGATCGAGCATATCCAGACGAGCGCGTCTCAAGGTAGTCGCATCGCGGTCGTTACCTCGGGCGGGTTCATCGGGACCGTGGCTCAATCCGTACTCGCCGCGCCGGAACGAAGTGCTCTCGAATTGAACTGGCGGGTTCGGAATAGCTCGCTGACCGAATTGGTGTTCACTCGCCAGCGTCTATCGCTCGACAGCTTCAACGCCGTCCCTCATCTGCCCGACCCCAAACATTGGACCTACCGCTGATTTCGCTAGCCTATTCAGAGTAAGGAACGAAGTGCGATGCCCACCGATCTCAATGCTCCGTTGCCGGTCCGAAAGGGGGAGGAACTGCCGATCGAGCCCTTGGAAGCCTACCTTCTGGAACATCTACCCGGTTCGAGCGGTCCCTTGACCGTGGAGCAATTCTCGCATGGCCATTCCAATCTCACCTATCTCTTGAAGCTTGGGGATCGGGAGATGGTTTTGCGACGACCACCCTTCGGCAACCAAGTCAAAACGGCCCACGACATGGGGCGCGAGTATCGCGTTCTGTCCCAACTGCACTCGATCTACGCGCCCGCCCCTCGCCCTTTTTTGTATTGCGAAGATCCGAGCGTTCTCGGAGACGCTTTTTATGTGATGGAACGTCGGCATGGAGTCATCCTGCGCAAACGGCTTCCGTCGGGATTGGCGATCGACGAGCCGACAGCCAAGCGATTGTCGGAATCGGCAATCGACAATCTGGTTGCGCTCCATACGCTCGATTACCAAAGCGCTGGGCTGAGTGGACTCGGCAAACCCGAAGGATTCGTTCAGCGGCAAGTCGAAGGCTGGTCCAAACGCTATGTCCAGGCAATGACCGAACCGATCCCGGGAATGGATCGCATCGCAACATGGCTCAGCGAAAACATACCGAGCGATTCGCGAGCTTCGGTGATCCACAACGACTACAAGTACGATAATCTGCTGCTCGATCCAGACGATCTCACACGCGTTGAGGCGGTCTTGGATTGGGAGATGGCAACGCTTGGCGACCCGCTGATGGATCTCGGTACAACGCTCGGTTATTGGGTCGAGGCCAACGATCCGCAGGAATTGCAGGTCGCTGCATTCGGTCCAACGACTTTGCCGGGTACGCTCACACGTTCTCAATTGATCGAGCGGTATCAGGACCAAAGCGGTCAGACCGTGAACAACCCGGTGTTTTATTATTGCTTTGGCGTTTTCAAAATCGCCGTCATCGTTCAGCAGATTTACGCCCGCTATGTTCGCGGGCATACCCAGGATCCCCGTTTTGCGAATCTCAATCGGATTGTCGCGATCATGAGCCAGCAGGCCAACACAGCAATCGAGCGGGGAGACTTGTAGGCCACTCCACCAACCCGACCGCCGAGCCAAGAAAAATTGAAAAGCGGGATTCTAAGGGTCGCCGAACAAGGCGGGAGCAGGCCGAAAGCATACAGATGGCTAACCGACCATGCAAGTTGTGGTGTTTCGAGCGCTCACGATGAGCCACGAAAATTTAATGGAATGGCCGGATCGAAAGAGCCATAGAGGCAATGACAAGACCGATGGCAATCGAAATGATCAGTACAAGTAAAGTTATAATTTTTATTGCAATCTGTTGCGACCTTTTTTCGAGGCTCATCCGCAGAATTAGTGGGTAAAAACACTTCTGACGGATGGTAGAAGCAGGACGTTGGATTTTGCGCATTACTCGGAAAACGAGCCTTGATGGAACAAAAGAGCGCCGGGGGCTACCGAGGCAGCCCCTGGCTCGTCTTCCGTCTACCGTGGCGCTCGAGCTGGTTACCACCAGAGGTCTACCCTCCACGGCAGCTCTTCAATGATATCGATTGCGATTTTGGGTCGCAATCAGCACAAGGAAAGCATCTTGAGCTCGGAGCGGTAGAATGAGGTTTACGAAGACTTCATCACACCAACCTCGGGCATCAAGTACGCCTGCACCGATATGTGGCCAGCCTACTTGAAGGTGCTCAAGGAACGCGCATCGGCGACGCTGAACATTCTGGACCGATTCCACATCTCCAAGAAGTTTGGCGAAGCCTTGGACAAAGGCTTACCTGATGCGGGAAGACTTCCATCGGTTCTGGACCTGCACGTCACCGGCGTGGGCATCGAAATTCCTTCGAGAGTGTTGTACTCGAGCAAGTCACTCGCGGATCGAGCCGATGCAAAAGATCGCCAAGCTGCTTCGCAAGCACGAGCAGTTGCTACTCAACTGGTTCGAATCCCAGGGCCTTTCCTCGGGAGTGATGGAAGGATTCAACAGCAAAGCGAATTTGACCCTGAGAAAAGCGTACGGTTTCAAGGACGCAGAAACCGTTTCGATCGCACTGTATCATCAGCTTGGCAACCTTCCAGAGCCAAAACAAACCTACAAATTCTGCTGACGAGGCTATTTCTGTAGCCGCTCACGGCTCAAGTTCCAGCGGCTCTGAAACATTTTCCAAGCGATCTGGAAAGCGATAAACGTCTTCCCTGTACCCGTAGCCAACGTAAGCAGTATTTGATGTTTACCCCAACCGGCTGCGGCGAGCGCTGGATCAATGTATTCGGCCCGCGTTTCAGCTTCGTTCATGGATGCCTACTGATGTTGCAAGCCACGGGTGATCGTATCGATCAGTTTTGGGTACCGTCGTCGTTGCCGTTCGGATTCGAGCCAGTTATTGATCGCCTCGACAACCTCCGCATTCCAGCTCTCCTCTGGTCGCAGAAGATTGTTCTCTACTAGCCAGTAACTGACAGCACACCATGCCCAGAGCGGAGCGTGGTCCGTAAGATGACATTCTGGTGGGGGGAAGCCTCCCGGACCACGGGTTCCATTCATGTACTGGTGCACCAGTTGTCGCGTGCGTCCCATCCGTCTTGCTATCTCAGAGGCAGTAACAAGGCTGCATTCATCGACTCGTAAAACTTCGGCTCCGATGTCCGCTTTACGAACATCGCGAATCGCGCTGATGATCGCGTCTTCGAGTGACACTGCCGATCGACTGAACTCGATGTACAGTCGACCGTGCTGCATGCTTACAGTCGCATCGTCACAACCCGCTTGAAACAACGCGTCCTCGACCGCAGGTGTCAGCTCGCTAACACCACCGACGATCAGGGCGAATTCAAATTTCCCATCACAAGGTTTTGTGGTTGGGTTCATTAGTCATTACCTTCTTCGGGTTCGTCGCCAGCGATGTTTTCTGGATCATTGCTGTGAGGGCAGCGGTCCACCACTTTTCGGATTTGCCGAGCGTGATTTTCCGGACTTTTCGGAGTCGACCAAACACTGACTATGCAACCTTTTCGCGTACTTTGAGGACAAAAGAGCCGTCCCCAAGCGTGCCCGTTGGAAAGTTCGACTCTTCAGCCAAGCCCTTCGGCGTATTGGACTGCTTTTTCGATCTCTGGTTTTGGATGCCTCGGTCTGGTCATCGACTCGATCCTAGTATAGGCTGTTGACAAATGTCAAGCAAATTCCGGGTTTCCACAAATCTAGTAAAAACACCTGCCTTAGCCTCGTGGGCAGATCCCTTGTTTCATTTGTCAGCCTCCGCTTCCTGCAACGCCTTCAACGTCTAGCTGCTCGAATCCTTCCATTCGGTTCGGCCATTTGCGGGGCGGCCCAGGACAATCTGTGCTGCGAGGGTTGGAGAACTAAATGCGTAGTCTTGGGAAAACCTGTACATGTCCTTGGCTTCGCTCTCCAAGGAGCAAAGGAAGAAGCTGTCCGACAAGGGCTTGATCGATGCCGACGAAGAGGAACAACCCAAGTCCAAGGAGATCCTTCTCAAGGATTATCTCGACGAGTACTTCTCCTCCCGACGGTTGGACGTCAAGACTTCGACTTGGATCTTCTACCAACACACTCGCAAACGGTTGGAGGAGTACTTCCCGGGGCGATCGCTCCAGAGCATTACCTCGATTGAGGCGAAGCAGTTTCGGAAGTGGCTTGAGGACTCCAACAAACGAGACAAGCCGAAGGAGGGGAAACCGGCCAAGAGCCTAGCGATCAACACGATCAAGCGACGGACGGGGCTTTGTTCCCCGAGATCGAGCGGGAGCTTCTCAAGCTTCATCTTGAAGCCGAAGAGGGGGCCGAATACGTCTTCCCGGGACTGAGGGCCGATACGAATCTTCGAACAACTCTCGAAAAGATTATCCG
>Ga0315904_10009057_pt1 | contig 13069 bp, 15 predicted proteins | sample LakEriMetagenome_6_FD_203529 | JGI IMG/M metagenome (GOLD analysis project Ga0315904, IMG submission 203529) | Freshwater fungal communities from buoy surface, Lake Erie, Ohio, United States - Buoy 12 MA120 | ecosystem: Environmental > Aquatic > Freshwater > Lake | place: USA: Lake Erie, Ohio... | reverse complement strand
TGGCACTGCAATCGTGTCATCCTTGTCGGCCTGCTTCACGATGTCTGCAAACTCTTTGCGTGCGTTGTCCTGCACCTTCTGCCGCATGGACGGGCAGATGGGCTTGGCCTTGCAGTAGCGGCAGGCACTGGTGCTTGGGTTGGTCGGTGCGTCATCGGTCAGCGCGAGGTTGGCAGCGGCCAGCAGGTCATGGCCGTGCTTTTTTAGCTCTGCCCCCGTGGTCTTGTGTACAGATACGCCAGTGCCAGGTTGGAATATCACCAGATCAACATTGATTGACTCTGGCGCGTTGAGCTTGAGCATTGCGCCAAGCGCATATGTTTTAAGCTGCATGTTGTCCTCAGCACTGACTGCAACCCTGCCGGTTTTTAAATCTAGACATGCAAGTGTGTCGCCCTCGACAAGGATGGCATCGGCAGTGCCGCCGAGTGCGTAGTGGATAGACTTCAGTCCTTCATCCACATTGACCTCGATCATCTTCTTGCGTGGGTTGGCAAAGTAGCCGTTTACAAAGTCGGCATACTCACGCGCCATAGTGATGTATTCGGGGTCAATGTCTGGGTTGTCAATCTCTTCGCCCCGTAGCATTCGCTCGGATAGCTCATGGATAGCCGTACCCTTAGCGGCAGCAGGCCCAGCCGGCTCGTAGGGCATCAGGCTTTCCAGCCGGTAACTACCTGGACAGGACATGACCCGATCCATGCGTGAGGCCGACAGTCTTGCGTGTTTACGATTTTGGTGCATGGTTGCTTTCTCCTTTGATTAATTTGACTGAGTGACCCCGAACTTTGTGGCCTTTGATGATTGCTGACGCGACACTTGCGCCATGAACACCCAAGTGACGGGCAGCGGCGTTCTGGCTTGGAAACAAAACCCCATCGACATCGACCTGATTTGTCCATGTGTGGGTTTTTCTTTGCAGAGATTGGTAGCTGTGGCGGTGGTTGTCTGAGCACGAAAGCCATTCAAGGTTCTCAACCCTGTTGTCGTTGCGCTTTCCATTCTTGTGGTTGACCTGCAATGATTTGTCGCCATCAATGAAAGCGGCAGCAACAAGACGATGCACCAGCTTGCAATTTCCGCGACCCAAGACCACGGCAACATACCCATTGGGAAATGTGTGGGGCTTGATTGGCTTTCCTTTAAATCGTCTTTCGTTGTATGACCCGTAACGATTGCGTAAAAGCCTTACCCGATCAACACTGCGCACATCACCAAGGTCGCTAACCTCGTACCCTGGCACATCATCAATTGCCTTCCAAGTTTCCATAATCATCCTCCTGTAAGTTTATATTGTATCACAGGATTTAGATGATCTGATTCACGATGTTCTGCTTTTTGAGCACCTTGGCCAGCACATTGTGGTCGAGGCTGGCGCGTATCGTCAGCAGGTAAATGACCGGCTTGACCCCTGACTTGTTGATGTTCTCCACCCTGCTGGATGCCTGCTCCAGCGCAGAGGTTGACCATGTGCATTCGACAAAGACAATCGTGTCGGCGGCACTCAGGTCAACCCCCTCCGACATGGCCGCAATGTTGCCCACGATCACCTTGGTCTGGCCGGATTGGAATGCCGCAATGTTCTCTGTGCGCTTGGTGGCCGGCGTGTCGCCCACCACCACCACCGGCTTGTGGTCTTTGAGTTCCTCGACCAGCCCAAACACCACATCCTTGTGGTGTGCAAATACAACAACCGGCTCACCGGATTGCAGCAGGTCGCTGATGAATTCGGATGCCGCCTTGATCTTGCGCATGCCAGCCTCACGCATGATCTCGGCCAAGCCCTCAAAGGCCATCAGAGCGTTTGGATTGGCCACCAAGGCATCGGCATCAAAGGATTGCTCACGCTTGTCAATGGGCAGGTCAAAGGTCACCAGACTGACCTGTGGCTGCTTGTAGTCCATGAAGATGTCCTCCTTCTTCCTGCGCAGGACAAAGGGCCGCATCAGTGCTTTCAATTCAGGTATGTTGCTAGCACCGCTGACATCCAAGCCCCACGGGGCGCTCCACATCTTGGCGTACCGCGCCGCAAAGTCAAACCAGCCGCCACGGTAGATGCCTAGCCCGTGGAGGATGGGCCAGAGTTCGATGGGCCGATTGGGTATCGGTGTGCCGGACAGGGCATAGACCCGATCAATCCTCTTCATCATCAACATCGCCGCCTTGGTGCGGATGGCCTTGTTGTTTTTGAGCCTGTGGCACTCGTCAAACACCACAGTTTTAATTCCTGTAAAAGCTGTGACACTGCTCAGGATGTCGTAGTTCACGATGGTCACGCCAGAGCAAATAATCTCTGCCGCCTGCTTCTTGCCGGTGATAACGCGCACTGGCACTGAGGGGTCGAGCTTGTTGAATGCCGCCTCCCAGACTGTCTTGGCAATGGCTGGGCAAACAATGATGGCCGGCAGATGTTGCAGAGCCGCGGCCGCGGCCGGCAGGGTCTTGCCCACACGGGGCTGGTCGGCAAGGATGGCTCGCCTTTTGTCCAGTAGAAAGTCTCTGGCCTCTTCTTGGTGTGGAAATAAAGTCATGTGCAGAGTCTCGCACAAAAAACTTTTTAGAACAACAAATAATTGATATACAATGCAAGTGCTTGGCCGCTTTGGTCAGGCTGAAAACCTGAAAACGATCAACCAAAAGGAAACGATCAAATGTCAACACGAGTCACAACCGGCGAGGTGCGCACCTCCTACTTCTCAGGCTTGCAGAGCCGCAAAAACGAAATGAACGGCAAGGATGAATACAGCACTCAGATCCTTATTCCTAAGACAGACAAAGAAACGCTGGCCGCTTTGAAGGCCGCAGCTAAAGAAGCGCTGGTCGCCAAGTTCGGTGACAAAGTGCCGAAAAACATTCGCAATCCCTTGCGTGATGGCGACACTGAAACTAAGACGGACGGGTCGCCATTGGGCAAGGAGTACGCCGGCCACTTCTTTTGCAATGTCAAAAGCACCGCCAAGCCTGGTGCTATTGACGCCCACGGCAATGACCTGATTGGCGCTGACGATATTGTCAGTGGCGACTATGTGCGGGTGAGTCTGAATGCCTATGCCTACAGCCAAGCTGGCAACAATGGGGTTTCGTTTGGCCTGAACAACATCTTGTTGCTCAAGAAGGGCCAGCCTCTGGGCGGCTCTAAGCCAAGTGCTGCTGATGACTTCGGCATCGGCAAGTCAGCCGCCCCTGTGGCCGCTGATAACGCTGATTGGTAAAAATTCGGGGGGAAAGCGGATGCGGGTTTCTTAGTCTCACAAGGACTGACCCGATGCAGCGAGTACCCCCACCTTCTAAGGACTCAAATGAGATACATCGCCGCCCATGTAGACACATACATCATTGATGCCGTGGACAAGCTGGCCGTTGAGCTTAGACTGTCTCGGGCTGCCTTGATTCGGATGGCGCTGGAGTCTTACCTTGACCGGCCTCACCGACTTGTACAAGACGATCAAGCGCCTGTGACAGCGCCTTTACTGAAACCCACAGAGGACTGACTGATCCGGCCAGCCACCGGCTGACCTGTGGTGGCTGGATGCCAGCCTCGCGGCAGACCGCATTCATCCTGATGCCGTTGGCCTTGGCCCTGTCCCGAATGTCTTGTACTGATTCCATAGGTGTATTTTAACTGCAACATCTTTATTTCTTGACTACTATGCAAGTTTCTTTATTTGCCGTAGAATTCGTAACACATAGCAATCATGCTATGTACAAAGGAGAGCAACATGAATAAATTGAGTAATCGTGCCGATGCGGCACTGGACTATCTGCTGTGCTTGGTGATCGGCTGTGGCTTGGCTGCGGCACTGGTGGCATGGTGGTCAGCATGAGGAAAACAACACCGCCACCAGCCCTGAACAAAATGCTCGGGGTGTATGTCCCCCTTGAACTGAAACCCTTCACAGGCCGACCAGGTGCAATGGATGCATTCAAGCTGCCGTCCTTGATCTCCAATTTGCGTACATACAGAAAAGATGCAGACAAGCTATGAGTGATGTACTTGAGCCGGCCCTTGAGGCTGCCATTGAGTTCATGGACGATCTGCTCAGTCCAGAGTGCTATGGCCATGCGATACCGACAGACGCCCACACTCGGGCGCTGGTGGTGCGCATCATGCTCAAGCGCGAATACAACCGCCGGATGCAAAACCGGATGCAAGATGCGCGGACTAAAGCCGGTTTATAGAGCCGGCATCATCCGGCTGCTGAGCATTGGCCCGTTGAGCGTGGCCGAGATCGCTGTGCGCCTGCCCTGCGCCTTGGCCACTGCATACGACAATGTTCGCGCACTGCGCAAGGCCAAGGTGGTGCGGGTGCATGGCTATGAGAAGTCCGGCAACATGACCACAGCACTGCTGACTATGGGCAGTGAGCCGGATGCACCAAGGCCGCTGTCGTTTACGGCCGCCGAGCGCATGCGCAAAAAGCGCCACAAGATGTCGGCAGACGATAAGGATTTTCTGAATGCACGCCGCCGCCAGAGGAATCGAAAGATCAAGATCGACCCACTGACGGCTGCGTTTTTTGGGGGGATGCGGTGAGTTACTGGTTTAAAAGACCAGTGACCCCAGATGCGCCAGTTATTGGCAGCATTCTCCTCAAGAACTCTTGCGTAGCTGGATCAGTGCCTGGGGCAATGCCAGTTTGCAATCCTCTTGCCAAGTTGGCAGCCGGCTGGGATGTGTAAGCACGCGCTGCAATGTTTGTCGGCGCGGCCAGCATCATGCTCAACGGGCTGACTTCCATCGATCTAGTGGCAGTTCCAGAGTCGCCAACAATCGGCTTGAATGCTTGAGCAAACCTTGCAGCCTCATACATCGGCGTTTGATTGGAGCCAAACACAAAGCCTTGTGGGTCTTTGCGGGTCAATGCACTGGCCAAGTTCAAGCCTGACACATTGCCGGTTGATGGGTTGACCACACCTTGATTTGACCGGATGGTCATCAGGTTGCGGTAGTTGGCTCGGGCTGTTTGAAATGCGGCCTGTTGCTCTGCCGACAAACCTTGTGCCAGTGCATCGTCAATAATTTCTTTAATCTGGAACAAAGCACTGCCAAGCTCACGATCACCCATCGCTGTGGTCATCTCGTTTTTGGCACGCTTGCCAATCTTTGACGATAGGTTTTGCAATTCATTGCCACTGGCCTGACCCTTGGCCGCCAAATCTTGAAACTGCTTTACCAAAATATTTGTTTTGAGTGGCTGAGTAGTCAGACCTTCAAAAGCCCTATCAACAATCTCAATTCCGGTTTGGATAGTGTTGCCATCTATCCTCTTGACTTCAGGACTTGCCACATCGTTATATACCCTGCTGATTTGACGCTGTGCTTGTGCCAACTGTGGATTGCTCAATTCATCTGCATTGACGCCAATGGCTTGCGCCGTGGATCGGTTGAGGATCTTTTGATTCTCAGCCTTGAGAGTGTTGAATGGCCCAGAGGTAAATGGGCTGGACTCCATTCTGGCTTCCATCTGTTGCAAAGACCGAGAGCCAGTTTCCTGACCAGGTGTTGTGCGGAATCCCATATCTTTGCCACGGGTCAGAATGGCCTGCTGCGCAGCAGTCAGTCCGGCTGATGTATCCGGCCCGACAGCGCCAAGTGTTGAGCCGCCGCCGACTCCGGTAGCTGTTGGTGTTGTGGTGACATTGACTTGAGCGCCAGCAGTGCTTGGCTGACCAGCCACTGGCATGGCTGGTGGTCTATTTCCAAAAAGTGCTTTCGACAACTTGTCTGCGCCGTATCCAGCAAGGCCGCCAAATGCCGTGCCGGCGCCCGTCTGCTCGACTTTCTGGGCAAAGAACTCTGGGTTGGTCATGTTTGGCGTTGCCGCCACTGGCTGCAAAGCCCCGCTGACTGCGCCGCTGATAGCACCAGCACGCACTGGCGCTGTCGCAGCACCAAGCAGACCGATTGCCCTTGTTGTCGGGATCAGTGTGCCAAGAATGTTGCCGCCCACACGGCCAACATCAATTTCACCTTGACGCATCTGGCCTTGGCGAAAGTTTCTTTGATAGTCCAATTCGGCCTGACGATTGATGTCCTCAACTCGTTGGCGTTCAGATTTGAAAAACTGCTCCATGCCTGATCCGGCTGGAGACACTGCCTCAAGGCCACGGGTCAGCAATTGAGCGCCAGCGTCAGGGATGTCGCGCAAACCACGAATGACGCCGCCGACAGGAGAGTTCAAAATCTTTGATTGGAAAGACTCAGGGACTTTTCCAGCCGCTGCTTGTGCAGCAACTGGCGCAGCCGCTGGCACTTGCAATGTCTGAATGGCCTTAATAATGTCGGCATCGGACATGCCCTCTGGAAAAGCAACTGGCCCAATGTTTGGTATTTGAACAATTTTGTCAGCCATTTTTTACTCCGTTACATAACGCAAAACACCGGTCACTGGATCTCTGACAAGTCGAGGAGTACCAGCCTGGGGCCTTGCAGCCACTGCTTTTTCAACTTGCTTGTAAGCTGGGCCAGCACGCACAGTCATTGCTAGTTCGGTATCGCGTCTAGCGCGTTGTTTTTGGGCAATAGTTTCTGGGCTATCACTGGCTTGTGGGAAATATTTGGTAATCTCTTTTTCCATTTCTTCCACGCCAATTACTGCGCCTGACTCTGGCCGCAAATTGGCTGTGACCCAGTTTTCTTGAGCTTGGCGATACTGCTGGCGGCCACTTGTTTCAAATACATTGGCAACTCCAGTAGTTAGACCAGCACTAGGGATGGATCGCATGATTGCCTGAAACCTGCCAGGTCTTCCAAATGCCTGCTCAAGCGTAATTGGCTTTTGAGTAGCTGGATCAATTATTGGTTGACCATCAACACCTGTAACTGGCTGATTAAAGATTTTGGTTGACTCTTGCATACGGAATGCAAAGCCAGCAGACTTGCTTTGATCTTCAGTAGGCTTTGAACCAGCGCCTTGCAATTGAGTCCCGCCAGCGCCCGTGACGGGCATAGCCGCGCCGCCTGGAGTCTTTGGCACATAAACCAGACCTTCTGGCGTTTCTTTGATGTCAAAGGCATTGCGGTCAAATTCGGCTTGGCGCAAACCAAGACCAGCTTGAGCCACACCTAAATTGGCACGATTTACCGCAAGGTTTCCTTGAGCAATAACATTGCTGGCCGCCTCGCCAGGGGTCATGGATTTTGGAATGCGTTCAAGCTCTTTGTTTGTGTTTTTGTCACGCACGCTGATGTAAGAGCCAGTGTCCTGATAATTAAACTCAGGACTACGGGTGAAATCAAGCAGCCTCATGTTGCCTGACTTGCTCAAGACAAAAGATATTGGCGTTCCTCCGGCACTATTTCCGAATTGAGGTGTCGTGCTGTACTCTTCAACAGGCTTAATTTTGTAGGCTTGATTCAAAAACTTTTCTGCGTCATCGGGCCTGTTGTATTGATTGGCAATGTCTGCCTTGCGCAAGAGTTCCTGAAAACGCTTGTCAGTCTCAGATGGTTGAGTCGGCGCTGGTGGTGTTACTTGCGCTGCGTCCATGATGGCCGCACGCTGCATGGTCGGGCCAACTGGCCCAGCAGTGCTGACAGGTGCGGATTGGCTAAGCAAGCTGGCTTGCGCTGGCGTCAAAGGCTCCAGTGCCTGCGCTGGGGCTGCTGTTGATGGAGTCCCAGCCAGTGCGGTTTGATACAACCCAAGACGCTTCGCCTCCTCCAACTTCTGATTCAGCAGCAGATCCTGCACCGAGCCAGCACGCGCCTGCTGGTAGCCCTGCTGACCAGCTTGCAGTGCCGAGCCAAGGGCTTGCCCCAAGTTGATGGGGGTGGTGCTGCGGCCACCGGCTTGCAGCAGTGCAGCCGCCGCCGCCAGCGTAGCGTTGCGGCCCATCAGCTTGCGCTGGTCTTCACTCAGCAGTGCATCAAGACCAGTGGGCGTGCCACCCTGCATGCCGCCAAACATGTTGCCAAAATCAAATGCTGTTGCCATTTTTATCCCCTTAACCTATTGCGCCCAAAAGACCACCAGCAATTGCGCCATAAGGGCCAAACAGTTGACCGCCAGCCAAAGCACCACCCAAAGCACCGGATGCGACATTTCGGCTGTACGGGGTTTGTGTAGTGCCACCCAAGTTGGCGGGGTTTGCACCCAAGCTGGACTGGACAATGCCAAGTTTTTGCAGTCCGATGTTGCGGATGGCATCAAGCTGCTGCTGCTCAAAAGCCTGACGCGCACCGCCAAGTTGCATCACATTCCTACCGCCTTCGATGTTCTGGCCACGGGCGTACTGAGCCAACTGCGCAGCTTGACCATAGCCCTGCTGGCGCATGTTCGCTGACAGGTCAGCGGCCTGCTTGAGTGCAGCAGCATTGGTCAGTGAAGACTGCACACCTTGGCGTGAGCCACCAAAGGCTCTGGCTTGTGTAGCGGCTTGACGATCTCTGATGTCTTGCATCTGGCGGCTCGACTCAATGTCGCCAAGACTTCGGTCAATCACATCCTGCGTGTAAGGATTCATGAAGGCGTTGATGTCTGCCCCGCTGAACGGGGTCAGGGACTGGTTAACAATTTGCTGCTCACCAGCCTGATACAGGGGGTTGTAGCCAGCAAACTGCTGGACAGGCAATGCCTCTGCAACACCTTGAGCTTGACGAAAGTTTGTGAGAAACGCCTCTTTGATCTGTGGATCAATCGAGGTTGACGATGTTTGAGTTCCACCTTTAGACATTTTTTTCCCCTTAGCCGAGTAAAGATTTCATTTTTTTGGCAGGTATCTTGCCATCGTTGATCATGTCCAGCAGCCCTTGGCCGTACTTCTTGACCGCTGATTTTTTGATGACATACTCGCCGCTGAGTAGTGCGCCATAGCCTTCGTCTGGGCCTTTGGGGTCTGGGCCTTTCAGCCGATTCTTGGTAACCTTGCCGCCCTTGGCAAAGCCGCTATCGCCATCCCCTGATGCTCCATATCCACCACTCGATTCCCCTGGATTGCCAACTCCAGAATCAGAACTTGTTGGGCCACCACCCGACTCACCAGGATTGCCAACTCCAGATTCAGAACTTGTTGGGCCGCCGTATGACTCACCAGGGTTGCCCACTCCAGTTTCAGAGCTTGTGTAGCCGCCGGCATATGACTCGCCAGGATTGCCTACTCCAGATTCATAGCTTGTAAAGCCGCCGTATGACTCACCAGGGTTGCCGACACCTGACGCATAACTTGTTTGCCCCATTGAGGGCATCCCGGAATAAGTACCCATGTTTTCTACAGGAACACCATAGTTGGGCTGGCTTGCTGGAGCAGAGAAAAAGTTTGCAATACCGCCAGCAATCGGGCTGGATAATAAACCGCTAGCGGCTCTGCCAAACAAAGCACCAGGGGCTAGCATGCTTAATACATCGTTGACTTGCCCCATCCGTGCATCTCTGGCTTCCTTGGTTTCATTGTCAAAAAAAGCAGCAGTGCGAGCATCTAACGGCTGGTCATAACCACCGCCACCACCGCCCATGCCGCCGCCGCCAAAACCGGCAAAACCGCTACCGCCCAAGTTAATCAGCCCCGATCCACTCATGCGCCTGTAAAGCGCTGGGTCGTAGCCACCGATGGCAACACCTGCGCCCGTGTACGGATTCATGGTCGGCGTCATTTGCCCCATGATTCGCTGGTACGGGGTGAGGGTAGTCGGTAAATTACCCAGTAAGGACTGCTGATATAACTCGTCAATTGTTGCCATTTACAACTCCTTTGCAAGTACAGACCACTGTGGGCTGTAACCTTCGTCTTTTAAAAATGTCTTTGCCCAGCCCTTGCGGCCTGCCAAAGTCACTCTGGTGCAGCCAATCGACTTGCCCCAGGATTCGATCATTGGTCGCATCCGTGAGAGTTCATCTAGGTCGCCACCAGCCAAGAAGTAATGCAAGTTCTTGAGTTGCGGATAGACAATGATCTCTGTCAATACCACCGAGTTTGAGGCCGGCCACAACTGCAATCTGTGATCCCCCACCATCTCGGCAACATCGTCAAAATTATGTGTGCCTCCAGAGTATTCTAAAGCAGCCTCCACATGGTGGCGTAGTCTCTTCAAATGCTCAAAATCACTCATCGCTTGCCGCTGGCCACCGCATCCAGCCGCATCACCCCGATGCGCCAATCAGCCAAAACCGCACCCGTCACCCTCATGTTGACCTGCCGCGCCATAAACCGGACATCCGTAGGGTTGGCAGCCGTGTATGGCCCAAAGGTTGACTGAGCGCCCGTGGGGTAATTGCGGGTCTTAAATGAAACCACCGCCTCGCCAAGTGTTTGCTCATCTGGGACAACTTGCCGCACAGACATGAGGTTGTCGCCGTTGCCAAGCTGCACTGGCCCAGACTCAGCGTAGATGCTGGCGCCATCGTAAGCAAAACCCACCTCATGCTCGTAGATGTAGCCATCAGACGACACCATTGTTGGGTTGGCAAACACACCCGCATCAGTGCCAGCGGTACGCGCCAATGAGCCGATATTCCATGTGTTTTCGCGGTAATTGAAAGTTACATAACTGTCATTTTCATTGCTGCCGCTGCTTGGGTAAAACCACCAGACCTCACCAAATTTGCTGTTATGGACAGCGTAAATCTTGGATTGCTGGCTGTAGTTGATATTGGTAAAAATGTAATCTGAGACATCGCAGGGCAGCGGCTTGACATAGCCGTCATAAATCCAGAAGCCGCCGGAATTGCTCATCCAGATAGCCGCCGTGTCAACAGCCGCCACAGCTTGGGTTGAGATCAGGCCGCATCCAGTGCCGGCCCTCTCAAAGCCATAAATAAACGGAGCGCCAACATAGGTCGCCGTGTGTACATCCACATCTGTAAAAAGCAGGTTGACACCCTTGACGCGCTTGCCGGCCATCAGGCTGCCTGGCGTACCTAACTCATAATCACCCGCCTGATTGGTGGCCAAAGGCGTCCAAACAGTGTTGTCCTCTTGGTCGCACCACTGCACTTTTCTTGGATTGCCACCAGCGCCAAGGGCAAACAATATGCGCTCGGAAGTGACCAAAAGAGCCTTGTTGCTTATTGGGGCATTGGTGATGACTGCGGCCAGTGTCGGGGTTGTAAAGCCAAGCTGCCACTCATAGAGCTTGCCATCAGTGCTTGCGCAGGCCACCAGATACTCGCCCCAAGTGTCCAAGCTCCATGTGGTGGCGGCTGCTATTGAGCCAGTGTCGGGACGCGCCACGCCATAGGCAAATGAGCCATAGGTGTTGTACCCGTAGCCTGTGCCGCTGACGGCATCAGCGCGGCCTGATGCAATGCCTGTTGGCGTTATCTCTTTGATCACGCTGTTTTCGTCCATAGCGTAGAGCTTGGATTGCGTACCTGCAACAATGTATCGGGCATTGGAATTTGTTCTCCAAGCCAAAAGGCCACGGCATGTGCCCGTCATCTGGCTTGCCGAGCGTTTCCTCCAGCCGCCCATAGGCCGCAGGGTGTTCTCGTACCAGCGCACCAAATTCGCGTCATACCAGCGCCCTGCTGCTTGGTACTCCGTGCCGTTCCTGTAGATGCCTGGTGGTAGTTTTATTGGGATGTACATGGCTATATTGTCGGTAGGTTGGACACAAAGCTCATCGTGACGATGGCCGATGGCACTGCTGGCCGTGTTGGGCTGGTGCTTGTCCCAAAAGCCTCTATGCTTACGCCAGTATTTTCAGTTCTCCACATAATTTCAATGTAATCGTTTGAATTCATACTTACAAAAAAATTCATGGCTGCAATCAAATGGCTTGGGTCGCCTGCCGATTTTCTTTGTGACAAGTGAAATCTGCTATTTGAATTGGCAATATTTGTCCCATTTTTGCGAAACCAGACATCCACATCTTGACCATCGTTTGTGGTGTTTTTTAGTTGAATGGAAAACTGCAAGTTCCAGATCCCGCTGTCGGCCACTGTGATTCGACTGTTGCTGGCTATTGTCACGCCATTGCTGAAGTCTGTCGTGTTGAATGTGACGGGATAGGCCGTGGTGGTGTTGGCCGCCGTCTGGTCGGTTGAGTCCTGAAAAGCCCCGTGCGGGTTGTTCATGAACTTGCCGCCCCTTGGCCCAAACAGTGAGCCAAGGACGGAAGTCAGTTTTCTGGAGAAATTGTTTAGTGCGCCGTTGTTCTCGTTCAAGTTCCGGCGCTCGTACACCTCTGGTGGATAACCCAGACTCGGCAGTGAAGGCGTCTCTAATTGTTGCTTGACATTGGCCATGACATGATTATTCCACTTTTGTCATGTCAGCGCGGCTTTGCTGACCCCGTTAAACGGCCATATACAGCCCGATGTTGGCAAAGGCGTAGCCAGCGTAAACCACCCCCATAGGGATGTTGCCCTTAAATAGCTGCTCTACGGCAATGCCGGCGTAAATCACCGTGACCAGGATGATCAGCCAGCCACTCATAGGCCAGAGACATCAATGACTTCACCACGGAACTCTACGCAACCATTGCCAAAGTCGTGGACAAGTTCAGGCCACAGCAATTGACTGTTGAAGAAGGTCAGGATGGCAAAGCCACTGCGCCAGTTTGTGGGGTTGTCTTCCAGATAATCGACAAACTGAGGGCCATTTGGGTCAGCCAGCGTGCCGGTGTCAACCCCGAATCTTACGCCAGGGTTGTAGTCAGAATATGGCGTCACTTTCAGACTGTGCAAGTGGCCGGTGACCATACTTTTGCCAGCGCCCACAGTATTGTTGTGCGTGGCGTGGATGCCGCCCTTGTACCTGTGCTTGACGCACACATCCTCAGTCGGCCAACAGGCCCAGCAGGACAACCACGCTGGAAAATGATCTCTAAGGGAAAACCCTTTGACGCCCTCAAACTCATGGGCATTGGCTGCAAGGCGGCTTTCAAACCTTGCATCATGGTTGCCCATCGTCCAGATCAGCTTGGCCCGTCCAGCATCCTCTTCGATCTCGCCCAAGCTGGCCTCGCAGGCTTTGAGTTCTTGGATGATCGACGGTTTTGTATCCCAACCGATACGAGGGTATCTACTGATAGACGCTCCATCGAACGCATCGCCGTTGTTGATAATTGCCTTGGGCTTGAACTCCCTGATCGCCCAGAGCAGGCCCTTGAAAGCAGTGGTGCGGATGC
>Ga0315904_10009051_pt1 | contig 13076 bp, 2 predicted proteins | sample LakEriMetagenome_6_FD_203529 | JGI IMG/M metagenome (GOLD analysis project Ga0315904, IMG submission 203529) | Freshwater fungal communities from buoy surface, Lake Erie, Ohio, United States - Buoy 12 MA120 | ecosystem: Environmental > Aquatic > Freshwater > Lake | place: USA: Lake Erie, Ohio... | reverse complement strand
AATATTGCACTGCTTCGCAATATCGACGTTAGCGATTTCGCTTTAACGTTTCGAGTCAAGAGTACGAAGGATACGGGCAACCATCGCGATTGCTGCGCGTTCTTCTGCCATCAAGATGCCGAGCATTTCTACTATGTTCACTTAGGAGCGAAACCAGATCCTGCAAGTGGGCAGATCATGATCGTCAACGGCGAACCTCGGCGTCCCTTAACGGACAACAAGAAGAACGTACCGTGGGATGACCAATGGCACATGGTCAAGGTTGTTCGCAAAAGTAGCACAGGCACGATCGATGTCTATTTTGATGACATGTCGACACCGCATTTGTCGGTGACCGACAAGACGTTTGGAAAAGGACGCGTTGGAATTGGATCGTTTGATGACATGAACCAATTCGATGACGTTCGTTTGTATTCTCGTGATAAGCAAACTGCGAAAGCAACGCCCCCAGCTAGGCAAACGCCAACGGTTGCCGATTATGCGTATGGCACGGATTCACCTCGTCAGAAATTGGACTTTTGGAAGGCCAAATCAGACAAACCAACCCCCGTGGTTGTATTGATCCATGGCGGTGGATGGGTCAATGGCGACAAAACGGGCTACGGTGACAAGTCATTTCAAGCGTATCTCGATGCTGGTATTTCGGTTGCGGCTATCAATTATCGTTTTATTGCACAAGCGATGGAACAGAAAGTTGAACCACCCGTGAAAGCCTGCGTCCACGATGCAGCGAGAGCATTGCAAACGATTCGGTCCAAAGCATCGGAATGGAACATCGATCCGAACCGCATCGGTGCAACCGGAAGTTCCGCTGGTGCGTGTACTTCTCTGTGGCTGGCATTGCATCACGATTTGGCAGACCCCCAGAGTGCCGATCCTATCGCGCGTCAATCCTCTCGACCGAGTTGTATTGCAGTGACTGGAGCACAGACATCATTGGATCCCGTTCAGCTTCGAAAATGGATCTCGAATTCGATCTATGGGGGACATGCTTTTGGATTTGCTGAGAAGGGGCGAAGTCGTCCCCAAGAGTTTGATCTGTTGCTGGCGAATTACCAAAAAGTCTTGCCATGGATTAAGGAGTACTCACCGATCGAACTTGTTTCGAAAGACGATCCTCCCATATTTCTGGAGTTTCCGAACCAAAAGTCGAAGCCAATCCTTGGTGGTGAAGAAAAAGATCCCACGCATTCGGCGATCTATGGAATCCAATTCCAAGCCAAATGCAAGGAGATCGGTGTACCGTGTGAGTTGGTGTTCCCAGGTAATCCAGGTACAAAGCACCAGTCGACAAGTTCCTTTCTTATCGACCATTTGAAGTGAAGGAATCGTTCCATGTACGCCTCAACCATCGCTAGAGTTTTTGCGACAGCCCTATTGTGCGCGACTGTCGTGACGCAGGGAGGGAATGCCGTCGCTCAACAAAGGGCAGTGACGGCAGCCCAGGTGGACGCTTCCATCAAGCGTTGTGTTGCGTACTTGTATTCCGAGCAAGCTGAAAACGGGCCCGTCAAAGGTGGTTGGAACGGCCATCTAGGATATGGTTGCGGAAATACTGCGTTGGTGACGTTAGCATTGTTGAGTGCAGGTGAGAAACCGTCCGACGTTCGCGTCAAAAAGGCTCTCGATTTGATACGAAGAACAGTGCCTACGCAAACGTATGACATTTCATTGCATTGCATGGTATTGTGCATGGCCGAGCCAAACCGAGATTTGGCTGCGATTCGAAAAGATGTTGATATGCTTGTCGAATCCCAGTCGGAGTCCGGTGGTTGGGGGTACTCCAAAGACGACAGAACACCAGACGAATCCAACGCACAATTCGCTGTATTGGCTCTATGGGAAGCCAGCAAACTCGGCATTCCTGTGCCCGATGAGTGTTTGAAAAAAGCTTATCGATATTGGGCTGGGGCGCATAACGGAGCAGGCTGGGGATATCGCGAGTCAAGCAGAAATACGACCGGCAGTATGACATGTGCTGGAATTGCGTCGATGCTTATCCTCATGGACTCTTTCGAAAATCTGGACGCTCAGATACAGAACGGCCAGTTGCGATGCTGCGGTTCGGTCGATTCGAATCGTGAGGATCGAGTGTCTCGAGGCTTGAACTGGCTCGCAGCCAATTTTTCGGTCCAGGCCAATCCTGGCTCTGCTAGTTGGGGTTTCTACTACTTGTACGCATTAGAGCGTGTCGGTCGATTGACCGGCCAGCGATATATCGGCACGCACGATTGGTACCGAGAAGGTGCCACCCATATTGTTGCATCCCAGACATTGGATGCGATTCGCGGTGGGAGCCAGGAAGATCCCACATTAGCGACCGCGATGAGTCTTTTGTTTTTGAGCAAGGGAAAACGCCAGGTGGTGATCGGGCACTTGCAGCATGGCAATGGAGAAGATTGGCAAATTCATCGCCGAGCGGTTCAAAATTTGACTGGACAGATCGAGAAAGTATGGAAGCGAGAACTTTCGTGGCAATCGGTTCGGCTCAAGGAAGCAACGTTGGAAGCCTTGCTGGAAACGCCCATCTTGTTCATCAGTGGTTCTCAAGAGTTTCGCTTGACACCTGAGCAACGCAAGATGCTCAAGGAGTATGTGGAGAATGGAAATCTTATTTTTGCGGAAGCTTGCAATGGGGACGGTTGCAAAGGGGATACTTTCGACAGGTCGTTTCGAGCCGAGATGGAACAGATCTTCGATAAGCCCTTCACCAAACTCTCACCGGCGCATGTGGTTTGGGCGGCCGAGGCAAAGATTGATCCAAATGCGATGCCAGAGGGCTTCTGGCTGTATGGAATCGACGCTTGTTGCAAAACGAGTGTGATCTACTCGCCCATCAGTTTATCATGCCGTTGGGAACTGGCACGACCGTGGGGCAATCTTTCCAAAAACAACGAAGAGATCAAAGCGGACATTGATAATGCGGTCAAGATCGGAGTGAACGTCGCAGCTTATGCGACAGGTCGCGAGCTCAAGAACAAACTAGACGCGGTAGAGATGTTACAAGCTCCGAAGAACTATCAATCGCTTGAACGAGGGGCACTAAAGTTGCCAAAGATTCAACACGCCGGAGGCGCCGATGAAGCATCGCGGGCAGTCGTGAATTTGCTCGATTTTTATAGCCAGAAAACCAGAGCGTTGATCGACCGAGATGTACCGTTGCTATCGATGAATAGCGAAGAGATCGAGAAGTTTCCATTGTTGTACATTCATGGGCGTAGCAAGTTTGTCTTTAGTGAATCGGAACGTGCCGGTTTACGAAAACACTTTGAGAATGGCGGTTTTGTGATCGGAGATTCGATCTGTGCTTCAAAAGACTTCTCGAATGCGGTTCGCGACGAGTTTCTCAAAGCGATTCCAGATGCGAAATGGAGAACGCTAGATGCAGGTCATTCGTTCATGACGAATGATGGGAACGGTTTCGACAAGTTTGATATCCGCAGTGTCGTCCTGGTGGATCCGAATTTGGCCTCGGGCGATCTAGTCCGCTCCAAACGACCCGGACCTCCGGAAATCGAGGCGTTGGAGTGGAACGGCCGCATCGTCATGCTCTTCTCTCCAAACGACCTTAGCTGCGCCATGGAATCCAAACACTCGCTTCAATGCCGGGGATACGTCCGTAAGGACGCTTTTGCGATTGCCGTGAATATGATTCTTTTCAGTCTTTCTCAGTGATCCCTGGAACGTTGAGATTTCTTTCGGTTCGCGCGACACCTCATGATTTAGCATTTGCCGACTGAACGATTTCCTCTGAGAAAAGTTACTATTTTCCTCAAAATCCCGGGACGCAGACTTCTCCGTTTCTTAACATGAGAAGGGCTTGCAACCGTCAGGATTGGCACAATCGTCTTGACCGGTCGTGAGCTTCGTCCAACACACTACACATCTGCGCTGAGGTAATTGACTCATGACTAGATATCGCAATAGAAAATCCGCACGTCTAAGCCCGATGATAGAAAGACTGGAGCTTCGTCAATTGTTGGCTGCGGATCTTCCATGGAATTCTAGTTCGACGATTCAGGCGGAAGGTGAAGACAGCCCGATCTTTTATATGGCGGGTCAAGATTTCATTCAATTGCGAGTGCATCCGACGAAAGTCGCAGTTGGCTTCAAGAATGAGTCGGTAGCGAGTCTGCTCAACAATGCACTTCTATATTCGCGAGGGGTAACGCCTGGTGTTCAGGTTTATGAATCGTCCAATATCATAGACGCTAGCGTTCTTTCGCAGATTAAGGCTCTCGAAAGCGTATCGTATACTACACCGGTATTGATAGCGGATAAAACCAATACGGAGATGGTGCTTCTTGACGAAGTGGTCGTATCGCTTAAGCCCAATGTCACGATTCAACAAGTACTTGCGGATCGACCACAGTTCGTCTCTTACTCGGCCATGTTCGGAGTGGACAACCAGTTTGTTCTAAAGGTTGGAAACAGCGTTGGATTGCAAACGCTACACGAAGCGAATCGTCTGCTGGCTGACCCGAGATTGGAGTGGGTTGAGCCAAATTTCTATCAAAACTGGCAAAAATTCTATCAGCCGAATGATCCGCTCATCGCTTCTCAATGGCACTTGAACAACTCGGGTCAAGGGGGTGGGTTGATCGACGCGGATTCCGATTTATTCGAAGCTTGGGATATGAACCCAGGTGGTTCCTCCAACATCGTAGTGGCCGTGATTGACGATGGAGTTCAGGCCTCACATCCAGACATCAATGCATGGACGAATCCTGGCGAGATCGCAGGCGATGGCGTGGACAACGACGCCAATGGATTGATCGACGACGTCTTCGGATGGAATTTCGTCACCAACACGAACCAAGCGCAACCGACCGGTACTGGATTCGGTACGGACTCGCATGGTACGGCTGTCGCGGGCGTAGCGACGGCTCGTGGTGACAATGGACTTGGTGTTGCCGGTGCTGCGTACAAATCGCGAGCCATCAGTATTCGGATGTTTGATGGAAATGGAGTGGCCAGCGTGGCTGGAATTGGGAATGCTCTACGCTATGGTGGTCGCTATGGAGATATCGTGAACAATTCGTGGGGTGGTGGCGCGCCTAGCAATTTGATTAGCGATGCGATTAATTGGGGCATAACGAACGGTCGAGGTGGTTTAGGCGCGACGTATTTCTTTGCAGCCGGGAACGGCGGCGTTGGCTCACTCAGTTACCCCGCCAGTTTAACCCTCTCAATCCCCGGCCTCATCTCGGTCGGATCCACCAACAATCGAGGGCAACGATCGGACTACAGTCAGTACGGTGTAGGTCTCGACATTGTGGCACCGAGCGACGACTGGCGCAACAACACCTATCAGGCAATCGTGACGACGGATCGAACGGGAACCAACAATGGTTACGCAGCTAATTCCGACTATACAGGAACCTTGACGATCCAGTTCTCTGGAGGAACGGGATTCGGGGGAACCTCTTCTGCTTCACCGCTCGCATCCGGGATTGCAGCCTTGACACTCTCCCAAGCGGCAAATCTCAATGTTCCGTTGTCGCCGATTCAGTTGAAGAACTATTTTCGCACGACAACTGATCTGGCGGGCGGCGTAGTGTATGACCTCGTTACAGGTATCAACAACGAGTTTGGATACGGCAGGATCAATGCTGCAACGGCCGTTGCGGGAATCGACAAAGCTGAGATATCCGTCGTAAATGCCACCACAGAATTTAGCTCTGGGAGCAACATCAACTTCGGTGCCTTGATTGTAGGGCAAACGGCGGAACGAACATTCCGGATTCGAAATCAAGGGACACGAAACTTAAACCTGAGTGGTTTGGTGGTTCCGGCTCCATTCACGATAGTTTCGACTTTTGGAGACAATCAGCTATCTCTCGGTGAGATGACAAGCATCACGATTGGCTATGCACCAACTGAGGGGGGGACGTTCAATGCTGCTTCTCAGATCCAGTCCAACGATATCGATGAGGGGACGTTTGTACTGAATCTAGCCGGTACGGCCACGCTTGCTGATGCTGCAGGAACTTTTTACGAAGATTTCGCCAACGACGGAGTTCGAGGGCCCCATGACACTGCCGTCGATGCAACGGGCTTTGCCTATGTGGATACCAATTTGAATGGATCCTTCAATGCTGGTGAGCCACAATCCACGATTGATGCAGCCGGTCGGTTTTACTTTCTGTCGCTTCCGAACGGCACACATACGATTCGAAGCAGTCTGGCGGGCTGGACGGCCAGAACCCCTGCAACCAATGGTCATACGGTTACGCTCGTGGACGATACCAGCAATTTCCAGACGCTTGACTTCGGATTCCAGAAGAACACACGCGCTTACGCACGCGTTTACAATGACTTGAACATCAATGGTACGCGAGAGTCCAATGAACCAGGTGTTGCGAACTTTTTAGTATTCAACGATTTAAACTCCAATCAAGTGCGCGACAGTGCCACACCATTTACGGCAACGCAAAGCACCCCAACCACCGTCGCCGATTTGGCTGTTTCCACATCCTCATTGACCGTAAACGCCTCGAACACGATTGCAGACGTTAATGTAACTGTCAGAATTCCGCATACCTGGATGAGTGATATGACTGTGACACTCATTTCTCCATCGAACACCCGAGTGACACTGGCTGCGGGAAATGGAGGGAGTGCAGATGGATTCTTGGGCACGACCTTTGATGATGAATCGGCATTGGCTATCGGCTCAGGCGCTTTTCCATTTGCGGGTTCGTTTCGACCGATTACTCCGCTTTCCGCGTTCGATGGTCAAAATAGCGGTGGAGTTTGGCGACTGGAAGTCGAAGATGATGTTGGGGGCGACAGCGGAACGATCGAGAACTGGACTCTCACGATCACTCCGCTAGAATCGGCGGATCAAGCAAATGGCGACGGATTTGTCGGAGTAGATATCCCGTCGGGAGCTTCTTCTTTGCAACTACAGCTCTTCGGTGCGTACGACTACGTCAACCCTATCAATGGCACTAGAACAGTTACTTCAACCGGGACGCCGTCGGTCGGCACGGAGTTCGGAGTATTGTTCGGGAACTTTGCTCCAACAGCATTGAATTTGACCGGAAGCTCCATCATGGAGAATCGTCCCGCGAATACGACGATTGGAACGTTGGCAACAATCGACCCCAATCGAAACGATGCATTCACCTATCAGTTGGTACCTGGTGCGTTAGACAACGACAGTTTCAATCTGTTGGGAGCGACTCTGCGTTCAACCGCTCCGTTCGACTTTGAAACGAAGAGTGCCTATAACGTGCGAATCCGAACGACCGATTTAGGTGGCCTATTCATTGAACGAAACTTCGTGATTAGTGTGACCAATGAGAACGAGGCTCCGGGTGCGATTCTGCTTAGCAATACAACCATTGCTGAGAATGGCATTCCTCCTGTATTGGTAGGCTTACTCTCGACCGCGGACCCTGACGCAGGCGATGCTGCATCATTCTCTTTCATCGCTGGTGCTGGATCTGGCGACAATAGTTTGTTTAGGATCACGGGCAATCGATTAGAGAGTTCGGTTTCTCTCAACTTTGAGACGAGAAATAGTTACTCCGTTCGGGTCCAAGCAAAGGACCAAGAAGGACTAACCGTTGAAGCATCGTTTGTTATCTCGGTCACCAACGTGAACGAACCACCGACGGCCATTACCCTTTCTGCGAACACAATCCTGGAGAATCAACCTGCAGGAACGCGCGTTGGGCTGTTGAATTCGGTCGATCAAGACTTGGGAGAGACATTCGTTTACACGTTGGTTCCAGGCAGTGGTTCCACGGAAAATAGTTTGTTTACTATATTTGGCAACGAGTTACGAACTGCGAGCCCATTAGATTTTGAGACTACAAAACTACTTTCCGTTCGAGTCAGAACCACGGATGCAAATGGATTATTTTTCGAGCAACCATTCTTTACATCCACAATCAATCTGAACGAACCGCCAACATCTCTCAGCTTGTCAGCGAATTCGATTGAAGAGTTCCGACCGATAGGGACTTCCATCGGTTCCTTTGCGACCGTCGACCCAGACGTTGGGGATCGTTTCACTTACGCCCTGGTGGGTAATGATGCCTATCCAGACAACACTTCGTTTCTTGTTGTTGGTAATGAAATTCGAAATGCAAGCGTCTTCGATTTTGAAGTCAAGTCGCAGTATGTGGTTCAAGTAAGGACAAGTGATCTGGGGGGCCTTTCCAGAAACCAAACCTTTACTATTCGGGTTAGCGATGTGAATGATCCGCCTAGCGACATCGGACTATCGGCAAACATAGTACCGGAGAACGCAGCATCGGGCATTACAGTTGGCAAGCTGAGTACTGTCGACCCTGATATTGGGGACACGTTTACCTATGCGTTGGTGTCTGGAACTGGCAGTACGGACAATTCTAGCTCGCGATCGTAGGTGACGAGTTAAGAACAGCGCAGTCATTCGACTTTGAGTCCAAGACTTCCTATTCCGTTCGGATTTCGAGTCGAGATTCGACTGGGATCGTAATCCAAAAACAGTTCACAATCGCGGTTTCGAATATAAACGAGGCACCCACGGCGTTGGCGCTGAGTTCGGCAACGCTGCTTGAGAATATGCCGGCTAACGCTGTTGTCGGTACGCTTGCTACCTCGGATCCGGATAATGGCGATACCTTTGTCTATAGCTTTGGTACGGGTGCAGGCGACAGCGACAACGCATCGTTTGCGATTGTTGGAAATGTTCTACAGGCGAAATCTTCGCTCGACTTTGAATCAAAGTCGTCCTATGCGATTCGGATTCGAACAACCGACTCCGGCTCACTTGCTTTGGAAAGAACATTCACCATCAGCGTGATGGATGTCAACGAAGCCCCTACGCAATTGAATGTCAACGCCGACCTACGCGAGAATTTGCCGTCCTCTACAGTCATTGCAACCTTTAGCACGAACGATCCTGATCTCGCGGAAACCACGACTTATCAGTTGGTTTCCGGTACTGGTGATACCGATAACGGGTCTTTTTCTTTGGGGACCAATGGGCAATTACGAATCAACTCGACCGCAAATTTCGAAGTCAGGAATTCTTATTCGATTCGAGTTCGAGCCGTGGACAAGGGTGGGTTAACTGTGGAGCGAGACGTATTGCTCAGTGTGGTAAACGGAAACGACATACCCACGAACATCACACTGACTCCCCAGACGATATTGGAGAATGCTCCATTTGGAACGACAGTGGGTACGTTGAATACGATAGATGAAGATTCAGGAGATTCGTTTACCTACTCGCTCGTGAATGGTTCAGGTAGCACTGACAATGCTAGTTTTGTCATCGTATCGAATACCCTTCGAGCATCTATCGTACCCGATTTCGAAACCAAATCCTCTTATAACGTTCGCATTAGGACGACGGATGCGGGCGGGGCTTCGGTTGAAGTCCCCCTAACGATCAGCATTATCAACGCGAACGAGCCACCGACCGATATCCGACTTTCGCCGTCAAGCATCGCCGAGAACCTGCCAGCCAATACAGTGGTCGGAACACTTGCGTCGCTAGATCAAGATGCGAGCGAATCATTCACCTACCAATTGGTCAGCGGAACAGGAAGTGATGGTAATGGTTTGTTCCGAATAACGGGAACTGAGTTGGTCACGTCGCAAATACTGAACTTCGAACAGAGTGCATCCCCAAGTATTCGAGTGCGAAGCACGGATTCGGGCGGCAATACGTTAGAAAAAATAATAAACATCACGGTGCTCGATACGAACGATCTTCCGACGCCACCTAGCTTGAGCAATCGTTCAATCGTCGAGAATCAGTCGGTTGGAACAGTCGTCGGCCTATTGAGTTCTTTCGATGAGGATTCTAATGATGCAACTGTTTTCCAATTTGTGGGATCTGGAAATGATAACTCTCAGTTCACGATTAGTGGCAATCAGTTACTCAGCAATGCGATTTTCGATTTCGAACGAAAGAGCACCTACTCCATCGAGCTCCAGGCCATCGATAAGTCAGGCACCGGACCGATTTCTGGCTTTACTATCAATATTGTAGATCTGAACGAAGCCCCGTCTGGCATCATTCTTTCCAATGCGACCGCTGCGGAGAACAACATCACTCCGACCTTGATTGGAGAATTATCAGCGGTGGATGCTGATGCGGCTGATACCGCTCAGTTCAGCTTTAGCTCTGGTTTGGGTAGTGAGGATAATGGAAGTTTCGCATTGGTTGGCAGGAGCCTCTACCTTATCGAGGTTGCTGACTTCGAGGCGAAACCTTCGTACAGTATTCGAGTCAAAGCGACAGATGCTGCTGGACTTTTCTTTGAGTTTCCCTTCTTGATCGAGATAACCAATCAAGATGAATCCCCCTTCGGTCTATCGATTTCCAACAATAGGATCAGCGAAAGTCCATCGACAGGACGTTTCGTAGGGACGTTGAGTGCGACTGAGCCAGACGGACAACCGATTGTGTATTCCTTGGTCGTGGGTGCAGGAAACAATAGTCAGTTTGCGTTGATGGGTTCTAGCGTTGTTCTTTTGCCAGCGACTGATTTCGAAACAACAGAACAATATGAGCTGGTAGCCAGAGCGAGTGACCCGTCTGGCAATTTTGTGGAGAGATCGCTGACAATCTTCGTCACGGACGTCGAAGAATCACCCGTCGACGTGAATCTAACCTCGACTACAGTTTTGGAAAATCAATCTTCAGGTACGCTGGTTGGTCGATTCAGTAGCGTGGACTCCGATAGAAGCGAGTCGTTCGATTATTCGTTGGTGGAGGGTAGTGGCGCAGGGAGCAATAGTTCGTTCATCATTGTTGGGGACGAGCTCAGAACCAGTCGTTCCTTGGATTTTGAAGCCCAACAAACGCTTCAAGTACGCGTTCGAACAACCGATTCCACCGGTTTGTTCTTCGAGAAAGCATTTTCATTGGTGGTTCTCAACGTAAACGAAAGCCCTACTCTCGTTTCGCTATCTAATTTCGAGGTTGTGGAAAACGCCGTCGCACCCGTTCTGATTGGAACACTATCCCATAACGATCCTGATGCTCTCGATTCCGTGTCGTTCTCGCTTGTGACTGGACCGGGGGATGCAGATAATTCTAGATTTACCATTTCGGATAACACACTTCGATTGCTTGAATCACCCAACTTCGAAAGAAAGAGTCGGTACGAAATCAGGGTTCGGGCCCAGGATTTCGCTGGGCTATTCGCAGATACCGGATTTTCGATCGAAGTGTCGGACTTGAATGAAGCTCCTTTTGGATTGTCTCTCTCGAATCTACGGATAGACGAGAGTGCGCTGACCAACCGATTCGTCGGAACGATCTCGGCATTGGATCCTGATGAAGATCCACTCGTCTACTCGCTTGCCCCTGGGATCGCCGAGAACTCCAACTTCTTCATTTCAGGAAGTAGTCTGTTCCTGAGTTCATCATCTGACTTTGAGACTAAACCTCAGTACTTCCCAGTACTGCGAGCGACCGACCCCGCTGGACTTTCCGTCGACACAGGCTTTACGATATTGATCAACGATGTTGCCGAAGCACCTACTTCGTTGACATTGAGCACTCGAACTGTCGCGGAGAACCAGGCATCCGGGACCATAGTCGGAGTCTTTAGCACGTCCGATCAGGATGTCGGTAGTGTCTTTACTTACACTTTAACACCTGGGGCAGGCAGCCAAAACAACTCGTTGTTTTCCATTTCCGGAAATGAACTACGCACGACTGCGAAGTTCAACTTTGAAATGGAGAACAATTACTCCATTCGAGTAAGGACGACTGATTCGACGGGGTTGAGTTTGGAATCAGTCTTTAGGATCGATGTTACCGATCTGCCCGAACAGTTTATTCTCGCTGGTGCGGACTTCGCCAATACTCCCAAAGATTTGCGAGTGGTCATTTCGGTTCTAGCGAACGATGTGGATCCGGATGGTTTTGTGGACGCAACCACCGTAGCGATCGTGACTCCGCCGACGCAGGGACAGGTAAACGTTCGGCCTGACGGCACAATGGAGTACACGCCACTACCAAAGAAGATCTACTCGGAATCCTTCGCATATCGAGTGAAGGACAACGATGGGGAGTGGAGCAATGTGGCTAACGTTACCGTATCAGTCGAGTCAGCGTTCCATAACCATCAAAGGCCGCTGGATGTGAATGCCGACGGAAGAATCGACTCCCTCGATGTTCTCGTTCTGGTGAACGAAATCAATACAGGAGGCCAACGGGATCTTCCATCAGAATTGCCATATACAACTCCCTATCTAGATCCGAACAACGATGGAGCATGGAGCTCGCTCGATGTGCTCCTCGTTGTCAATTTCTTGAACTCCGACTCCTCACTCCCTGAACCCGAAGGTGAAGTGTTTCGGCAAGAGATTTCGCCAGTCGGCCCATTCGAATTGGGATCTGCTTTGGCGGTCGATGTAGTCGCGATAGACGATTTCTTTCGTGACTATGACGTAAAGGAGGCTTCAAGAAGGCAGAGAAGATTTCGATAGAGTCGGTCACTCTTTATCCGGGTGAAGCAAAAGCTAGAGGCTTTTGCTTTGGTGGTGTTTGATCGGTGCGAGTGGCCTTTAGATCTTCCGATACACACTTGAAGGTGTATTTCTAAGCCTTTACGGAGATTTCGGCACCAATTTAGACATAGCAGCTTGTCAAAAATAGCCTCAGCGATACACTTTTCACGTGTGTTGGAGGCGAGTCGTCTCCAGGCAATTGGAATGATAGCTAAGCACGCAGTCGTGCAGGATATCGGTATCGTTGACTCGGATATCGTAGAAATGGAACAAGCGGTGCGAAAAGACGAAACACCCATCCGGCCAGTAGACCAGCTGGTTCTGGATCTGTTGCGCCGCGAGGAAGGCCTTTCCATCCAGGATTTGATGGAACGGCTGGAAGTCACCGCGACAGCAATTCGACAACGCATCGACCGGCTTGTGGACTCGGGTTACATCGAGCGTCGCAAACAGGGCGTTGGCCGAGGCCGTCCATCGTTCACCTATTTCCTTACCGACAAAGGGTGGCGGCAGGCGGGGGTTACGTACAGCGAGCTGGCTATTTCCTTGTGGGGCGTCATTCAGTCCATCGAATCGTCCGAGGTGAAATCACAATTGATTAACCG
>Ga0315904_10009050_pt1 | contig 13076 bp, 10 predicted proteins | sample LakEriMetagenome_6_FD_203529 | JGI IMG/M metagenome (GOLD analysis project Ga0315904, IMG submission 203529) | Freshwater fungal communities from buoy surface, Lake Erie, Ohio, United States - Buoy 12 MA120 | ecosystem: Environmental > Aquatic > Freshwater > Lake | place: USA: Lake Erie, Ohio... | reverse complement strand
ACGGCCTGGTTCAGCCGCGCCGCCGGTCTGGTCGAGATGTTCGGCAGCCTGGTCACGCGCGCACTGTCGCCGCTCACCCTCGCGATCTACGCAAGCGACGCGCGCAAGGCCGAGCCGCCGGCGGGTCGGTTCCTGCGCGTGCAGGCCATGCTGACCGGCGCCGGATGGCCCTTCCTGGCGGTGCTCGCCCTGCTCGCCGAGCCCGTGATTGCCCTGCTGTACGGATCGGCCTGGGCGCCCTCGGCGCCGATCGCCCGCCTGCTGTGCCTGGTCGCCTGCATCGAGCTGGCGGTGGCGTCGTGGCAGGATCTGCTGGTGTCGCGCGGCGAGGTCGCGCGGGCCAACCGCACGCAGGCGCTGGCCCAGCTGCTGCGGCTGCCAGGGCTGCTGCTGATCGTGCCGCTGGGCCTGACGGGTGCGGCGCTGGGCGCGATGCTGGCCTCGGGGCTGGCCGCCGCGCTGGTGCTGAGCACGCTGCGCCGCGCAGCCGCGGTCGCGCCGCGCGCCTGGCTGGCCGCGCTCGCGCCCAGCGCCAAGACCGCCGCCGCGTGCGCGATCGCGGTGCTGCCGGCCTGGGCTGTGGGCCGCGCGATGCCGGATGCGCCGCTCGCCGCGCTCGCGCTGGGCGCGCCCATGGCCGCGCTGGCGTGGCTGGCCACGCTGCGGCGCACGGGCCATCCGCTGTGGCCCGAACTGATCGCCGCGGCCGCCCGGCTGCGCGGCCGGCCCTTTGCCGCCGGGAGCCCACCATGAGCACAGCAGGCACCCCCGAGGTATCGGTCGTGGTCCCCGTGCACAATGCGGCCGGGCTGATCGTGCAGACGGTGCGCTCCATCCTGGCGCAGCGCGAGGTCAGCCTCGAAGTGCTCGTCGTCGACGACGGCTCGCGCGACGATTCGGCGGCGGCCTGTCTGGCGCTGGGCGATCCGCGGCTGTGCGCGCTCGCCAAGCCGCAGGGCGGGGTGTCGAGCGCGCGCAACGTCGGCATGCGCGCGGCACGCGGCCGCTGGATCGCTTTCTGCGATCAGGACGATGTGTGGCATCCGCGCAAGCTCTCGCTGCAACTGGCCGCGCTGGCCTCCTGGCCGCAGGCCCGCCTCGGCGCCACGGGCGCGCGCCTGTGGCTGCCGGGCGCCGACGGGCGCCACGGCGATCCGCTGCCGCTGCTCGACGACAGCGCGGCAACGCAGCCGAATCCGCGCCTGGCGGGCTGGATCTATCACGAGATGCTGCTGCAGTCGTGCGTGCTCACCAGCACCGCGCTGGTCGAGCGCGCGCTGGCCGCCGAGATCGGCGACTGGGACGAGGCCCTGCCCTACGGCGAGGACTGGGACTGGTGGCTGCGCGCCTCGCGGCTGTCGCCCTTTGCCTATCTGGCCGCGCCGCTGGTCGCCTACCGTCAGCACCTCACCCAGGGCTCGCGTCAGCCGCGTCCCGAGAACTGGTCCGAACGCGTGCTGCAGCGCGCGATCGCCCGCTGGGGCATGCTCGGCCCCGACGGGCGCGCTCCCGACCCGGTGGCTTTCCGGCGCCGCCGCGCCCGCGACTGGCAGGGCCACGGGGCATTGCACCTGCAGGCCGGCAGCCGCGCGATCGCGGCCCGCTCGCTGTGGCAGGCGATCCGGCTCGACCCGGGCAACCGCGGCAGCTGGCAGCTGCTCGCGCGCGCCTGCCTGCCCGGCCGGCCCGCGCCGCTGCCCGTGCCTGCCCCTCCCGACTGCGCGGTGCACGTGCGATGAGCGCAGCCGCCGGCGCCCCGATCGCGGTGATCACGCCGCACTTCCAGCGCATGCCCGGTCTGCTCGCGCGCGCGCTCGCATCGGCCTTCGAGCAGACCGTGGGATCGCGGGTGCTGCCCATCGTCTGCGACGACGGATCGCCGGTGCCGGCGCGCGACGAGATCGCAAGCCTGCCCGCCGCCTGGCGCGCTCGGGTGGTCCTGGTCGAACAGACCAACGCGGGCGCCGGCGCGGCGCGCAACCGCGCGCTAGACAGCGTGCCCGAGGGCACGCGGCTGGTCGCGTTCCTGGATTCCGACGACACCTGGCGGGCGGATCACCTCGCGAACGCCGAGGCGGCGCTTGCCGCAGGCCACGACGCCTACTTCGCCGACTGGTGCTCGTTCAACTTCCCCGGCACGACCAACTTCACCCGCATCGGCGCCCTCGATGCGCAGGCGCACGCGCCCGTGCCCGACGCGCCGCACGCGCGCGAGCTGGGCGTCTCGCCGCTCGAGCACATCGTGCGCGACGGCGGCGGCGTGATCCAGACCTCGACGGTGGTGTACCGCCACGATCGTCACCCGACGCTGCGCTTTCGCGAGGAGTTCTACAACGGGCAGGACTTCTTCTTCTGGATGGACCTCGGCGAGCGCGGCGCGCGCTTCGTGTTCTCCACCAGCGTGGACGCCGACAACGGCGAAGGCGTCAATATCTACCAGGGCGCCGGCTGGGGCACGGAGCGCTCGCTGCAGCGGCTGCGCAACGAGCTGTTCGTCTGGACCTCGGTGCGCCGCTTCTACCGCCTGACCGACGGCCAGCGCGCGAGCAACCGGCGCACCATCCGCAACCTGCAGGCGGGCGTGGTGCGTGACGTGCTGCACCGGCTGCGGCGCCGCCAGCCGGTGCGGCTTGCCCTGCTGCGCGACATCGTCGGCATGGACCCTTCGATCCTGGCGCTCGCCCCCTGGGTGCCGATGCGCGTGCTGCTCGACCGCGGCCGCGCGGCGCTCGCGCGCGCCGCCGGCAACCATGGAGCGCGCCCATGAGACCCACCGTCCTGCTGCCGCACGGCATCGCCCGCAACCGCTACGTCGACGAGGTGGCGCAGGCGTGGCGCGCGCAGGGGTTCGATCTCGTGCAGGGCCCGCAGACACTGTTCGACGCCTGGCACCGCCCGGCGCTGGTCCACCTGCAGTGGCCCGAGGAGCTGTATCGCTGGCACGGCAGCGGGCCGGCGCACGTGCGCGCACGCGCCTTCATCTCGCGGCTCGATGCGCTGAAGGCGGCGGGCGCGCGGCTGGCCTGGACGGTGCACAACCTCGCGCCGCACGACCATCCGGACGATCCCGTCGACCGCGAGGTCTATCAGGCGGTCATCGACCGGGCCGATCTCATCGTCCACCACGGCGAGGCCTCGCGCGGGCTGCTGCGCCAGCGCTACACGGTGGGCGCGGTCCGCGAGATCGTCGCGCCGCACGGCCACTTCGGCGGCTACCCCCAGGGCGGCGACCGCGCGGCCACCCGCGCGCGCCTGCGCCTGCCCGACGAGGCCACGGTGTTCCTGCACTTCGGCCTGGTGCGGGGCTACAAGGGGCTCGACCTGCTGCTCGACGCGTATCGCGCCGCGCGGGTGCCGCGCAAGCATCTGGTGATCGCCGGCACCTGGGCGATCGCGCCGGGCGGACAGAGCCTGAGCGAACGGCTGCGCATGGCCTGGATCAGGCGCTGGGCGCGCACGATACGCTGCGAATTCCGCCACGTGGCCGACGACGAGATCCGCGACTTCATGGCGGCCGCCGACGCCGTGGTGCTCGCGCACCGCCAGGTGCTCAACTCCGGCGTGGCGGTGCTGGGCATGAGCTTCGGCAAGCTGGTGGTGGGGCCCGACACCGGTTGCGTGGGGCCGCTGCTCGCCGAGGGCATCAACGAAACCTACCCGGCCGGCGACACGGCCGGGCTGGCCCGGGCGATGGAACGGGCCGCCGATCCGGCGCGGATCGCGGCCGCGCGTGGCAACGCCGCGATCGCCCGTGGCTGGGACTGGGACCGCAATGCCGCGGCGATCGCAGCCGCGCTCGGGCTGCCGGCACCCGCCCGGCAAGCGGCGATGCTGGAGGACTGATGAGCCTGCCGGCATGGATGCGCCCCCTCGTGCCGCAAGCCCTGCGCGACTGGCGCCGGCGCGAAGCCGTCAAGGCCGCGCTGCTCGAGGCGGTGCGCTCGTCGCAGCCACGCGAGTGCCCGATCTGCGGCCACCGCGGCCTGTTCACGCACTTCGGCCGCCCGCCGCGCATCGATGCGGCCTGCACCGGCTGCGGTTCGCTCGAGCGCCATCGGCTGTTCTGGCTGTGGTTCGCCGGCGACGCGGCGCGCCTGCCGGGCCCGGTGCTGCACTTCGCGCCCGAGCGCGTGCTCGAGCGCAGGCTGCGCCCGCTGCTGCCCGACTATCGCACCGCCGATCTGTTCGAGCCCGCCGACCTGCGCATCGACATCGAACGCACCGGGCTGCCCGACGCCGCCCTCGGCACGATCATCTGCAACCACGTGCTCGAGCACGTCGACGACGCCCGCGCGATGGCCGAACTGCACCGCATGCTCGCGCCGGGTGGACGGCTCGTGTGCTCGGTGCCGATCGTCGAGGGCTGGGCGCGCACCTACGAGGATCCGGCGATGCGCACGCACGAGGAGCGCGCGCTGCACTTCGGCCGCTTCGACCACGTCCGCTGGTACGGGCGCGACTTCCGCGATCGGCTGCACGCCGCGGGCTTCGCGCGCATCGACGAGATCACCGCCGAGGGGCCGGCCGTGATCGCGCATGCGCTGCTGCCGGGCGAGAAGATCTTCGTGTGCCACCCGAACCGCGCGCCCGGCGAGGGCGGTCCGTGACCAGCGCGGTACCACGCGCCACCCTGTTCTCGGTGGGCGAGCGCTTCATCGCGTTCGTTCTGCAGTTCAGCGCGACGGTGGCGATCGCACGCATGCTCACGCCGGCCGAGGTCGGCGTGTTCTCGCTCGCCGCGAGCCTGGTGGCGATCGCCCAGGTTCTGCGGCACTTCGGCATCGGCGACTTTCTCGTGCAGGAGCGCACGCTCGACCGCGAACTGCTGCGCGCGGCGCACGGCCTGGCGCTGCTGGTGGCGTGGCTGCTGGCCGCGCTGCTGTGGCTGGGTGCCGACACCGTCGCCGCGCTCTATCAGGAGCCGGCAGTGGCGCCGGTGCTGCGCATCCTTGCCCTCGCCTTCGTGCTCTCGCCGGTGGGCGCGGCCTGCGCCACGCTGCTCGAGCGCGAGCTCGCCTACGGCCGGCTCGCGGCGGTGCAGGTCACCAGCACGCTGATCTCGGTCGGCACGACGATCGGGCTGGCCGCAACCGGGCACTCGACGGCCAGCCTCGCCTGGGGTGCCGTCGCCGGCAATCTGGCCACGATCGTGGGCTACGGGTTGTTGCGACCGCGCGATCTGCTGCTGCGACCACGCTTCTGCGGCATGCACCGGCTGCTGCGATTCTGCTCGACGATGACGGCGAGCTACCTGATCGAGCAGCTCGCCGCGCGCGCGCCCGACCTGCTCATCCCCCGCAGCCTGGGCTTCGCGGCGCTCGGGCTCTTCGGCCGCGGCCAGGGGCTGGCGCTGGCCGCCCATGAGCTGGTCGTGACCGGATTCGTGCGGGTCGCGCGCCCGCTGTTTGCCCGCGGCGATCGCGAGCCGGCGGCGCTCAGACTAACCTATCTCGCCTTTCTCGAACGGCTCGCGGTGCTGCCGCTGGCGCTCTTCCCGTTCATGGCGCTGTTCGCCGACGCGCTGGTGCGCCTCTTCTTCGGCCCCGCGTGGGCCGACTGCGCGCCGGTGCTCGCGGTGCTCGCCTGCGGCCTGACCTTTGCGATCCCGTGGTACCTGGCGCCGGCGCTGCTCGTCGGCACCGGGCGCGCGGGCGCGATGCTGCGCATCGCCCTGGTGCGGCTGGCCGCCGCGTTCCTGGCGGTTGCGATCGGCACGCACTTCGGGCTGTTCGTCACGGCGCTGCTGCTCGCCGGCGCAGGCCTGCTGCACGTGGCCGCCTACCAGCGCGCGCTGAAGGCGGCAACCGGCATTGGCGTGCACGACCTGGCTCGCGCCTGCTTGCCCTCGCTGCGCGCCGTGCTGCCAGCGCTGGCCATGGCCGCGTTCGCGCGCCTGCTGCCGCTGGCCGACGCCTGGGATGCGCTGGCGATGCTGGTGCTGGGTCTGAGCCTGCTGGTCGCGCCAGCAACCGCGCTCGCGGCGTGGCTCGGCCATCCGCTGCGCGACGATCTCGCCAGCCTGCTAGCCCGGCGCCGAGCCGCGCCCCAGGCGCAGGCATGAGCCGAGCGCCGACCATCGCCACCGGCGCCGGCTTGCCTCGGGCGCATGCCGCTGCCGCACCTCGGCTCACCGTCGGGGTCCCAGCCTGGAACAACGCGGCCACGATCGCGCGCGCCCTCGAATCGCTGCTCGCGCAGGACCTCGGCGGGCTCCGGATCCTGGTCTCCGACGACGGTTCGCACGACGACACCGCCTCGATCTGCACGGCGATCGCTGGCCGTGACCCCCGGGTCAGGGTGGTGCGGCAGCCGCGCAACCTGCGCTACGGCAACTTCGGCTGGCTGCTCGACCAGGCCGACACCGAATACTTCATGTGGGCCGCCGGCGACGACCGCTGGCTGCCCGGTTTCGCCGCGGCCTGCGTGGCCGAACTCGACGCCCACCCCGCACTGGTCGCGGCGGTGCCCAGGGTGGCCTTCGAGCACCAGGGGGTTTCCCTTGGCCTGGCGCAGGGCACCTACGCCCTCACCGGCGAGCCGGCGGCCAATCTCGCCGGGTTTCTCGTCAATCCGGCCGACAACAGCCGGATGTACGGCGTGTTCCGGACGGCGGCGGCGCAACGCTCGTTTCCGCGGACCGCGTTCCACGCCTGGGACTGGGGCTTTTCGGCGGCCACGCTGCGCTTCGGCGGACACGCCGAGATCCCCGAGGTGCTGATGGTGCGCGACAAGACGCCCAGCGACCGCTACGTGGCGATGGTGCGCGAAGACGCGCGCCGGCCGATCGAGCGGGCGCTGCCGGTGCTGGCGATGAGCCGATGGTTGCTGAACCAGCCCGGCGTGCCGCGCTCGCGCGCGGTGATGCTCGCGCTGCTCGCGCTCAATCTGGAGAAGCACCTGCAGTACGCGCAGCGCTTCCATCCGGCATGGGCGGCCCTCGCCTGGCGCCTGATCAATCCCGTGCTGCGTCGCTCACGGGTCGAAGGACGAAACAGGCCTGATCGCCCTCTCCGGCCTCGTTGAGCTGCTCGGCGCGCGCCTGCCACCCTGCGATGCGGGCCGGCGCGAAGGCCGAGCGGCCGGGATCGCGGGCATGCGAGCGCGGGTCGGCAAGGGCGATCCCCATCCGGTACTGCTCGCTGCCCCAGAACTGGAAGGCGTTCGAGTCCCACCGCACCGAGACCGCCTCAAGGCCGGCCGCGCGCGCCGCCCGACGAAAGCCATCGACCCCGAAGAGGAAAAGGTGGCGGGGCGCATCGAGCTGCACCCAGTCGGCGCGGTACTCGCGCCACGCCGCGCCGAGCACCGGGATGCGCACCAGCACGCTGCCGCCGGGCAGCAGCCGCTCGCGCGCGCTGCGCAGCGCCCCCACCGGGTCGGCCATGTGCTCGAGCGAGTGGTGAAACATCACGAGCCCATGGCGCCGCTGTTCATCGTCGAGCACCCCCCGCCTGATCGGCACGCCGGGCGCGGCTTCGCAGTCGCCCGGCACGTAGGCATCGATGCCGGCCAGCCGGCTGAAACCGAATCGCGCCATGGCCCGCAGATGCGTTCCCGCGCCGCAACCGACATCGAGCACCGGCGTGTCCAGCCGCAGGCCCAGCGTCCGGCCCTGGCCGACCAGCCAGGCCGGGAAGTCGGCGGCCAACCATGAGCGCGCGCTTCGGGCTACCGCAGCCACCCTGCCACCCCTGAGCATCGCGCGCGCCAGCAGCCGCCGGGCCAGGCGCGTGCGCGCCGGCTCGTCGACCGGCTCGCCGGCGGCGACACGCGCCCACGCGTAGTAGTCGGCAGGGTAGTAGGGGCTCATGTCGGGCGGCTCGCCGACGAGCTGCACCAGATCGCAGGGCTCGCAGCGCGCGTAGGTGAACGCCACGCGCAGCCCGAGGTGCTGCTCGAGCGCCGTGAACGGCTCGCGCAGCGGGCGGGCGCAGAGCCGGCAGAGCATCGGCTCAACGCGAGGCATGCAGCTGCCGCACGAGCGGGCCGCGCGCCCGCACCGCGGGAGGGACGGCGGCAGCGCTGGTCTCGCGGGCACCGAGCGCGACCAGCGCAAAGGCGACGGCCGCCAGGTAGAACGGGAAATCCCAGTAGCCGATGTTCACGAAGGCGCCGCCGGCCAGATAGCCGATCAGCGACACCTGCAGCATCGCCGCCAGCGACGCGAGGTGAGAACGCTCCGGATCCTTCTGCCAGCGGCGCAGCGCGCGCCGGCAGGCCATCCAAACCAGCAGCCAGAAACCGAGGAACAGCACCAGCCCCGGCCAGCCGTGCTCGCCGAGCGCCTGGAAGTAGATGCTGTGCGAGCTCTTCACGTTGGCGGGGTCGGGCGCCCAGGCCGCGAAGCTGCGCGCCCCGGTGTAGTCGAAGCCGCCGCCGGTCGGCCGCGCGTCGGCGATCCGGATCGCCGTCGCCCAGGCGTTGAAGCGCCCCTGCACCGAGGCGTCCTGCTCGTAGTTCAGGATGCTCGACATGCGGGCCCAGAAGTGATCGGGCATCAGGGCCAGGGCCAGCCCCGCGCCCATCGCGAAGACCACCGAGAACAGCACCTTGCGCTCGCTCTTGAGGACCAGCAGCGCGCTCATCGCGACGATAGCCACCATCGCGCCGCGCGAGTGCGACCCGAGGATCGAGGCGACCACCAGCGCGATCGCGCCGTACAGGCCCAGCCGCACCCAGCGGCGGCTGTCGAAGCGGGCCAGCCAGACCATCAGCGGCACCGTCATCGTCAGGGCGACCGCGAGCTGGTTGTTGTCCTCGATCACGCTACCGGGCGGCCCCCAGACCCGGAAGGCGCCGCCGCTGGCGAGCGTGAACACGCCGCCCTTGATCCCGAAGAAGGCCACGGAAAGCACCGCCACCGCCAGGAAGGCGCGAATGCGCTGCTCGCTCGTGAGCACGGCGAGCGTGACGATCGCCATCAGGTAGATCTTGAAGACCTCGACGATGCGCACCTGCGCCCGATCGGGCTCGAGCGCGAACGCGGTCGTGATGCCCATCCACAAGAGATAGACGATCACCAGCCAGAACCGGCCGATCGCCGGACCGAGCTGCCGATCCCGCTCCCAGGCCAGCGACACCAGAGCGACGATGCCGTAGACCTGTGCCCACGGCATGTCGTAGGCAAAGCTCCACGACAGCCGGTGCGGATTCATGAGCCCCAGCCACGCGTAGACGCAGATCCCGACGAAGGGCCAGCGCAAGGCCACCGGCAGCGCGCCGACCAGCAGCAGGGTGAGCACGAGGTCGCGCAGCGCCATTGCGAATCTCTCCGCGTGCTCAGACGCCGCGCAGCGCGCCGGCTCGGCCGGTCGCGGGCGTGCCGGCGAGGCGCCCCCGGGAAGCGCGCAGCAGGTTGCCGAGCGCCCGCCCCTGGAAGCGCCGCCGGCTGCGATCCCACGGCGTGAAGCGCGGCAGCGCCAGCGGGTCGGTGCCGGCGCCCGCGCAGCCCGGATCGGTGGCAAACGCGAACGCGAAGCCGGCCTCGCGCACCATGCGTGCGTGCTCGTCGCCCCAGTCGCGACCACGGCGGCCGTTCGGATAGGCGAACAGCAGCGGCGGCTCGCCGGTGAGCGTGCGCAGGTCGTCGCGGCCGGCCTCGATCTCGGCGCGTGCCTGCGCTGCGGGCAGCGAGGCGAGGATGGGATGCGAGCGCGTGTGCCCGCCCAGCGTCATGCCGGCCCCGCGCAGCGCCGCGAGCTGCCCGACATCCATCATCGGCGATGCGCCCGCGCCCGCCGCCAGGGCATCCTCGAGCCGGACCACTGCCTCGAGGCGACGCGCCGTCGGCAGCGGCTTGACCAGCGCCAGCACCGCATCGATGGCGGCGCGACGCTGCGCGATATCGTCCAGCGGCAGCGTGGGCGCGGGCACCGGCGCGGCCAGATCCGGGCCGAGCGCCGACAGCGCCAGCGTCGACGCCCGCGTACGCCGCACGGCCTCGATCACGCGGTCATTGAACATGACGCCGGTGCCGAGATAGCCGGTCGCGATGAAGAAGGCGGCGCGCCAGCCGCACCGCTGCAGTTCGGGCAGCGCCACCTCGAGGTTGTCACGATAGCCGTCGTCGAAGGTGAGCATCGCCGCGCGCGCCGGCAGCCGGCCCGCCGCCAGCCGCTCGCAGGCCTCGAGCGGCGCGAGCACCTCGAACTGCTCGGCGATCCACCCGAGCTGGCGCGCGAACAGCGCGCGGTCGGGCAGCTCGGGCAGCAGCGGGTCGGGCGCATCGAGCACCCGGTGAAAGACGAAGACACTCAGCCGACCGCGGCTGCCGGCGGGCGAGATCAGGCGGGTGAGCAGGCGCAGCACGGTATCCGTCGACGCGCTCAGAGCGCCTCGACCGAGGGCTCGCGCACGCGTTCCTGCGCGCGGATCCACAGCTCGAGCGTCATCAGCACCCAGACCATGGTGCCGTAGTAACCGGCATGGCCCAGCTGCAGCGTGCGGTGCAGCTGCACCGGAAACCCGCGGCGCAGCAGCCCCCGGTCCTCGAGGCCGAACAGCGCATCGCGCGCGCGCTCGGCAAGCCGCGGCTGGCCGAGCAGCCACTGGCCGAAGGGCATGCCGAAACCGTGCTTGGGCTTGTCGAGGATGGCGTCGGGCAGGAAGCCGCGCAGCGATTGCCGAAAGAAATGGCGCAACTGACCGCCGCGCAGCTTGCGCGCGGCCGGCAGTGCGAGCGCATGCCCGACCACGGCCGGCGCCAGCATCGGGAAGGCCACCTCGATGCCCGCGGCGTGGCACATCCGCGTCACCTTGGGCAGATCGCTGTCGGCAAGCGTGAACTTGAAGTCGTAGGCAAGCAGGCGATCGAGCTCGGCCGTGGCCGTGCAGCGCGCCCAGACCTCGCGCTCGAGCGCGAGCGGCGAGAACCCCGCCGCGAGGATCTCGTCGGCGAGGACCGATTGCGCGCCGAACAGATTGAGCAGGTTGTGGCGCGCGCTCAGCCTGTCGGGCAGCGGCAGGCGAGCCTGCTCGACGTAACTGCGCGCCTTGCGCACCGGCCACGCTTCGATCGCATCGAGCGGCCCGAGCAGCAGCGGCTCGACGATCCGATCGCGCGCGAAACCGGGCAGCCTGCCGTACTGCGCGAACAGCCGCTGGGTCGCGTAGCGGGTGTTGCCGCCATAGAGCTCGTCGCCGCCGTCGCCGCCGAGCAGCCGCGTGACGCCGGCCCGCGCGGCCAGCCGGGCGCAGGCGAGCGTAGGCACCGCCGACGCGTTGCCGAAGGGTTGCTCGCAGACCTCGGCAAGCGCATCGAGCGTGGCCTCGGCCTGCGCCGGCGTGAGCACGTGCTCGACATGATCGGTGCGGAAATGAGCGGCCGCCAGGCGCGACCAGCGGCGCTCGTCGTGGCTGGCGCTGTCGAATCCGATCGAGAAGGTCCTCACCGGCGCGCCCCGGGCCTGCGTGAGCAGGCCGGCGATCGTCGAACTGTCGGTCCCACCCGACAGGAAGCAGCCCAGACGCGCGTCGGCAACGCCGTCGGCGCACTCGGCCACGCCCGCTCGCAGCGCCTCGAGGAAGGCCGCGCGTTCGACGGCGGCGACGTAGGGCCGGTTCTCCTCGAAGCTCGGCTGCCAGTGCGACCGGACCGCGCAGCGCCCGCCCGACACCGTGAGCATGGTGCCCATGTCGAGATGCGACACCCCCCGATGGATGGACAGCGGCGCCGGCACGACGTGAAAGTGCACGTAGGCGTGGATGGCGCGCGGATCGAGTTCGAGCCCGAGGCCGAGCAGCGCGCCCACGCGCGCCGGGCGCGTGGCCACCGCGATCCGTCCGCCGCGCTCGGCCCAGTACAGCGGCAGGCTCGCGAAACGATCGACCGCGAACAGGCCGCAGGCGCGCGCCGGGTCCCAGACGCCGATCGCGTACTCGCCCGACAGCCGCTGCGGCAGCGCATCGCCGTGGCGGCGCCAGGCCTGCAGCAGCGCCTCGACGGTGCCGGCCGCCGCGGCCAGCCGCGCGAACTCGTCGTCGAGAAAGCGCAACCGCCCGAAGGCGGCCGCACGGGGCGCAAGCTGCGCATCCGCGGCGCCCGCGTTCATGCAGGTCTGCCGGCCACCGGCTGCAAGACGCGCCGGCGCGCGCTCGCCGACGCATGCCTCCAGCCACGGCATGCGGCTGTCGATGGCGCCGCCGCTCACACCAGCACCTCGCGCGCCGGCGGATGCGACAGGAAGGCCGCGGGACTGGCGCTCGGACCGTAGGCGCCGGAGCGAAACACCGCGACCAGATCGCCGGGGCTCGCGCTCGCCAGCGCCATGCGGTCGGCCAGCAGATCGAGCGGCGTGCACAGCGGGCCGACCACGCTCTGCACTTCGACGGGCGCCTGGTCGAGCCGATTGGCGATCGCCACCGGATAATTGCGCCGGATGACCTGACCGAAGTTGCCCGAGGCGGCCAGGTGATGATGCAGGCCGCCGTCGGTCACCAGGAAGACCTGCCCCTGGGAGATCTTGCGCTCGAGGACCCGGCACACGTAGACGCCGGCTTCGGCGACGAGCCAGCGGCCGAGTTCGAGCACGAGCGACGCGCGCATCCGTTCGCGGGCGCGCTCGGCGAGGTCGGCAAGTCCCTGACCGATCGGCTGCAGCTCGAGCGGCCGCTCGGCCGGAAAATAGGGCACCCCGAAGCCACCGCCGAGATTGAGCCACGCGATGCCATGAGACAGCCCGTCGGCGATCCGGCACGCAAGATCGAGCGACTGGCGCTGAGCCTGCACGAGCACCGCGGCGCTCAGGATCTGCGAGCCCGCGTAGACGTGCAGCCCGCGCAGCCGAAGCCCGGCAGCCTCGATGCGCGCGGCCACCTCGGGCACCTGCGCCTCGTCGATGCCGAAGGGGCGGGGTCCGCCGCCCATGCGCATGCCGGCGGCCTTCAGCTCGAAGGCCGGATTGACGCGGATCGCAAGCCTGGGCGCCACGCCCAGCCGCTCGCCGGCGGCCAGCGCATGCTCGAGCTGGGTGGCCGATTCGAGGCTGAGGGTGACGCCGGCGGCCACCGCCTGCGCGATCTCGGCCGCCGTCTTGCCCGGACCGGCAAAGCCCACGTCGGCTGGGTCGACGCCGGCG
>Ga0315904_10009049_pt1 | contig 13078 bp, 9 predicted proteins | sample LakEriMetagenome_6_FD_203529 | JGI IMG/M metagenome (GOLD analysis project Ga0315904, IMG submission 203529) | Freshwater fungal communities from buoy surface, Lake Erie, Ohio, United States - Buoy 12 MA120 | ecosystem: Environmental > Aquatic > Freshwater > Lake | place: USA: Lake Erie, Ohio... | reverse complement strand
TTAGGATTAATCTTAGCATATACACCAGCAGGTACAGGAATAAACTCAGTAGGGTCATCTTCTCTTGGTATTTCAAGAAATCCTGAAGCCTGTGAAGACTTCTCAAGAATAGTAGCATACACGCAATTTTGTGTCGGACCTTCTGAGTCAGCCTTTACAATAAGACGGTCTCCGGTCTCAACTTTTCTTGCGTTCTCGCCTTCAAGTAAGAAGTAAACACTATTGCTGTTCGGGTCCTCAAAAAACAAGTTGCAATAAATCGTCTCGTAATTCTCTTCATCAGGTTTGATAACAAACTTGTATCTTGTTGCCCATACTGGAGGCTTCTGTGTAGCAGGTATTGTTACCTGTATAGAGTTCTTCTTAGAAGACAAACCGCAAGGGATATGTTCTGTATTGTTTAGACTAACTAAAGCCGTTGTAGCCCTGTTAAAATCATCCATATAGACAATACCAATCTCGTAGTCTCTATTGCTATGGAGACTTTGAGTATTACCTATCTCTTGAAACGTAGCCTCAGAGAATGATACACTATAGTACTCGTAAGCAATTTGAGTAGGCGATGAAGGATTGTCTACATATCTCATTGCTGGAATCTGAAGACCAATCTCATCACTTGACGGTGAAGTCACAATACCAATAGGTTGGTTTATACCACTGATTCCACTAGCGGTTTTATCCAATGAACCTAAGTTAGTAGGTAGAGCACAGTTAAATTGGTCAGTAAAAGTAATTCCATTACAAGAGTTTGCTACAGTCTGGATATTGAATACCGTTCCTACAGCATCCTGAAACTCTGTGCTAGTAGCTAGTTGATATACTGATATGTAATCCTTTGATAAGAAAAACGCAAAATTTAATCTAATGTTCTCACTAACCTGAGTAGGAAACGGTGTGTCTCCAGACCACTGGTCGTGAGTTAGTGTCAAGCTCAAATTAAATGCAGAGCCCTCAACTAAATCTTTACCAGTTAAATCAATATACACAATTGAATCCGGAACAGTTACTGTTCCATCAATAGAATAGATTCCTGAATAAAGACTTGTCGCCGTACTGGTAAGACCAATCTCAGTTGATACTAATGAAGTGCTGTATTCAAACTTTATAGGTTGACCTTGTGAATCTACTAAGTCATATCCTTCAACGTAGTTACCATACATTAAGCGATTGCCCATAATCGTTTGGGCCTTAGCAAAACGTGGTACGTTATCGTATAGCCTCAACAATTCTGACTCTGAAAGAACAGTAAATATCTTGCTATTTGTAAATGTGTATTGCTCCTCAGTATTGTCAGTCAATCCTAAGATTTGCTTATCCAACTTCTCAATTACACGGATAATGTTTCCATCAGCCTTTTTAAATAAAAGGTCAATACCAACTACAAGCGGTCCGCCTGTGTTATAGGTGATGATTGCTGAGTTAAAGAAGTTGGTCATTCCCTCATTGAGGAAACTGTCAATGCTAAAGTTAAATGCCTTTGGTGCAAACGCAGGAGCAGACCACTGTGAGGTGGCACTGTACTCTCCGTCAGCATATTTGTATCTGTAAGCAAAGCAAATAAAGCGAGTCTCCAAGTAGTTCTCTTGACCATTGTTGACTATTGGCTGTACTGCCGGCGCCTGCACTGGTGGCTTCTTGATTACCAACAAAGACTCAGCACTTACTGCATCAATGTTAGAAACAGGATTTGGATAGCTCTTAGTGACGTTAATTACTCTTGGAGGATTATAGTCATCGGTAAAGAACAAAAGCTTGTTATCCAATATGTCTACCCCTGTGATGAGGTATTTCGGATTGAAGTTCAACGTGGTATTGATACCACCCCCATCATTAATAGATACAACGTGATACGTAAGAATGTTTGTATTTACGTTAAAAGAAACTATCATGTCCAATTTACCAGTAGCACCTACAGGGAAATTGGGGTCGTGAATAAACCAATAAACAGACTCAGTAGCGCTGTTCTGAATAGCACCTATACATCTAGCGGAAGTACTAAGAAGTGTTCCGTTAATATATGCTAAAGAGGTCAGAGGCAAGTTCCCCTTGGTGTTTTCAATAACGCCTATTTCGGACTGTTCAGTTGAACCCATCCTTACGTTCATAGCGTCAATGTACTCACCATCAGGAAGCAGTCGTTCATCAACGACTTTATTCATCCTGCCCGCTACAAAGTTTCTTGTAAGTTTTGTCATCTTATTTGATTTGCTTATCCAATCCTCTCAAGTTCATCAAGAGTCTTCCGGGATGAATGTTGCTAATTCTAATCTTTGCGTTTCTCAATAGCGCAGACTTTTCCTTACGGGCACGAGCGACAATATATTCTTGCACACCCAGCTTGCTATTCAGAATTTCATACTGAATGTAAGCATAAATGTACTTCTCAAACAATTTGTTTACGGTAATTTTAGAATTGTCTCCTTGTTCCATACCATCTGATACGTACTCAAGGATACACTGCTGACCAGTCATTGGTGAATCAAAGTTGATTACTCCAGCCTTGCGGTCAATGTTAAACGTAGGATTGAAGTTAGCAGTCTCAGTATCTAAGCCATAAGCGGCTCCAATGTACCCCTCGAAATACCACATCCCATCGTAGTTCCATCCCTCATTACCATCAAACTGATTGTCCTGATTAAGGTAGATGCTCTTCTTGATATGGGTTAATCTATCGAAGTCAATGTCAGAATACTCAGGAGACAAAGCATTACCATTTTGGTCAAACAATATCCTGCCCTGCTGGTCTTGTAAATATGCCTTAGATGAAAGCGTCTGAATGTTCTCAGACAATGGACGAAGCCATCCATCCTTGTACAAGGAAATACGAACCCAGTTAACGTAGTCAGATGGTAGAATATATCTCAATGTGTCAGGCACTGTAAGCTCTAACACTTTGATTTCTTTGAACGCATCGTAGTTTAACTCTTGAATGGCACGCTTCGCATGAAACAAAATCTTATACCGCTCCTCATTATTAACCAATGAATGGTTGCCAGCATACATCAACAAGAAATTGGTTACAATATCCTGCAAGCTGACGTATTGATAGGACCCCCAATTGTTGTCCTCAGGAGTGGTTCCCCCGTTCTCATAATACTGATACTGCGATATATATGCCATAAACTATAATTTTTATTGGTTTTGTTCAATCTGCTCTTGAGCCATAGCAAATTGGGTAACCTCTGTTTCACGAATAGATACACCACAATACTGAAGAATCTTAGTTACCAACTTGTACTCGTCTTCTGCAGGCACCTCAAAGTCTTGATAGTCTGGTTGAGACTGATTGAATACTGGCTCTCCATTAGCAAGGGTTACGTAAGTCCACTTAGGCTCCTTAGGGTACCTAAAGTAGTTTGCCTCAACCTCATTTGCTAAGTTAAACGTAGAGGGGTAAACAGTTAGTACTGTGCCTTCCTGAGTGTATGCTGGATACATCTCAGTAGGCGCAGTAAGGTTTGAGCTGTTTAATAAGGTGATTCTTGTATGAGGTACTTTCTCTGCTTCTCCCTTGAGTACTCTCGGGCTTACTGAAGCATCGTAGCAAAGAATTTTGTTGATAAGAAAGTAATCAAATCCGGTTGTAATTACTGATGGTAAGAAGAACCGGTTTGTAGCAGGAGCAACTTGAGTCAATGTGGAGGTAACAGAAAACAATTCCATCGCCTCTTCAATTGGTTTTCTCAAGTCAGCGTACTCAGTTCCTGATTGACGAGAATTTTCCAAGTTGATTAACTTGTTGTACTCAGAAAAGTATTCCTCAAATATCTCAAGCTGCGCCTGAAGAGCAAACAAGTTGAAGTCAGAGGGAGATATGTACCCGTAGTTATTCTTGTTTAGAATAGACAGCACGGTATTTCTTACTGAGTTTATCATTATTTCCTTTTTTACAAATATACAGAAAAAAAAAGAGGGCACAAGATGCCCTCCTTTCTACTCAATCTATCAATCAATCTATGCTAAAACGGCTTCTAACATCTTCAGTGAGTCAATTCCCTCGTCTGTTTGTAAGAAGTGTCCTACCATTTCGTATGGGTCTTCGCCATAAGGAACCGATAGCATTTTCTTCTTATTGGTCGGGGTATTGTACCACACCTCTTTGTCTCCATTTCTCAAGATTAATAGCTTGTTCTCAAAGAACAAACGTATTTTAGCTTGGTACTTCAATTCGGGGTCATTCAATATATTCAAGAACTCCTTAGGGTCTGTCTTGGCAAACACCAAAATATCACGTCTTAATTCAGCAGTAGACACTGTTGATGGGTCCTTGCCAAACATTACTCTTGTAAGAGTCTCAATCTGGTCGATACTTAATTGACGTGCTTCTATTAGCGCCTCAACCTCCAAGTTCAAGTCATCAACTTCTTCTGCTGCTTCTTTCTCTTTGTCAACCTCTGAGAAGATAATTCCATTCAAAGGATGGTAGTGCAAGAACTGCTGCAGAACTGGATTTTGTTTTGGCACTCTTAGAAATCCATCTTCAAAGATAATCGGCTCAATGATAGCGTTACCATCTTGCTCATCCTCAAAGGGAGACTTCTGATTGGAAGCGTATCTAAGCGCACGATTGACATTGTTCTTCTCGTCAAACCACATAAGAGGGAATCTCGGGTGGTTTCTTGAAGCCAATGTATATGATAGGGGATTCCCTAATTTTAATTTGTAGACTTTATCTACAGGGGTATGAATCTTTGCCATTTGTTATTGGATTAAATTTGATTTAATTTTTAAAAAGGAGAGTGTCTTTAAAGACACCCTCCATATTTTACTTATCCAAATCTGAACAAGATGAAGTTGTTAGCACCCAAGGTACATACACAACGCTCAGATAGGAAGTTAACCTCCATTGCATCAAGGTCGCTAGTAGCAGCACCACCAGCAGAACCAGTAATCCAAGTCTTGTAACGTCTGTCTTCAGCTTCAGAAGCTCTGTAACGTACGTGCAAGAATGGACGCTTAGCGTTCTTACCCATGATTTGGTCATACACTGAAGTAGAACCAGCAGGAACCAACAAACCAGTGATAGTACCAGTTGCAGTACCAGCAGTTTGGTTCAAACCACCACGCATAGTTGGGTCGTTCAAGTACTTCCAGTCAGACTTGTAGAAGTCATAACCTCTACGGAATCCAGTGAAACCAAGGTTCAACGCCATGTCAACGTCATTGTCGAACAAACCGTAAGATGCAGAAGCAGATACACCACCAGAGTTGTAACCGTTAAGGGTTGCCAACATATTGTCGATGTCGAAAGACAATCCACGGTTAACGAAGATTACGTTCTCTTCGATAGCTCCTTGCTTGTCAAGACGAGATACGATGGTGTCCCACTCAGAAAGAGAAGTTGGGCTACCGCCTCCCCATACGTTACCTCTGTTGTTAACAACATAGAAGATACCTTCAGAACCCATCATACCTGCAGTCTTAGCACCGGAACCGGTTGCAGCAGGAACTGCTTCAATCATTGCAGTCTCAAGATAGTCTTCGAAACGTAGACGAGTCTCGTGCTCAGACTTCAAATACCACAAATAACCAGTAGCACCGTTCTCAGTAGTAACTTCAACCCAACCAATTTGAGCCATGTCAGAACCGTTAACCGCATACTTATCTTTGATGATAATAGGGTTGTTAGAGAAGATTTCGTCTTCAGATTCCAAAGAACCTACCATTCCGTTGGTTCCTTTCTTAAATTCAGAACCGTAAATGAATACAGTACACTGAGTAGATACAGCAAACGCCTGTCCAGAAGCTTCGTAGTAAGCTACTGTGAAAGTAGTTGCAGAAGGTACAGCAGTAACGATTGCTTTATTGAACACACCTGAAGCGTTGTTCTGAATCATTACAGTTTGTCCAACACGGATAGCAATGTAAGTAACACCTGAGTCAGCTACAGTGAAGGTAGCAGTGTTTGCGTTAATTGCTGCCGCTGAAGTACAGTTGGTGTACTTAATATGTAGGCGGCCTTGTTCTGCCCATTTGATTTGGTCAGAGTTAGAAGGCATCTCAGCTCCAACCATTCTAAGGAAAGAAGCGATTGTTCTATTACCATAACGCTCAAATTCTTTCTCGTAAGTATCAGGAAGATACTGGTTCAAGAAGTTGAAGTTGGTAATGTAGTTTGTTTGCAACGCTACCTGTTCAGCACTTGGCTGAAGTTGAAAGGTAGGATTACTTAATAATGTACCTGCCATTGTTTTTTAGTTTTTTGTTTTACATTTTTTTTATGCTGCGGATTTTCAGGTTTCTACCTGAATCAGGGTTTACCGCCCTCACCTGCACGCTGCCTGTTGCTTTGCCAACCTCAGGAACCTTGCGGTCTGACATATTAATGTTCTTGATTTTACGAGTAACATCGTCAGTCGCATCGGACATCCCTTGTTCATAAAAGAACTTGGCAAACTTCTCAGGATGCATTGCTATTGACAAGGACCTATGATAGCCAGCTGCGTCTTTAATCATCCCTTGCTCATCCAAAAACTTATTGATAAAGTTCTGTGGTGTTGACTGGACTTTCTTCAACTCATTGGCATCCCCGGGAGCAAACATAATTCTCTTGTCATTAACATTGAACTCAAAACCTTTGAACTCTCCGCTAAAAACCTCGTCCGTCTTCTGGTCAAACCATTGACGCTTACGCTTGGTCTCTTCCTCTATGGTCTTTGCCTCTTGAATGTACTGCTTGTAACTATCGTATGCCTCCTTCTCTTCATCAGAGATAGACGCCTGTCTTGACTCAAGTGGCATCTTATACTTCTCCTTCTGAGAATTGAAATACTTCTTAGCTTCAGCAAGTACTTTCTTTTTTGCGATTTTTGCTTTCTTTACGGTTGACTCATCATCCAACTCTTCGTCAAATCTGTAGTCATCCATCAAAGCCTCGATGTCATCACTATCGAGCCCCTCCTGCGTAGCAGTCAGGTATTCTTTAAGAAGTTGGTCAGGATTCATTTCATCAAAGTCCTTCTTCAATTTGAGGAAGTCCTCGAATCCACGCCCTGTATCCTTCTTGTATTGCAAATAAGCAGCTACATCTTCAGGTAATGGCTCTGAGTCTTTACGCTCAGCAACCAAATCATCCAGAGAGTTAATCTGCTTATTGTACCTTTTTCCAATATATGAAAGAACGTCTTCATCTCTCAACTCTTGCGCTGCTGCTGGAGTAGCGTCAACGCTATTAGTTGATTCTTGACCTGCACTGGTTTCTTGACTAACAGATTCCTCGTGCTTATCAAGCAATTCTTTTTCAACTTCTTGAACACTCTTAGGTTCAATAATGTCTAGTGACCTTACCTTTAGTTCCATTTGATTCGATTTAATTTATGCAAACTTATATAAAATTTTCAACATTTTTAACGAGGTTCAAATTCCGCCAAATCAAAGCCATCCATGCTATCCTCATTTGATTCAAAGTTCATTGGAGGTAAGTTATTCTTTCTTTGGTTAATCAACTTAGATTGCTCAGTGTTTTGCTGGCTAATCCTTTTAGCTTTTGCATCCTCCTTCATCTTCTCCCTCTCGGTCAAACTTCCAACATCAATACCACGAAGCCTGATATTGTAATCAAACTCTTCTCTCATTAGCTGAGACTTGAGTGCTGCTTCGTTGTTAGACTTCTCAATGTCAAAAGCCACCTCTGCTTGTTTGAGTTGCATCTTAGCCCTAGTCTCTAGTTCTATTTGCTGCATGGCTGCTTCCGCTGCCATCTGCTGCGATTGCATTTGCTGCTGAGCAATGATAGCCTGCTTCTGCATAGCCATCTTCTCCTCACGCTCCTGCAACTTAACTCGCTTCATCTTGAGCAACTGGTTAGCAAGCTTTATGTTCTTAATCTCCCGGATGTCAATTGCATCCTCAAGGTTAATGTCTCCTTTAGACAAAGCCATCTGAATGTTGGCCTCAAGTTGAGCCTTCTGCTCTTCATCAGGTGATACCTCGATAAAGATACCAAAGTCATAAATGTACAAGTCCTTAATCTCATTGAGAATAGAGACGTTATACTTCCCGATTTGGTTAGCGAACTCGTCCTTGAAGTCAGAATACTCTAGGATGTCAGCAACTCTGTACGTTAAAGCTTCAGACAATGAACGATAAATGTACAAAGAAGCATCAAGAATATGTCTTGTCGCTGTATTTGAGTTTAGCGCTGCCAATTTCTGTAGACCAACCAATGAGTTAGGGTCAGGCATTGAGCCGTCTCTTGCCTCATTAAGACCTGTAACAGAACGAATCATGTCAATGTAATGATTCATATTGGTAATAAGCATCTGTGTCTTGGATGCCCCTGAGTTGGATGTCAACTGCTGAATAGGAACTCTAGCATTGTTAAAGTCACCATCCTGTGTAAAGCTACGACCAATGACACTACCTGTCTGGAAGTATAGCCTCAATGCATCCTCAGGGTTGTAAGCATTACCGGTGCCCAAGTCAATCTCATTGAGACCATCGGCATCAATGAATACACCATCAGGAACAGTACGTGCAATAACCTGCTGCAGTTTCAAGTGAGTAATTTGAATCAAGTCAGCAAAAGGTATCATTCTTCTGCATAGGGATTCAATAACTCCCTTATACATACGTGGAGCGCAAGCGACATAGTTTGGCAAAGCGTGCTGGGATGCAGACTTTGGTCGAACCATGTTCTCAGACAGTCTCCACTGCAAAAGAATGTTGGTACCCATAACCATAATACCATCATACCAAACGTCAATGGTTTTCTCAATCTTTTCGAAGTTTCCTTCCTCCATCATTTCTGTAGGAGGGTTGAATGTATCATCCTTCTCAATAACACGAGAGCCACCGCCTTCAAGTTTCTTTTTCTTGTAGACGATTTTCTTGGTGCTCTTGTAGTTGAAGTATAGTAGTGTGCAGGTATCTCTGAAGAACATACTGTTCTCGTAGAACTGCGCTACGTTGTAATAGTCATACCATGCTTGGCTGTATTGAGTGATTTGTTGCAAGTCTTCTTTAGTAAGAGACTGGTCAATCTTCATCAACTCAGTAATAGGAAGGGTTTTAATCTCACCCCAGTAGAAGCAATCCTTGAAGAAAGGGTCCTCAGTATAACTATACACCACGTTAGCCGGGTCTACATAAGACACTTGAACACCAGTCCCCTGAAGGAACTCGTGCTTAGCAATACCAATACCAATGGTGGCAATATCGTAGTTCAATCTCTTACGGGTATCATCGTAGTGATTCTCGTCAAAGATTGTGTTAATGGCTTCTTCTTCAGCAATCTCAATGGCAGGCTTATAGTTAAGCTGCATATACAATGACAGTTCCTCGTCTGTTTCAGGGAGTTGCTCAGGGTCCATTAAAAATGCATCAACCCCTGTTTTCTCTTTGATGGTAGAAAGAATGTCTTTAGAAATCATTTGGGCTTCTACCATGTCCTGATACTTACTTCTCTTGGCTTGAGACATTGCATCCTGTGCATAAGCCTTAACCTTGAAAAGCCTGTCGGACATTCCGTTTACAACAATGTCAATAAACTTTGGTAGAATAGGAACTGGAGTCCAGTCCAAGTTTAAGTAGGATAGGTCTCCATCAATGGCTAGTTCATTCTTGTATTTACCAATAGGCTGCTCACCTCGTGCGTATAGCCTTAGCCTACGGAAGTCTTGCCACTGGCCATAGTATCTACAAGAGGTACCATCTTTTCTAAACCATTCGTATTGAATAGCCTGACCTACCTGAAGGCCAAAAGTATCGGACGCCTTCTCAGCGTCAGTAGCCAACTGACTCGGGAAAGATGTCGCATTTATTTCGACTGTTATATTTTTCATCTAATCAACTGACTTTGTGTGCCTTCATTCTTATATTTAGCGAAGTTAATAATTAATTTCGATTCTTTTTTCTCAGGGATATACAGGTGCTTCTGATTGGCCATAATGACCAATCCTGAACTAATACAAGCATCGAATCTAGTTCGGTCATTGATGTCAAATTTAGCCCAATCCTCAAGCGTTCTAGTGAACGGCATCGTGCCCATCTCCTCAGGGTCTCTATACTTTGACTCCAAATCAAACCCAATGAACTTCTCAATATACGACTCAATCGCTGAGGCGTGTGCCTGCTTAACATCTTCTGAGGTGTTTGGGATACCACCCAACTCTCTCTCAGTCTTAGTCAACTTGGCCAACTGCTTGTCAGGTCTGTTGATTGAGAACCCCCTGTACCCCCTATTCTTTAGGTGATACAAAAGCCTTGGCTTGTTATTCTCAACTAATATAGGCATTCCATAGAATACGCACGCCATCAATACTTCCTCAAAGAATATCTCTGCAGTCTGAGGACGTGCAATGTACTCCAAGAAAAATTGGTTAACAGGCGCATCGTCCATGTGGAACTTGGTCATTCCGTGGAGGGCTCCATTAGAACCACGACCACCAACAACCGCTGAGATGTCATAAGAGTCACAGCCAAATGAGCCAATGTGCTCATTGCCCGGGTACCTGATGCCATTACGGATATGTACGTTATTCTGCAGATGCTTAGGAGGAGCCCAACTTATATTGAACCTACCCCTTGAGTCAGGGGTCCAAATCACCTGAGTATCTTTTATGCCATCCTTCCAAGAGAACATACCACGAGTAAGGTAGTGCTCCTTAATCATTGAGTCATTGTAATCAATCTGCTGATAGATTTTGGTCAGGTTAAATAGAGCCTGCTTACTCTCATCACGGAATGCGTGTGACTCAGTTCTAGGGAACTGTCGGTAAAATTCGTTGAGCGCATCAGCGTCATTCTTTAATGAATCAACCTCAGCCTCCCAGTAATCAACCGCACCATTCTTAATCCAGTTGCCGTCTACACCTGCAACAGGTTGCTCAGGCTTTCTAAATACTGGATGACCAAACCTATCAATGAATCCTTCCATATTCCACTCCATAGGAATAAATATGGCATAGAGCCCACTCTTAGTCTGGCCATTTGCATTTCTAATCTTGACGTTTGACTCCTCGTAAATGTCCTTAAAGTTCTGCCCTCCTTTGCTTAGCGCATTGGACGTAGAACCCATCATACACTTGCCGATAATCTTGCTACCCAAACGCAAGCAGGTCTTGGTTACACGCCAGTTCTCTTTAATGTTTACAGGTTTAGTCCACTTACCGCTTTCATCGTGCGCCAAGAATAGTAGCTTCTCACCATCATAAGAGTTGTCCTCGGTGTTCTTCCAGTCAATAGTAGTATCAAGTCCGTCAATCTCAGTGTCGTCAGACTCATACATATTCTTCTTGGTAATCTTGGATGCAGGAACCCTAAAGGCCAATTCAGTCTTTGGTCGGTCCATACCATCCATGACTGGCTTGAAAAAGAAAGGAAGCCGGCTATTGATAGGTACCACCTTGTCGGTGAACATCTTCTTAGCATCAGCACCAGTCTTTGAAAGGATACCAATACGTGCATCACGTGCAAGCGTGCCTATGTTTACGCACTCTGACGATGACATAAAGGAGAATCCGGAACGTCTAATCTTTAGGTATATCATACCAAATGACCTCGAGTCTGCACGGCAGGCTTCCCAGAATATCCAATAGATACGGTTGGCCTCACGGAAGTCAGGGTACCCTACGTCAATACTAGACCACTGTAGGTACATATAATGAGAGCCTGTTATATAGGTCTTAACCCCATTGTTCATAAACCAAAAGCCCTGCTCTCGGTGGTCGAACTCCTGCTCAATGTAATCAATCCATCGGTCCTTAAATTCCTTTGGCCTTTCGTTCCATTGGAATATGGATTGAATCTTGGCCAATTCCTTTGGCAAATCTTGACGCTCCCAGTACTGCTCGCTTTTACTATTGTGTCTTTGAAGACACTTTTCAGGAGCCAGTGGAAGCGCAATCTTTAATCCAGATATTTCTACGACATCACCTATCTGTCCAGTCTTAGATATGACAACAACGTCATACTGGTCGTTATAGCCATAAAGCCACGACCTCACTCCATTTTTTTTGGAGATAACTCCTGCCGGTATGTAATCTTTAATTACCCGGCACAGGTTATTGTTTTGACCTTCGTTCTGCAAATCCTTGTTTGGTATCTGTTTTACTTACTCCACGCTCTGCGGAGTCAATGTTCTCTTTCTCAGCCTCAATACGATTGAGTATCTCAAACGCATCAAAGATTGCTAACTTCTTAGCCGCAGCAGCGTTCTTCATCTTGTCTGCGGCTACATCAGCGCTATCATCATCGCTATTGATGATGTTCTCCTCAGCAACTTTTATCAAATGACTGACAGCCTTGTAGCCAGCATTGATAATACGGAGCTTTATATCCTTAGTGTCTTCTCTCATTTCTTTTCAAAAATATCACTTGAATCAATCGAGCTTTCTCTCCTTCTCCAAAATTTTCAAAAAGGTTTCGTGAATGAAGCAAGTCTGAATTGAATGCTACCATTCGATTAAACTTAGAGTAGACCACTGCTAGTGGCTTTTTCTCTTCGTCATAAATGGTAGTTCCATCTTCATTTGGTGCCTCCTCACTCAGATACAAGATACAAGTAATATCTCCCATCATTTCGTCAGTATGCACAAAGTTTGGCTCCTGTTGATTCAATGGTGACTTACGAACAAAGTTTACATTTACTTTGTAACCACCAAATACAGCAGTGACATATTGGGAAAATTCATCGTAAATGTCACGTGGCTGTATGTTCCGGAATACGTTGTCTCCGTCTGCCACGTCTTGAAATCCATACTTGTGGATGTCTGCCACATATTCTTTAGGGTCTTTTAATACGTTGTCGAATGTGATTAGATTCATAATTTGATTGTTATTTGATGGTCGTACATTCGGTATAACTTTTCCTCATCGACAGTAAACTCATACTCGCTGTCAGGACTAAAGCAAACCATATCTCCTTCTTTGACGCCATGCGTTAAGAGATACTCATTAGGGTATTTCATTATACCAACGAGTGGCTCCTCAGAAATTGGCTTCTTGATATAACTCTCAGTTGTTGGAATTGGCTTTACAAAGCAATAGCGGTCATACGCATTCCAAGCGTATCCATCGTTGTACATGAAGAATTGGTCAGCATCAATAAAGAATATGTCGTCTCTAAAAAAAGACTTCC
>Ga0315904_10009048_pt1 | contig 13078 bp, 11 predicted proteins | sample LakEriMetagenome_6_FD_203529 | JGI IMG/M metagenome (GOLD analysis project Ga0315904, IMG submission 203529) | Freshwater fungal communities from buoy surface, Lake Erie, Ohio, United States - Buoy 12 MA120 | ecosystem: Environmental > Aquatic > Freshwater > Lake | place: USA: Lake Erie, Ohio... | reverse complement strand
TCGGGGTTGGCGCGCAACGACTCGCGGTATTTCTCCGCGGCCTTGGCCCATTCCTCTTTCGCCCCGTGGATGTTGCCGATGTTGTAGTCGGCGGCGGCACGTTGGCGGGCATCCGAGGTCATTCCCTTGAATTGTTCGAACGCGGCGACCGCCTCATCGAACTTGCCTTGGCGCGTGAGGGCGTTGCCGAGGTTGAAGACCAGGCGGGCGTCGTCGGGTGTCACGAGCAAGGCTTCGCGGTATCCGGCTTCCGCGGCGGCGTAATCTCCCTTCTCATAGGCCTCGTTGGCCTTGCGGGCGCCGTCGGTGGAGACGGCGAACATCAGCAGAAAAAGGGCGACGACGGCTTTCATCACATCGATTCGGCTACGGAGACGGCGGTTTCATCCATCTCCAGATTGTTGAACACATTGGCCACGTCATCGAGCTCGTCCAAACGCTCCATCAGTTTGAAATTCCCGATGAGGTGTTCCTCTGAAGCTGCAACGGTGGTCATCGGAAGGTAGTGTGTTTCGGCCGACATCGGCTTGAAACCGGCCGCTTCCAGACCGCTTCTCACGGCATACAGGTCTTCGAACCGGGTTTCGATCTCGAAGACGTCGTCTTCGGTACGGATGTCTTCGGCGCCGCTGTCGATCGCGGCCATGGTGAGGGCGTCTTCATCCGTGCCGGACTTCGCCACTTGGATGATGCCTTTCCGCTCGAAGAGATAGGCCACCGATCCGCTGGTGCCCAGGTTTCCGCCATACTTGTTGAAGAGGGGACGGATATCGCCCACGGTCCGGGTCGGGTTGTCTGTGGTGGCCAAGATGAGGTAGGCGATGCCTCCGGGGCCATATCCTTCATAGACCAGTTCCTGAAACACGGCCGCATCTTTTCCATCGCCGGAGCCTTTCTTGATGGCGCGGTCAATGTTGTCTTTGGGCATGTTCGCGGCTTTCGCGTTGTCGATGGCCAGAGACAGACGTGGATTGCCGGACGGATCGCCTCCGCCGTCGCGTGCGGCGACGGTGATCTCCCGGATGATCTTGGTCCACGTTTTCGATCGGGCCGCATCCACCAGCGCTTTTTTTCGCTTGATGGTGGCCCATTTGGAATGTCCTGACATAGGAAAGGCGTTGTGTTCGATGTCTTTTTACAAACAGACCTTGAATATACGAAGCTCCCGAATCCCAAAAGTCCGTACCATCAAACTATGAACATCGGAATCGTCGGTTATCCCACCTATGGAGGCAGCGGAGTCGTTGCCACCGAACTGAGCAAAGGTCTGGCGGCACGCGGACACAAAGTCCATTTTCTGAGCTACGCCCGCCCGCAGCGTCTCGATGCGTTCAACACGAACATCATGTTCCATGAAGTGACCGTGAACGCGTATCCGTTGTTCGAATTCCCTCCCTACGACCTGGCCTTGGCCAGTCATATGGTGAACCTCATCGAGCACCAGAAGCTCGATCTGCTTCACGTGCATTACGCCATTCCTCACACCACGAGCGCGTATCTGGCCAAGCAGATCATGGGCGACCGCGCGAAGAAGGTGCCCATCATCACCACGTTGCACGGCACCGACATCACCATCGTGGGCAGCGATCCGAGCTATCTGCCCGTCGTCAATTTCTCCATCAACCAGAGCGATGGCGTGACCGCGGTCTCCGATTACCTGCGTGATGAGACCTATTCGCGGTTCGACATCCACAACGAGATCGAGGTGATCCCGAACTTCGTGGATCTGAACGTATTCAAGCGGAGCAACAAATCCCACTTCCGCAAAGCCATCTGCAACGACGACGAGATGATCGTGACGCACGTGTCCAATTTCCGGAAAGTGAAACGTGTGGAGGATGTGGTGTTGACCTTCGCCTATCTCCGCAAAGCCGGGGTGAAAGCCAAGCTGCTGATGCTGGGCGACGGACCCGAGCGCATCCCTCTGGAAGCGCTCTGCCGCGAACTCGGCGTCTGCCAAGACACGCGCTTCCTTGGAAAACAAGACAATGTCGAGGAGATCCTGTCGGTGACCGACCTGTTCCTGATGCCATCCGGCTCGGAAACCTTCGGTCTGGCCGCGCTCGAAGCCATGAGCTGCAGCGTGCCGGTGATCAGTTCGGATGTGGGCGGCTTGCCGGAGCTGAACCGCGACGGCGTGACGGGCTATGTCTGCGCGCTCGGAGATACCGACGCCATGGGCGCGGCCGCGGTGAAGATGCTCACCGACAAAGCCCTGCATGCGAAAATGGCCAAAGCCGCTCGGCATCGCGCCGAAGACTTCGAACAGGAGAAGGTCATCGCGCAGTATGAGGCCTACTACATGAAGGTGTTGGCGAAACTGGCTTAAAGCACGCCTTCCATCGTCTCCCGAATCAGTTGATCCACCACGGCTTTGGGATCGTTGGTGGAATGGAAGGTGGCCAGCTGACGGTCGGCGGAGGTTCCGTTTCGGAGGATTCGATGAATCACAGCGATCTCCTCACGGGCGCCGATGTCGTCGACCACGTCGTCCACGAAGCTCAGCAGTTCGAAGATGAGCGCGCGGGCGTCCACTTCCTTCTTTTTGCCGAGGTCGAGCAGTTTCCCATCCAGGCCCCAGCGGACCGCGCGCCATTTGTTCTCCTGGATGAGCTCTTTGCGGTAGACCCGCCAGCTCATGTTGTTCCGGCGAAGCTTCATCAGCTTGGCCACCAACGCCACTTTGAGCGCGCAGATGGCGATGGCTTCGTCGAGACGGGTCACCACGTCGGTGATCCGGAATTCAAGGGTCGGATAGCGCGGCGATGGACGCAGATCCCACCGGATCTTGGTCGGCTCATCGAAGCAGTTCGTGGAGATGGCGACATCCAGGTACTCCATGTAATCGCCCCAGGAACGCAAGGTCGGAGGGATTCCGGTGCGGGGAAGCGCCTCGAACACCACCGATCGGTACGATTTGAGGCCGGTGTCGTACCCGTCCCAGAACGGTGAGCTGGTCGACAGCGCCAGCAGGTGCGGACAGAAATAACTCAACTGGTTCATCAGATCGATGCGTAGGTCGTCGTCTTCGATGCCGATGTGCATGTGCATGCCGCAGATGAGCAGCTGCCGGGCCAGCACCTTGTTCTCGAGCACCAACCCTTCATAGCGGGTGCGTTCGGTGATGGCCTGGTTCGTCCATTTCGAGAACGGATGCGTGCCGCAGGCGATGATGTTCAGGCCGTTGGCCTGGGCGATCTCGTGAACGGTCTTGCGGGCATGCTTGAGATGGGCGTGGGCGTCCTGGATGGAATGGCAGACCGGCGTGCCCACTTCCACCTGGCATTGCAGCATTTCGGTGGTGATCTGATTGCCGAGTTTGTCTTTTCCGTCTTTCAGGAAAATCTCGACCGCGGAGCTGAGTTCACCGGTCGTGGGATCCACGATCATGTACTCTTCTTCGACGCCGATGGTGAAGGGAAAGGTGGGTTTGGCCATAATGCGGGAAAGTACACCGCCGTTATCTAACTTCAAGAAAAAAGTGAAGCCATGAAGTCCTTTCTCCTCATTTTCGTCACATTTGTCGCCATCGGCACCTCACAAGCGCAGGTCTTGGGCTTGAAAGACCAAGCCGCGTGGCGCGATTCCATCCTGGAGCGGCGCCTGACCGTGCTTCTGCCCGACCTGATGGAGCGCGCCTCGATCGATGTCTGGGTGATCATCGGCGCCGAGTACAACGAAGACCCCGTGTTGAGAACCATGCTTCCGGCCACCTGGCTGAGCGCTCGGCGCACCACGATGCTGGTGATCGCCCGGAACCGGGTCTCGGGCGGAATCGACCGCTTGGCCGTGGCTCGGTACGATGTGGGCCGCAGTTTCAAGAGCGCGTGGAACCCGGACAGCGAGCCCGACCAGTTCAAGCGCTTGGCGCAGATTGTCTCGAGCTACCAGCCGGATCGGATCGGCATCAACACCTCGTTGAATTTCGATCATGCGAACGGACTCACGCACACCGAACACGCCCGTTTCATGGACGCGCTCCCGTCCCGGTTGCGCCGCAACGTGGTGAGCGCGGAAGCTCTGGCCGTGGGATGGCTCGAAACGCGGATTCCCGAAGAGATGGCCATGTACACGCATGTGAACGAGACGGCGCATGCGATCATCGAGCGGGGTTTGTCGAGGGAGGCGATCACGCCCGGAGTCACCACCACCACCGAGCTGCAGTGGTGGTTCAGGGAGACGGTGCGAGGAATGGGGCTGGATGTGTGGTTCCATCCGAGCGTGAGCGTGCAACGTGGCGGGGCTCCGGAGCACGCGGGCGATTTCTCAACGAAGCCGGGGGAGGAGGTGATCCGCGCCGGTGACCTCGTGCATCTGGACTTCGGAATCCAATACCTCGGCCTGCACACCGACACGCAGCGCATGGTTTACATCCTCAAGGAGGGCGAGACGGAACCGCCGAAAGGCCTGATGGCGGCGTTCGAGAAAGGAAACCGGCTCCAAGACATTCTGACCGGGAATTTCGCCTCGGGACGCACCGGAAACGACGTGCTCAAGCGTTCACGCACCCAAGCCATCGCCGAGGGGCTGCGTCCGAGCATCTACACCCATCCCATCGGGTTGCACGGACACGCGGCAGGAGCCACCATCGGCATGTGGGACAAACAGGACGGCGTTCCGGGGGATGGCGATTACCCGCTCTATCCCGACGCATGCTGGAGCATCGAGCTGAACGTGACCGAATTCGTGCCGGAATGGGACAAGGATGTGCGCATCATGCTCGAAGAAGACGCTTTCTTCGACGGACGCACGGTGCGCTACATCGCCGGTCGGCAGGACTCGCTGTACGTTATCCGATAGCCTGGGTCACCGCTTCGGCGGCTTCTTTCAGCAGAACGGCCGACACCACGTTGAGTCCGGAGTTGTCGATGATGACCTTCGCCTCTTCGGCATTGGTGCCTTGCAGGCGCACGATGATCGGCACTCGGCTTACTTTCTCAGCGATTTCAGGATCCTTGACCGCTTCCACGATGCCATTGGCCACGCGGTCGCAGCGCACGATGCCGCCGAAGATGTTGATGAGGATGGCCTTCACGTTCGGATCGCTCAGGATGATCTTGAAGCCGTTTTTCACGGTCTCCACGTTCGCTCCACCACCCACATCCAGGAAGTTCGCCGGTTCGCCACCGGCCAGCTTGATGATGTCCATCGTGGCCATCGCCAATCCGGCACCGTTCACCATGCAGCCCACGTTGCCGTCGAGCTTGATGTAGTTGAGGTTGTATTTGCCGGCTTCCAGTTCGAACGGATTTTCCTCGCTCTCGTCGCGCAGTGCGGCGATGGCGGGTTGGCGGTACAGCGCGTTCTCGTCGAAATTGATTTTCGCATCCAAGGCGAGAATGTCGTTGTCGGGCGTGAGCACCAGCGGATTCACTTCGATGATGGAGGCGTCGGTCGCTTCGAAGGCTTTGTACAGCTGCTGGATGAACTTCACCGCTTTTTTGAACGCGTCGCCTTCCAGGCCGAGTGCGAAGGCCAGGCGGCGGGCTTGGGAAGCGAACAGGGGCTGACCCGGCTCCACCCATTCCTTGATGATGAGCTCAGGCGTCTCTTCGGCCACTTTCTCGATCTCCACACCGCCTTCGGTCGAGACCATGATCACGTTCTGCGAGCGGGTGCGGTCGAGCAGCATGCCCAGGTAGAACTCCTTGGCGATGTCGACCCCGTCGGTCACGTAGATGCGGTTCACGAGTTTGCCTTCCGGACCGGTCTGGATGGTGACCAAGACATCGCCCAGGAGCGATTCGGCCGCGGCGCGGACCTCGTCGATGCTCCGGGCCAGGATCACGCCCTTCGCGTTGTTCTTGACGGTACGTCCTTTTCCACGTCCACCGGCATGAATCTGCGCTTTCACGACGAAGAGCGTGGCGCCTTTGCCTTGAAGCTCTTTGGCGGCGGCGACCGCCTCATCGACAGTGAAGGCGGCGATGCCGGCCGGAACGGCGACACCATATTGCGCGAGGATTTCTTTGGCCTGGTATTCGTGGATGTTCATAGTAAAAACTTCGTTTGAAATGAGGCTTAAAGGTAAGGGATTTTGCGATATGTGTGGTAGATTCCGCTTTGTGATATCGTCTGCATCTACTAGAGCCATCCTTCATGTCAGTCGCTCCTACCGGATCCCGTTTGCGTTGCATGATCGTCGACGACCAGCCTGATTGCGTGCTGGATCTCATGTCGATGGTGGATGCGCATCGCGACACCCTCTTGGTCTCCGAAACCGCGTCAACGGTCGACGAAGCGGTTGAAAAGGCGAACCGCATCCGCCCGGATGTGCTGTTCCTGGATGTGGAGCTTGGCAGAGAGACCGGTTTCGATGTGATCCGGCGCTTGCACGACCCCCTTCCAACCGTGGTCTTCGTCTCGGGAATGTCGCACTACTCGCTTCAGGCGATCAAAGCCAATGCGGTCGATTACCTGCTCAAGCCCGTGGATGTCGATGAGTTGGCCTCGGTGGTGGCCAAATGCAAGGCGATGTCGGACCGGGCCCGCAACATCGAAGCCCTGCAGCTGCTTCTTCGCAACGGAGCCCAGCAACGGGTTGAACGCATCGTCATCCCTCAGGAAAACCGATTGAGGGTCGTTGAACTCGCCGAACTGGTGTATGTGGAAGGGGATGGGAGTTATTCGCGACTGGTCGATACGTCCGGGGAGAAGATCCTCGTATCGATGAGCCTGCATGAGGTGGAGGAAAAGGTGGGGACCGACCGATTCATCCGGTGTCATAAGTCGTATCTGGTGAACCCCGATTTCATCCGTGACTTCTGGATGGGGAATGTGCCCGAACTTCGGTTGAAGACCGATGCCGTGGTGCCGGTCGCCCGTCGCCGGGTCAAAGAGATCAGCGAACGTCTCAGAAGGGGATGAGCGCATGCTGACCGCGCTGCTCATCCTTCTGCTGGTGCAGGCGGCCCCACCACCTGTGGGTGTTGAGGTGTACCGAACCGAAAAGGGGCTCAACGCCAATGCGATCTATGGAGTGCTGGTCGATCCGAACGGGTTCGTCTGGGTGCATACCGACAACGGATTGTACCGTTATGATGGGAACAGTTTCAAAGTGGCGCCATCCACCTTGGGTCGGGAAGTGGTGCTGGCCAATCTGGTGGATGAGACCACCATCGCGGCCTTGTCGTTCGACAACACCATCGACCTGATCGACATCCGGCGGATGTCCGACAGCCAGATCCTGTCGATTCCGGATTCCATCAAGCTGAATTCCTTCGCCAGCACGGTGCGCCGCTTCGGCGACACCTTGTACGTCGGCACCAGCGAGCGGCGCGTGCTCCGGCGTGTGGGTGGGGAGTGGAGGAATTTGACCGCCACATCAAATCGGCACATCATCGAACGGTTTACCGATGTGCACATGGTGGATGGAGAACCCGTGGTGACGTCAACCATTGGAACATGGCGCATCCGAGATTCGGAACTCATTCCGAGTGATACGACCTTTCAGCTGATCAGCAAATCGTCGCTGAAAGATCAAGAGAAGTGGATAGCGGGCCGAAGGAATTTGTATGTGCACAGAGGCAATCGATACCAACCCGTAATGACCTTGTCTGAATTGGGAATCAATGGATTCGTGCATCAAGTGCTTTGGAGGTCGGACGACGAGCTTTGGATTGCGACGCAGAAAGAAGGACTGGTCGTCGCTAGACGCACGGACGACGGGAGATTTCAAACACGGCAGCTCCTGCCGTTCAATGAGATTTCCGGCTTGGCCATGGACCAATCCGGATCGGTGTGGGTGTCGACCCTTCAACGTGGTCTGTACAAGTTCGATGCGTGGTTCGACCGATATATGAAGGTCAGCCCAACGGGAGTACCGGGAGACAGCAAAATGCTGCTTGCGAGCGAGAATTATTGGATCACGGAGTTCGAACAGTCGTTCTACAGATCGAGTGCCAGCCAGCCATGGGCACCATTGACCGGAGAATCCATTCACTTTGCGGATTATGTCCAAGATGATGCGATCATCGTTGGGCAGTTGCAATCCAGTCGAATTCATCGAGACGAAGTGTTTGGAAAGAACATCCAGGAAAGTGTCAAACGCGCCGGGTTGCGGCTTCAACCACCCATCAAGCACGCTCATTTGAATGAGAATACGTTGGCTGTCGCAGCTCCGAATGGGGTGTTCCTTTTTGATGCGACATCAACTGACCTGGTGCAGCATCTTCCGAATAGAGCGACAGCGGTCTTGGTTCTTGATTCCAACACCCTCGCCATCGGCAGACCCGATCAGTTGGAACTTCGATCATTGATTTCGGGGGATCTGATGCATATGAGTGACGTTCCTGTGACCACTTTGCTGAAGTTGGATTCGGATGCGTTTCTTGTGGCAGGGGCATCGAATGGGCTCCATGTGTTCGATCGGGAGAAAATGTCACTTGTCCCGGTTTTCCGCGAAAGGCAGTCCATCAATGCGACGTGGAATCGTCTGTTCTTATTGACCGATTCAACGGTGGCCGCTGTGGGGTCGTTGGGCCTGTTCATCCTGAACTTTGATGAACTGCATACCCTTAAAGGAATAATGGAAGTTCCTTTAACACCCCAAGGATTTGCACAAAACGTGAAGCATGTCCGACTCGATGAAAAGGGAATGGTCTGGATTTCCACATCCAGCGGGGTGCTTCAGACTCGGTTTGAGGATTTGCTGAGCCCCATACCGCCTGTTTTCTTCACGTTGTCTGAAGTCAGAATCGATGGAGTGGAGCAAACGATCGGATCGACATTCGAGATCGGATCGGACCAAAAACGCCTGTCCATCCATCTTGCCATACTCGGGTATGTGAACCCCAGTCTTAATGTTCTGGAATATCGGCATGACGGCGATTCCGACTCCACTTGGATCGCACTCTCCCAACCATCCATCGAAATCGAATCCATCCGCAAAGGATACACCACGTTCCAGTTCCGGCTGCGGAATGTGCTCACCGATGAGATCGTCTCGAGCGTGTCGATGGTGGTGCATAAGCCGCCGTTCTGGTGGGAACAGCCCTGGGTGATCGCCCTGGCCCTGGTGCTGGGTATCCTGGTCACGGTCGCACTCACCACGCTGGCGTTGCGTCGCTCCCATCGCAAGAACATGGATCAGCTGGCTCAGGAAGACCGCATGCGCGAGCTGGAACGGGTCGCGATCACCCGCTTGCTGACCTCGCACTACCTGTTCAACGCCCTGGCCACGATCCGGTCGGTGGCCCGCCGTTCCACCGAGGAAGTCAATACCTACATCGGGCGTCTGTCGAAGGTCATCCGCGCCCTGATCGACCGCACCTCGCAGAATGAAGTCGACCTCCAATCCGAACTCGATTGGATCCGTGATTATGTGGCCTTGGAATCGGTCGGCCGACAGCTACCGCTCCGGTTCGATGTCGCCATCGACGAAACGATCGATCCGGAAGAGATCTTCCTCCCGGCCTTCATCCTGCAACCGATCGTCGAGAATGCGATGTTCCACGGTGCGATGAAGCAGGATCCCGTGATCCGATGCGACATCCGATACATCAACCAGCGACTGCACATCTTCATCCGCAACCGGATCGACGCCGGCTCGCCGACCGCCGAGCCTCACGGCTCATCCTCCAAAGGTCTCTCGTTCATGACCGAACGTCTCAAAGGATGGGGACGCTATCACGGCCTCCATCTGGAGACCGACGACGTCCTTCGAATCCGTCAAACCGACTCGGAATGGACGATTGAGATCATTTTACCGTTGGTCAACCACGACCTACCGCTCGTGACTCGGAATTGAGGGGATGTGACCGTTGTGTCTGGCAAGGGGATATCATTGCCCTCATAGTTAACAAGTCACGTTCGTCAAGAGAGACAAAGCTAACGAGTAGCACGACATCACACATGGGAACCGTCAAGATCCGGCGGTTCCCTTTTTTATGTGGTCGAGCAAGGTGTCTTCGATAGGGATCCGATGCTCACGCAACCATGCCGGGTCGGCATCCGGCTCGTGCCGCGACCGGATGAACATCGCCTTCATCCCCAATTCCAACGCCGGTTTCAAGTCGCTGATCTTGTCGCCCGCCATCATCGATCCCGAAAAATCGATGCCGAACCGCTCGGCCGCTTGGAGGAAGAGTCCGGTGCCCGGTTTGCGCTCATGGAGCAGGTCGGGATGGTGTCCGTCATGGAACTTCGGATGCCAAGGCGCCACGTACCAGGCGTCGATCCACGCACCATGTCGTTTCAGGTCCTCATCCACCCAGGCATGGAGCGCATCCACCTGTTGGCGGGTGAACCGACCGCGCGCGATACCGCTCTGGTTCGTGATCACGATCACTTTGTACCCCCTAGCATTCATCCACCGGACCGCCTCGATGGCCCCGTCGCACCAGGTCCATTCCTCCGGCGTGTGCACGTAGTCGTAATCGACGTTCAAGGTGCCGTCTCTATCCAAAAAGAAAGCGTAGGACGTGGGACGTGGGACGATGGACGAGTCTTTCTTCATGATTCCGTGCGTTTCATCAATCTGTACAACATCGATTTGATGCGCTCGATCTTGTGGATGATTTCGAGGGCGTTTTCGGTCCGAATGATACCTATTTCGATGGCTATCTGGAATTGGATGTGAAATTCGTGCGCACTTCCGGAAGAGTTGGGTAGACCTCGATGATCAGTTGCTTCGAAACCCTGAACACATCCAGATCTTCAAGCTTTGTAATGGCCATGTGATTGCCTCCTTATTGGTGATATTTGTCTAAAGGCGGGAATTCGCCAATTCTTTCACATTCGGTGCTTCATTTCACACAAGTCCCACGTCCATCGTCCCACGTCCCACGTCCCACGTTTTTCGTATCTTAGTTTTCATGCCCGGGCAACTCCTCCTCACCGCTTCCGATCTCGACCGTACGTTCCGGCGGTTCGCCCACCAATTCATCGAGCCGTACGACGATCTTTCCCGCTTCGCGATCATCGGCATGCAGACCCGCGGCGTCCACATCGCCAAACGCGTGCAAGGCTACATCAAGGAATCGATCGGTCACGATGTCCCACTAGGCGTGCTGGATGTCACTTTCTACCGCGACGACTTCCGCACGAAAATGAAGATGCCCGATGTGAAAGTCACCGAAATTCCGTTCGACCTGTTCGGGATGGATGTGGTTCTGGTGGATGACGTCCTGTACACCGGCCGCACCGTGCGCGCCGCGCTCGATGCCATGATGAGCTTCGGCCGGCCACGCTCCATCCGCTTCTGCTGCATGGTCGACCGCGGACACCGTGAGCTCCCCATCGCCGCAGACATGGTCGGTGTCACCGTTCCCACGCATCCATCCGAAGAGGTCCGGGTGTTTCTCAAGGAATTGGATGGCGAGGATGCGGTCTACATCGTGGAACGCCAACCCAAGGAGGACGTGTGAGCTTCAATCACCGCCATCTGCTCGGATTGGCTGATTATTCCACGGCCGACATCCTCCATATCCTCGATCAGACCCACAATTTCCGCGAAATCCTGAACCGTCCGGTTCCGAAGGTCCCCACGCTGCGAGACAAGACCATCGTCAACCTGTTCTACGAGAACAGCACCCGCACGCGCATCAGCTTCGAGCTGGCCCAACGGCGGATGGGGGCGGATGTGGTCAACTTCGCGGTCAGCAACTCAAGCGCCAAAAAAGGCGAATCGCTCAAAGACACCATCCAGAACATCGAGTCGATGAAGATCGACATGGTGGTGGTTCGGCATGAGAGTCCTGGTGCGGCGCACTTCCTCACGAAGTGTGTGGATGCGGCCATCATCAACGCCGGAGACGGCGCGCACGAACATCCGACCCAGGCCTTGCTCGACATGTATTCGATGATGACGCGCTTCGGCCGTCTGGAAGGACTCAAAGTCGCCATCATCGGCGACATCCTGCACAGCCGCGTGGTGCGCAGCAACATCATCGGGCTCACCAAAGTCGGCGCCAAGGTGCTCGTATGCGGACCCAAGACCATGATGCCGCCCTTCGTCGAGAGTCTCGGCGTGGACGTCACCTACGATCTGGATGAGGCCCTGGCCTGGTGTGATGTGGCCATGGCGTTGCGCATCCAGCTGGAGCGCCAGGAAGGCGGTTTGTTCCCGAGCCTGCGCGAGTACCACGAGCGGTTCGGCATCAAGATGAGCCATCTCGAGAAGTATCCGGATTTCGTGATCATGCACCCGGGTCCGATCAACCGCGGAGTCGAACTTCAGAGCGAAGTGGCCGACCACGAGCGCGCCATCATCCTCGACCAGGTGACCAACGGTCTGGCCGTGCGCATGGCCGTCTTGTACCTGCTCAGCGGCGGCAGCCGGGTCTAACGGCCTGACATCAGGGCGTTCACACGCTCCCGATACATCCGCACGACGTCGCGAACATCGAACCGGGAGAGCACCTTGCGGCGACCCGCATGCCCCATCTCCCATCTCGTCTCAGGACTCAGCTCCAGGAATCGCACCATCTGGGCGGCGAGATCTTCGGCATCCATCGCTTTGCACAGGAATCCGTTGACCTCATGGTCCACCACCTCGCGGCAGCCCACCACATCGGTCGTGATGATGGGACGGGCCATCGACGCGGCCTCCATCAACGAGCGCGACAAGCCCTCGCGGTACGACGGAAGCACGATGCAATCCGAATCCGCGATGTAGGGACGCACATCCGTGGTTGATCCCAAATGCGTGATCCATCCGTTGGCTTCCCATTCCTTCACTTGCGCGGGAGTGACCGCGCTTGGACTCACATCCCCCAACGGCCCAAGGATATGGAACCGCGCTTCCGGAAATCTCTTCTTCACAATGGCGGCGGCGTCCACATACTCGCGCACTCCCTTGTCCCAATACAGGCGCGAAATCATGAGGAAGGTGACCGGCCCTACGGCCGGATTCCGATCGCGCGGGGCGAAATGCTCGGTATCGACCCCTTCGCCATCCAACACGCGGACAGTGCGGCCTTTGATCAGTCCGTTGTCCTTGAAGACGCCGAAATCGTCGTGGTTCAGAAACCAGATCTCGTTCGGATACCGCAGCGCCCAATGGTACAGGCGCTTGGAGACGGCCGACCGCCAATCGTTGTTGATGAACGTGTAACCGAGTCCGGAAACCACGGCGCTG
>Ga0315904_10009047_pt1 | contig 13078 bp, 8 predicted proteins | sample LakEriMetagenome_6_FD_203529 | JGI IMG/M metagenome (GOLD analysis project Ga0315904, IMG submission 203529) | Freshwater fungal communities from buoy surface, Lake Erie, Ohio, United States - Buoy 12 MA120 | ecosystem: Environmental > Aquatic > Freshwater > Lake | place: USA: Lake Erie, Ohio... | reverse complement strand
AGGGGATTATCAGACCCGAAGGTCGTGCCGCTGCGGGTTTGGTCTCTGGCCCTGTGCAGTCTGTGGTGCCTCGGCCGAATCTTGCAATTGAGAAGCAAGTGGCTGAGATCGAGGTCGCTTCCGTCAATCCCCAATCCGGATCAGTCCCGAATTCAGCCTCCGGAATGGAGGTTGATCCTGAGGTGGCTCCAGGCGAGCCTTTCGAAACCACCGAATCGCAGCCTGCGTCATCTTACAGTTGGACTGAGGAAGGTGCACGACTCATCCAGTGGACCCTGTCTTGGGCGGTGGGGCTCCGGGACTGGCTGGTGGCACAATTTCAGGTGTTGCTACGGTGGGGCTGGTTGGCAGGAATTGCCCTGTTGGTTGGGGTTACCTTCAATCTGCTGCGACTGGCCGTGGGTTGGTGGGAGTTGCGTCGTTTTCGGCGACGCTCGATTCGAATTGATTCGCCGGCTCTTGAAGAATCTTTGGATATTGTGCGGGCGGCCTTGAGCGTTCGGTTGCCCGTGGAACTGAGGCAAACAGCGGAGATGACCTCTCCGGCGACGATCGGATGGTTGCGGCCGGTTGTGATCCTGCCTGTCGACTGGGAGGAGTGGTCTGAGGAGGAGCGATTGGGGGTGTTGGCCCATGAACTGGCCCACATCAGTCGCCACGACTTTATCACCGGGTTGTTTTCCCAATTGGTGTTGTCGTTGCACTTCTACCACCCGTTGATCACCTGGTTGGTCCACCGATTGCATCTGGAGCAGGAACTGGCTGCGGACGCCGCGGCAGTCCGTGTTCTGGGGGGGCACAAGCCCTATCTGCGAATGCTGGCGGGAATGGCCTTGAAGGACCATGTTGCTGTTCTGCCCGGGGCGGCCCGAACCTTCTTTCCACAGCCCGGCATGCTGATGGCCCGTGTTGAACTCTTGAGGGGCAACAAACTCGAGGCGGGAGAGGGTTCTTTCTCGTGGCGGGCGGCAGTCCGCGGGGTTTTGGTGTGCGTGGGGTTGGTCTTGGCAGGGCTCCGTCCCTTGGCCGGGTCTGATGCTGCTGAACCGCCGGAGATGCGGCTGACCTCGACATTTGTTCCCGAGACCGCCGCGGGTTGGATGGTGTGGTCGCCGGAGCAGGTTCGCGGCAAGCATTCTCTGTCGACATTGCTGTTCGATCCCGCGAATCACTGGCCGGATGAGCTTGTGAACGGCCTGGGGCAGATTTCCCTGTTTTGGGTCGATTCTGACGGATCAGAGACGGGGAAGGTGAATTCCCTGCTGCCGGACGGAGTGATTTTGAACTTTCATTCGTCCGAGATTCGGGATGCTGCCTTTGAATATCTGAACAACCATCCTGAAAGCGACCTCCGCTACCGCCTGCTGGGAGGGCCTGCCCCGCAGAGAGCCGAGTTGTTCAAGGCGGGAGCCCACGATTTGCTACTGTGTCGGGACGAGACGGTGTTGAATCTGTCAGTGGCCTCCTCCAAGAGCCAGCGTTCCCCCGCCTGGACCGAGGCTTGGGAGCGTGCCGCGACAGGGGCTGCCTTGATTGGGTTGCGTCCGGATGCGGCGTCGCGATTTCAGGTGGCAGGGGCCAGCTACACGGCTTTGTTGAACGACTTTCTGGGTCGACTTTCTGGATGGAGTGGATCGGCCGAGTTCGCTCTGGCGTCTCTGGATCTGAATCAGGACCGTTGTCAGGTTCAGGTCATTCCCAAAATGGGTTTATCCACGCGGAGTCTGCTCGCCACCGTTGAGAGTTTGCAAGAGAATTGGCAGAGTCGTTTGGCGCAACCCGTGCCCCCGGGTGGACAGCGGCCGGAGAACTACGACCCCGTCATTGGCAATACCTGGTGTCAGCGGCTGGTAAATCATTGCCCCGCCGAGGCTCTGGCCGATCGGCTGCAGGTTGAGCCTTCCCTTTCAGCCATGTTGGGAATTGTTTTGAGCTTGCGGGATTTGCCTCAGGAAGTCGTCAGCTTTGACCGGCACTGGGCGTCTCATCACGCGGCGTATTTACAGCAGTCGCTGGATCTTCTGCGGAGTGCGCTGCTTGCGTATCGGGTTGATCATGGAGAGTTTCCCCCTCTGGCACTGCGACAGCATCCCTCTGCTCCTCCGCATAGCTGGAGGGTGGCGTTGCTTCCCTACGTCGGACGGCAGGATCTGTACGACCGATATCGGTTTGATCTACCATGGAACAGTCCCGAGAATTTGCAGCTGTTGTCGAATATTCCAGATATTTATCGCGGATTTGGATCGCTGTCGAATACATCCGCAATTCATCATGGAGCGGGACTTCCTTCGGCCGCCTTTTCGCGGGTGCTGAATGATTGGACCGAAGTCGACGCCTTGCTGCTGTTCGGTTCTTCGGCGGGGTCCATTCCCTGGACAGCACCCATGGATGGTGTTTCCGCCCGCGATCTCCTGCGTGGTCCGGAGCGGCAAGGCCCCCTGGGGGGGCTGGCCGAGCTGACAACGGGCGATCTCGAGCAGCGGATCTGGTCGACCCCTGGCGAGTCGATGTCCGAGTAGTCGCTGCCTGGTCCGGAATGACGTGCCGTGGGGCTTTGACCCGCCGACTTGCTCCGGTACACTGCAGTTTCCTGCAGGACATAAGGCCAAGGCTCCCGGTTCATGGAACAGCGTTACATCGTTCGCTACGGACTCCCCCGTCATGTGGCAGAGTTTGGCGTGCGTGGACGTGGAGAATATTTCCGCGGCGCTCAGGTTGTGGTCCGCTCGGATCGGGGCCATGAGGTGGGTGAGGTGTTGTGTCCCGCCACGGAACGGACCCGGGAGTATCTCGGGGCCACCGACATCCGGGGGAGCATTCTGAGGGAGTTGAACGATCAGGACCGCCGTCGGATCGAGGAATTGCGGGACCTGGAGCCAACAGAGTTCCAGGGATGCCGGGAGTTGATTGCCGAGCATTCCCTGGCGATGCATTTGGTCGACGTGGAGCATCTGTTGGGGGATGAGCGGCTGGTTTTCTATTATGTCTCGGAAGCGCGGGTTGATTTCCGTGAACTGGTGAAGGCTCTGGCCAGCCGTTTTCAATTGCGGATCGAGATGCGCCAGATCGGTGTCCGTGACGAAGCCAAGTTTCTGGCTGACTATGGGGATTGCGGGAAGCCCGTCTGCTGCAACACGCATCTGCGAGAGATGCCGCCGGTTTCGATGAAGATGGCGAAACTGCAGAAGGCTTCTCTGGATCCTACCAAGATTTCCGGACGGTGCGGCCGACTGAAATGTTGTCTGAGATACGAGTACGACACTTATGAAGAGCACCGCCGTGAAATGCCTGGAGTCGGCTCGACTGTGCTGACGCGGAGGGGGCAGGGGAGGGTCACCGCCCAGGAGTTGCTCGCCCGGAAGGTTCTGGTGCAATACGAAGACAATCGACTGGTCCTGACGGACCTCGCCGAGGTGGTGACGGTTGTCAGTCGGGGACGGAAGCCGACAGACGAAGAATGAGCGGGAGGAGCGGGAATTGAGTGACGTGTCTCCCCGGGAGGATCTGAGCGCCTCGCCTTTGCCGCTGCCTCCCCCGCGCCCAAAAACCGGCCACAAGGGAACCTTTGGGAGGGTGCTGGTGGTGGCGGGGAGTCGGGGAATGTCGGGTGCCGCCTGTCTCGCGGGAATGGGGGCCCTGCGGGGGGGGGCAGGGTTGGTTCACCTGGCTGTGCCATCCTCGATTGAATCGATCGTCTGCGGCTACGATCCCTCTTATTTGGTCCATGGCCTGTCCGACAATCACGAAGGTCGATTGGATGCCGGCTGCGAAGTCCCCCTCGGGGAGTTGCAGCGGGGGATGGATGCGGTGGTGATCGGTCCTGGTTTGGGTTCTTCGCCGGGGGGGCAGACACTTGTCGCTGATTGGCTGGGCTCGCTCTCGACCCCGCTGTTGCTGGATGCCGACGCATTGAATGCCTTGGCGGTGCAGGGGTGGGGCCTGCGTGAAGTGCGCCCCGCCGGTCCCCGGCTGATCACCCCACATCCAGGCGAGATGGCGCGGCTGCTGGGGTTGTCGACGGCGGACGTTCAGAGGGACCGGCTGATGCACGCGGCCGGTCTTGCCCGTCTCTGGCGGACGACGGTCGTCCTGAAGGGGGCAGGAACCATCGTTACCGATGGCGACCGGTGGGCGACCAACTCCACGGGCAATCCTGGCCTGGCCACGGGGGGGACCGGGGATGTGCTCAGCGGGTTGCTGGGTGCGCTGCTGGCCCAGGGGATGGAAGTGTTTGAAGCAGCCCGTTTGGGGGTCTGGCTGCATGGTACGGCTGGCGACATTGCCGCCGCCGAATTGAGCGAGCCCGGTTTGATTGCTTCGGACTTGCCACGGTATTTGGGGGCTGCCTGGCGCAGGGCATTGCCAACCCGCGCAGTTGGCCGGAGTCGCTTGGGGTTCAGCGATTCCGCAGGTGCAGCCTCAGCAGATTGAGGGCCGACTTGGTCAGGCGTGCCTGGGCAATCGCTGGATCTCCAACGAGGTTCAATTCCCGAACCTCAACCATTTGGGGTGTGGCGAGTGCGTAGTGGGCCAGGGGAACATCGGTGAACCCTTCGTGAACTGCGGCCCGGGATCTCGGGGTGATGGCCAGCGCGCAATCGGCCTGGAGCCTGGCCCGAGTTGCTAGCGCGAGTTGAGATGCCCGGTCCGGGCCATGCGGATCGGTTTCCCGGAGTTTCGCGGGTGACATTCCCAGGACCGTCGCCAGGGCTTCGTCCGAGAGGCCGCACAAGCCGCCTCGAAAAACTCCACCGTTCGGATCGATCCGTTGCAGCCGGCGCGCCAGCAAACCTCCTGAGGCCCCCTCGCAGGAGGCCAATGTCTCGCCGCGGGCACTCAATTCGCGAACCACGATGTCTTCGAGTTCCTCCTCCTCCTCGCCATACACATGCTCTCCGAGGCGTTCGAGAATCTGTTGTCGAGTCGTGAAGATTTTGTCTTGGGCGGTGTCGGGAGAGGGGGCCTCGGCAACGATACGCAGGGTGATTGTGGCTTCATGAACTGTAATTCCCACTTCAGGATCCCGTCCTCGGGCCGTAATGTCTCCCAACAGTTCCTCGGCGGCAGACTCTCCCAGCCCGAAACACTGGAGTCGGGCATGGCGAATGACCCGTCCCGTGGCCAGCGATCCCAGTCTCGGCAGGATCTGTTCCCGAAACATGGGTTTCATTTCACTGGGGACACCCGGGAGGGCCGCAACTCGGCAAGGAGGCCGCGAGCCGCGGGGAATCTCCAACCAGATTCCGGGGGCGGTTCCGCGGGGGTTCGGAATGGGTGTGGAACCCTCGGGAAACATCGCCTGAATGACGTTGCGTTCGGGCATCTCCCGGCCCCGACGGGCGAACATGCTCCGGATGATCTCCAGAGAGGTCTCATCCAGGACGAGGTCGACCTCCAGCATCCGGGCCAGCGCCTCACGGGTCAGATCATCCAGAGTTGGGCCCAAACCCCCTGTGATGACGATCAAATCGGCCCGGTCGACCGCCACCCGAAAGGCGTTGATATTCGCCTGCAAGTCGTCGGCCAGCGTCGTGTGATAGTGGACCGCAATTCCGACCGCGGCCAGTTCGAGGCTCAGCCATTGGCTGTTGGTGTCGAGTTTGGCACCGCTGGTGAGTTCGGTGCCGATGGCGATGGTCTCGGCTGGCATGAGTTCAGTATCTGAGATCGAAGGAGACTCCGGGGGCCTCATGGTTCGCGTCGAACCAGGGATTGACCCTCCACCGGGATTCGGCTGCGGACAGCCGGGACAGCGCGACCGATTTTCCGATGGTGTAACCCAGGATGGATCCAAACACCACGTCGGACAGGTCATGCTCACGCTGGTCGATGCGGCTCCAGCCTACCAGCCCAGCCAGAGCATAAGCCGGCAATCCCGCCCCCCATCCGTACCAGGTTTCAACGTTGGCCGCGATGCAGAAGCAACTGGAGGCATGAAACGACGGAAATCCAAATCGCCCATCCTCGAAATCATTCGATGGGCGTTGGGTGTCGGCGATGCCTTTGATGGCGACCGTTGTCGCTGAGGTCAGGGAGTAGGCTGAGATGGTTGAGCGAAAGAAGTCGTGGAGCGGTTCGTCCTGCCGCCACAAGCTGTAAGTGTATCCCAGGAGCAACGTGGGGACCTGCCACTGGAATTCGCCAAACTGTCGCAGCACCTGCGAACCGGTTCCCCACCGATCTGGTGAACTCGCTGTCCAGGCCCGGACCTCCCCATCGGCTTCCTCTCGCAAGCCCAGAGAGACTCCTGTGCCGATGCCCAGGATGAGTGCGTTTTCCCAGACGAACAAAGAACGCAGATCGGACTGCAAGTCGGGCCAACAGTCGCGCAGATCGTCTTGCAAGGTGAACAGCGGGACTGTTTCGGCACTCAAGGCCGGGTCCAGATCCCGCCAGTCCAAGGGCAAAGACTCGTTGGACGACTCGCCCAGTGCCGCTCGTTGCAGTCCCAGCATCAAAAGAGGATCGGAGAGTGGATCTGCTGGAGAAGACTGATCGAGCGGAGCGAGCCCCGGCGGAAGCGGAGTTTCCTCTGGGATTTCCAGGAAATTCCCAGCGTTTGACGGCGCGGAGTGGGGAGCGAATTCGGGCCGAGCTTGGTCCCCGAGCGACTGGCCACCGCCCAGAGAAACGGTGGAGAAGCGTCCGTCCGCGACTCCGACCGATCTCGGGGTCTTGTGGTGTCGAAAGGTACGGTCCGGTTCCGCGCCCGCGAGCGGGAGGTTGTGCAGACAGCAGCCGAGGAGGACTGCGATGGCGACGGTGCCGGACGGCCGAACACCAGCAGGTGTGTTCGGATTCCCCGGATCAATCGCCAAGCAGAAGAAGGGGCGCAGGCGGAACATAAGAACTCACTTCGGACCTCTGTGACCGCTGCTAACAACGAAAACGCCACAAACACTACAGACTGCCAGAGACGGCCGGAACGGTCTCAATTCTCGGTGGCAGTCAACTTTTTGAGCAGTTCAAGGGCCTCAGGGTCGCGGGGTGAGATGGTGACGGTCTCTTTCGCCAACGCGATTGCCTCTGTTTTTCTGTTCAGTTTTTGCAAGGTTTGAATGAGCAGGGCCCGGGCGCGGCTATGGACGGGGTCGACCATCAGACAGGCTTGCAAGGGGGCCACTGCGTCGGCATACCGATCCAATTGCGACAGCACCCGGCCATGCCTGTACATCGCTTCAGAATAGTCGGATTTGAGTCGGCTTGCCTCGGCATAGGCGGCGGCGGCCGATTCCCACTCGCGGTCACTTTCGAGAGCGGTCCCGAGCGCGAATCGGCAAAGCGGGTCATTGGGGAACTGGCGGACAGCATCGCGAAGGATTTGGGTGGCCTCGGACAGACGGCGTTGTCGCAGCCGAATCTGGCCCAAATTAATCCGTAGTCGGGCAAGATCGGGACGGGTTTGAATGAGTTTCAAAAGCAAATCGGCCGCTTCGTCGTAGCGCTCCTGAGACAGCAGAGCGTCGGCGGTCCGCGCCAGGCGGTTCGACGATTTGTCCTCTTGCTCCATGACAGCGAGAAATTCGTCGGGCAGGCTGGGACGAGTCTGGGGCAACAGACTGGCGGTTTCCTCCAGATCGGCGGCGGCGATCAAGTCTCCCCGCATCCGCATCAACCGGATTTTCTCGACCATGACATCGCGCGATGAAGAATTGATCTCCAGGGCCTGTTGCAGACGCTGCTCGGCTTCGTTCAGCTGCCCCAGGCTCATCTCGAGGCGTGCCAGGCCGAGAAGAGGATCAGCACTGCGCGGTGCGAGTTCAGCGGCCTGGAGGTATTTGCGACGCGCTTCCTCCGGTCGATTGAGCCGAACCAGCAGGTTTCCGGATCGCATGAACAGTGGTGCATAATTTGGCCGATAGCGTTGGGCATTGCGATATGTTTCTGCGGCGTCCGACAGGTTGAAGTCCTCCTCAACAATCCCTTTGTAGTATCGCCACCGGAACTGTTGGGGGTCGAGTCGCACGGCCTGTTGGAAACATTCGAGGGCCTCGTGGCGGAACTCGTGGGCGTAACACAACATCCCAAGCCGGCCCCGTGCCAGGGCCGAATCGGGTTCATTGCGGGCTTCCAGAAGTGCTTCTTCGATGGCGAGAGCGATCGCTGGAGAGGCCCGGGACGTGTCGATCTCCGGTGGTGGGGGTATCGGGGGAGCAGCGAACCAGACGTAAATGGCACCGATGCTGATCAGCACCCCCAAAGCCACCAGATAGGCACGCACTTCGTTCACGAGATCGTCTCTTGGAGAGTCAGCCGGAGCGTGGGCTTCGCCCATAAATTACCGACCAACCGGTAAAAAGTCTCGGTGGGGGAGATCTCCCTTCCAATTCGCCAGGAATATCTTGCCGCCAGACTCGGTCAAGATCCTGGGGGGCTGGGGGCTGGGGGCTGGACTTCGGTTTTCGTTCGAATGGCTGCCGGGTGAGTGAGCGTTGAAAGCGACTTCACCACGATTCGCCGCTCGGACGATACCTGAGTGTTCCCCTTGTCGAGTCAGGTTGTGTCTGAAAAGTCAGCAGTTGTTTAATGTGTCAGCAGGTTTTGCCTATTGCTTCCGCAGGCTGGCTGAGATTCCTATCGAGAGAGAATCTCCAGGCGAGGACTTTCTCCAGTTTCAATCTGCGGAAATCTTGGGAACTTGTGATGAACAAAGTCGACTTCCAGGGAAATTTTTGGACTTTGGAACGCAACTCGCCTCAGTCGTATGATTGCCCAACTGAATTTGTCCGCGCTGTTCGGGAAATGTCTCCCGCGAGTTGGGCAGTTCCTCGACGAGAGCATCCTCGGATCATGAGTCATCGCTGGCTAGGACTGTCGCGTGTCTGTGCCCTGTGGGGAGTGTTGTTACTGTGGACCGGGCCGCTGGCGGCGCAGGAGGGGGCCTCGGAAGCGAGTCCTCCCGCTGCAGCGCCGGCTCCTGCCGTGACGCTTCCTCCGTACATGACGGGAGTCAGTCCCGAGCCAGATAAACCGCTTTGGCCAGATCCGGCCGGGGCCAATTCCGGTTATTGGATCACCCCTTCGGCAGGTCCGGTAGGCGACGACAACCCGGCCCAAAAGACTCCGGCTGAGTTGTACGACCGCATTGCGCACAACATGTTCTCGATCAACACGTTGTGGATCCTGTTGTGCGGCGCGCTTGTCATGTTCATGCAGACAGGCTTTGCCCTGGTCGAAGGGGGGCTCTGCCGGGCCAAGAACTCGGCTCATACTTTCGCCATGAATCTCATGGTGTACCCCTTGGGCTGTCTGGCGTTCTACCTTTACGGCTTTGCCCTCGGATGGGGGAACTGGTTCAACGCACCTGTCGCTCCCGGTTGGTACTCGCCGATGGGGCCAGGCACATCGTTGCTCAATTCAGGTTTCGCCCTCACCATTGGGGAGAAAGCGTACGGGCTGTTTGGAACGAAGGGATTTTGCCTGAATGGAATGGATGATGTGGGCGTAATGACCTTGTTCTTCTTCATGATGGTGTTCATGGACACGACCGCAACCATTCCGACGGGGACCATGGCGGAACGGTGGGCGTGGAAGAACTTCTGTCTCTTCTCTTTGTGGGTAGCTCTCCCCTACTGTCTGTTCGCCCACTGGGTCTGGGGCGGCGGATGGTTGGCCCAATCGGGCCTCAATTGGGGCTTCGGGCACGGGGTGGTCGACTTCGCTGGCTCCAGTGTGGTGCATGCGATGGGAGGGGCCATAGCGCTCGCCGGCGGTTTGATCATCGGGCCGCGGATCGGCAAATTTGTCAATGGGCGTCCCCAGGCGATTCCGGGCCACAACCTCCCTTTCGTGATTTCAGGCACTTTCATCCTGGCTTTCGGATGGTTTGCGTTCAACGCGGGTTCCACTCTCTCCGGCACTGATCTGCGTGTATCGACGGTGGTCGTCAATACGATGCTGGGCAGCGTGGGTGGGGCGATTTCCTGCATGGCGTACCTCATGCTGACTGGACTGAAGCCTGACCCGTCGATGATCTGCAATGGAATGCTGGCCGGACTGGTCGCCGTCACTGCTCCCTGCGCCTTCATCGATAGCTGGGCTGCATTGGTCATCGGCGCGGTGGGGGGCGTGTTGGTGGTGCTGAGCGTCTTCTTCTGGGACCGGTTCGGGCTCGATGATCCTGTGGGAGCGGTTTCGGTTCACGGAGCCAATGGGCTATGGGGAACTCTGGCGCTGGGCCTTTTCGCCAATGGCAAGTATGGCCACGGTTGGAACGGTGTGGTGCGGCCGGAATTTGTCAAAGACTATGGTTCAGATGGGGTTCGTGGACTGTTCTATGGTGATGCCTCGCAGTTGTTTGCCCAGATCCTCTCCTGCGTCACGGTGGCCCTGTTTGGGTTTGTGATGGCTTGGGTGTGGTTCAAGATCAGCAATCTGATCACTCCGATTCGGGTTTCGAAGGATGACGAGGTCGGTGGCCTCGACATGCCCGAAATGGGAGCGATTGGCTATCCGGATTTCATGGTGAAATAAGGGGCTTCCCGGCAAACTGATCAGGTTCCAACTCCCGGAGGCGCATGCCGCCACCGGGAGTTGGTTTTTGCCGCCAACGCCGATTCCTTTCGGAACGGTTCAGTTCACCGCCTCGGGTTGGTCAGACGAGCGTTCTGGGGCTTCGCGGCCAGATCGGTTTCGATTCCAGCGGTTCCGCGTGCGGCATCGAAGGCGACCGCCAGGATCTGGTGAGCGGCGGGATATCCCAGTGAGAACGAATTGGCTCCGATCTGCAGGGTTACAACGCCCGCCTCCCGCGAGTTCTGCCTCACCTCGGCCATGGTGTCGAGTGTGCATCCTTGCTCGGCGAGGTACCTCAAGAAATCGGAAGATTGGTCGATCACCCGAATGACACGCACCCGGCTGCCGGTGGTCCACTTCGTCACCGGGATGCCCTCCTGCGCTTGACAACGCATCAGGCCATCGGCGGCGGGAATCGGGTCGCCGTGCGGATCAACCGTCGGCTGCCCGAGAAATTCATCGATTCGGTCGACCAGCACGTCACTGACCGCATGCTCCAGGTTTTCGGCCTCTTCATGAACTTCATCCCAGGTCAGGCTCAGTGTTCGGACCAGGAAGCTTTCGAGCAGGCGATGGCGGCGAACCATCCGCAAGGCCAGTTTCCGGCCTGTTGGCGAGAGTGTTACCCCTTCATAAGGGCGGTATTTGACCAGTCCCCCTTCGGATAATGTTTTCAACATGGCGGTCACAGTACCCGGTGAAACCCGCAACGAAGTCGCCAGCTGGCCAGTCGTGACGAGGTCGGCACCGCTGACCTGGGATTGCTGGAGGATTGTCTTGAGATAATTCTCCACCGTCAGGCTCGCCATGATTTTTTGGGCAGTCAAAAAAATTGTTTGGGGGAGGTTGACGCGTGGGGCTGAGCGGGCGAAAATCGGGAGATGAAGTGTTGCACATCTCCCCCTGATGAATCAATTCCACGCCCACTTCGATCCGGCATGTTCCGGCGGATGCGGTGGTGGATGATGGTCTGTCTGCTGGGGATGGGGCCAGGCTGCCGCCCAGATCCGGCGAATGAGAACCTCGCTACAACAGGTGAGGGGATCTCGGTTCTGGTCACAACCGGTATGATCGCGGATATCGCGCAAGCCGTCGTGGGGGATGCCGGGCAAGTCACGGTCCTGATGGGACCGGGAGTCGATCCCCATTTGTACCAGCCGACGACGCGTGACCAGCGGCGGCTGCGGCAAGCCGATGTGGTGCTCTACAACGGGCTGCATCTGGAAGGGAAGCTGGTCGACGTTTTCGAGGCGTTGTCCCGCGAGAAGACGGTCGTGGCGGTCAGTGCGGGAATTCCCGCCGACAGACTCTTGGGGGGCGCGGAGTCTGGTGGCCAGCCCGATCCCCATGTGTGGTTTGATGTGGGGCTGTGGAAGTTGGCGACAGAGGTCGTCATCAACACCCTGGCAGCCGAGGTACCCGGCGAAGCCAAGGGATTCCGCAGCCGGGGCGATCGATACCTGGAGGAGTTGGAAATTCTTGACCAGTACTGCCGCACAAGAGTTGCCGAGGTTCCCGCCGAACGGCGGGTCCTCGTCACCAGTCACGATGCGTTTCAGTACTTTGGCAGAGCTTATGGGTTCGAAGTGTTTGGAATTCAGGGGATCAGCACCGAGAGTGAAGCAGGTCTGCGGCGACTGGCTGAGTGTGTGGATTTGATTCGTGAACGGAAAGTGCCGGCGATCTTTCCCGAGTCGAGCGTCTCCCCCGCGGCGGTTCAGCGCGTGGGCCAGGACTCGGGAGTTCGCCTGGGACCCGAGTTGTATTCGGACGCTCTGGGGGCGGCGGATGGGCCGGCGGGAACCTACCGCGGCATGATCCGGCACAATGTCGATCTGATTGTCGAAGCGCTTCGCGAGCCTCGTTTATGAACGACAGTCCGGCTGTGGAAATCCACGACATGACGGTCAGCTATGACAAGCGGCCGGTGCTCTGGAATGTGGATGTTTCGCTGCCTTCCGGCGAACTGGTGGGGGTGATTGGTCCGAACGGCGCTGGTAAGAGCACCTTGATCAAGGCGGCCTTGGGATTGCTGCCGGTCGATCGTGGCTGGGTGCGATTCTTTGGTGAGCCACTGGCCAAACAACGCTTGTCTGTGGGCTATGTTCCGCAGCGGGAGAGCGTGGATTGGGACTTTCCCGTCACAGTCCGGGACGTGGTTCTGATGGGGACTTACGGCCGACTGGGATGGTTTCGGTCGGTGAGGGCGGCGGAGCGGCAACTGGCCGATCAATGCCTGGCAGACGTCGGCATGTTGCCGTATCGCAATCGCCAGATCTCGAATCTTTCGGGAGGAGAACGGCAGCGGGTGTTTCTTGCCCGGGCCCTGGCCCAACAGAGCCGGGTGTACTTCATGGATGAGCCTTTTGTGGGAGTCGACGCGGCGACGGAATCGGCCATCATGGGGCTGTTGAGGAAACTCAAGGAGCGTGGCTGTACGGTGGTGGTCGTCCATCACGACTTGCAGACTGCCCCGGTCTATTTTGACCGGATTCTGTTGTTGAACATGAGGCTCGTCGCGAGTGGTCCGACCTCCTCGGTCTTCACTCCCGAACTTCTGCAG
>Ga0315904_10009046_pt1 | contig 13079 bp, 18 predicted proteins | sample LakEriMetagenome_6_FD_203529 | JGI IMG/M metagenome (GOLD analysis project Ga0315904, IMG submission 203529) | Freshwater fungal communities from buoy surface, Lake Erie, Ohio, United States - Buoy 12 MA120 | ecosystem: Environmental > Aquatic > Freshwater > Lake | place: USA: Lake Erie, Ohio... | reverse complement strand
GGTATCTTTACCACCCTTGAAGATAAATTCAATCTTTTGTGAAATATTATTTTTTTCGTCATTAAAAAGATAATAACCCCTTTTAACTGTTTCCATCGCTGTTTTACGAAGATCTGCTAATTTATTGGGGTCTATTAAATTAGGACTACTACGAAGTTGTTTTAGCAATACAACTACATAATCATAAAAAGACGGATCATTTCGATCTTCTACGTTAAATTCTTTGAGAAGTTTTGAATAAACTAGGTTAAATCTTTTCATGGTATATACTATTTATGTTTGGTAAAATTCTTTTTTATATTTTCTTTACTTTTTATTTTTTAATTAATCTCCCGGAAATTGTCTGGTTGTTAATTCAAAGAGAGTGGTTGTACTTTAAAATAATGATAAAGGAATTATTTTAAACACAACTTTCAATCATTTTGGCTTCTTCTTCTCTTCTTTTAATAAGACCGTCCATATTTTTACCAACCCAAAGTCTTTTCATAGAACGGATTTCTTTAGCAATACCTTTATAATCCTTTTTAAGAACTAAAGGTTTAATGTTGATCATCTCAATTCTAGAAGATCCTTTAGTGGAGGCTCCTCTATTAAAAACTAAACTTACTAAAGCAATTTGGGCTGACTCTTCGAGTTTATCCAATCCAGGCCAAAGCGTATTGGTTAATTTCCAAAATTTAGGTAAAGTCCAATGGATAAAGGCATTCATGGCATTTTCCCAATTCAATTCAATACCTTTAGTTGTGCTTAGTTTAGACTTAGCGATATCACCTTTCAATCCAATAGTTGCTTTTAATTTTGAATTTGCTTGGGGTGTAAAAAAATTACTAAAATATTTTTCAAATTCTTCTTTTGACATATATCCTAAATCAGCACCAATCCCAATAGTCAAACCAGAGGCACCACCAGGCCATGTTACTTTTTTTAAAAAATTATTATAATAGGATTCACCACCAGATTCAAAATTAATAACAGAAGACCAATCGTATTCTAAATAAGATTTTTTCATTTAGTTTTTTTCTTAGGAAATAATTCAATGTCTAAGGTATAATCTTCTTCTTTAGGACCTGAAAGATATTCTTCGACGAACTTTTCTTCTTTAATGTGTTCACTAATAGAATCTACCTTTGTGGTAGAATTGTGTTTCCAATCTACCAAGCCTTGAATGCCTACTAAAGTTGCTACTATACTAGCAACAGCAACAATCATGTCTTTGTACATATTTACTAAAGCGGTTACCTGGGGGTCGCCTGGTAGTAAAAACAAAAGTAAAACAGAAGCAAAATACATGAATGCTATAATAGCGACTGCAATCATAGTCATCGCGAATTTACGAGACGCCATATGATTCATGTTTTTTAAATCTTCTAATGTGGAAGGGTTCTCAACACTAGAAGGAGCAACTCCGGACCTCAAATACCAAGTCATGTTGGTTAAAAGGTCTTTAAGTTTTCCTAACATAAAACAGCACCTAAAATAAAACCTAAAACAAAACCAGTTAAAAAAGTACTTTTAATAGGATGTTTAGCTGCCCACTTTTTATAATCTGTTATTAATTTTTTAATTTTTTCCATTACAAAATTCCTTTCATTCTTAAATAAATGCCACCTGCTATTGAGGCACACAAAACAACAATAATAATGTTTCGTTGAAGAATAGCTAAATCTTTTTCAACTAATTTCTTTTGCATTATATTTAAATCTTTAACCATCTTATCGTTGTATTCCATTTGACGAATTAATTCTTCGTCTACGAAGTTTTTGGTTTCTGACAGATTATGGTAATCTTTTTGCATTTGTTCGTAAACTTCTTTATCTTTTAATAATTGTTCATATTCTTCTGAACTAACAACTACTACGGTATCATTTTTATATTTTTCAGGAACTATTAAAACTCTTTGTTTATTAACAATGACTTTTGATGACTTGCTTTGACTACCTATAGTGCTTATGGTTTTTTTATAGACGGGAGGAATAGAAATTCTTTTCTTTGGAGGTTTAACCAATCTGGTTGTCTCTGTTGAATATTTGTCAGCTAAATCAATTCTAGCTTGGTCTAAAGAATCTTTAGTGGCATATACTGTACGTGAAAGTGCTTCCGATTGTTTTTCAGTATATACAGTACATGCGATTAAAACAAAAGAAATTAAAACTACTAAAAGAGCATATAATTTTGTGGTCATATAAAGTTATTTATTTTCTTCGTAAGAAATGGTTGCTACATAACCAGACAATAAATGGGTAACTCTTTTAATTTCAGAATAAGAAGCATCATTTAAAAATCCATCTCTCTTTACAAAATCAACACCGAGAATACCCATAAATCCTCCTTGAATGCAAATGATAGGGAAAAGATGTGCTGAATTAATACCTCGATTCGACCAAAAAGATTTTAAAGCGTAATCTTCTTCTGTGTCGACATCGACCGTATAACTTTCATCGCCTTCACTTAATTTTTGTAAAACAGAAGAAAAAAATGAAACTGGTAAATTTTGCATTTTCATTATGTCGGCTGAAATACCAGGAGAGGTAGATTCAAAAGAAACTGACATTTTTTTCATGCCTTTATTTCCTGGATAGTAATTACCACCGTTATGAAATTGAGCTAACCAAATACGATCTAAATTAAATTTATTTTGAAGAGAATTTAAAGTTTCATTTATAATTTTTTGAGTTTCAATAGTATGTGTAAAATCTTTTTTTCTTTTTTCAAATTCATTTTTCTTTTTATTTAAAAAATGTCGCATAACAGTTAAAATTACTGGACCCATAACACCAGTTAAAAATGCTACTATTATTGCTGTGTATTCAATAGTTGGTATCAAAGACGCAAAAAACCATGCTAACATAAATGTAATACTATTTATTGGTTTTGTTCGCATAAATATTAATAAATTCTTATGTCGAACCGTTTTCATTCCAAGTACCACAGACACAACCACCATACGGTTAATACTGAAGACCCAAGATATCCGGATGCAGGACATGATCCTATAGCTTCTCCTGATTCTCCGTTTTTGGGCGATTTTGTTATGTTGGGTACTTTATCTGCGACTGGTACCCCTAAATTTTCTGAATACTTAGCTAAGCCAGCAGGGGTTTTTGCTGCGGATGAAACGGCTTTAGTCGCTCAAGCGCCTCTAAGTGGTGTTGCTTTTTTAGCTGACGGTAATGTTAGAATATTAGGTAATTTGTCTGCTGCTAATGTGTTTTTAAATGGTGTATCGACACCCACTCCTTCTACCGCGACTACTACAGGAACTTTTTTAGTAATTAACATTAATAACGTACCTTATGGAATAAGATTGTGGAATTTAACTTAAATTGGTATAAACTAATTTAATGTTTTTTAATAAAAAGGTAAAAGTAGAATACCCTAAAGATAGAGGTTTATACGCTTTTACTAAATACCGTCGAGGGGATTTTTTATTGTATTTAGGAGAGACCCGACCAGAGATATTTGAATTCATGCAACTACCTGATCGGTATGTATTATATTTTTCATTAGAAGAATTTATAGATGGGGTTTCTTCTAAATTGTTGGATTTCGTAGAGCAAGTCCCTTCTGATGTATTTGAAGTCGCAGAATCAAATAAAATAATTTTAGAAAAAAACGCTTGATTTTATTATTCATTTTCGACTATATTCTATCCTCATGATGAATAAAACAAAAAATAAAAATGAAGTAGAATCAGTCGATATCAATAAAATGTCTCTTTATTCTCTTTGTCGTTGGACTGCTCTTGAAGAAGCTGTCAATATTATTGGGGATAAGTGTGAAGACAAAGGAATACCTTTTGAACAGGTTGAATTGAAACCTTTGGATCTTTTCAAGTATATTGAAAATGCTTCGGATAAAATTTATGAAAAGGTCTCTGCAGTGGTTGACATCCAACACAAATAATATTATTATTGTACTGTAATTATGAAAAGTAAATACACTATTAAATGTAATGTAACTGGTCAAGATCTAGTCCGTACTCCAAAGTATCTTCGCGAACAATACCAAAAATACGGATTTGAATCTATCGAAGATATGCGTCAACAATATATTGGCAGGGTTGGTCGCAAGCTTCTTAAATCTGGTAAGTCTGTAGACAAAATTCGTAATGAATTTAATTGCGATATTAAAACACCCATTAACACCGAAACATTGGTTCGTTTTAAAATTCAAAAATCGACAAATATGTCAATTAAAAGATCTGAGGTAAAACCTACAATCAAAAAAATTGACGGCAATCAACCGTTTTAAAATACAAAAAAATTAAAATAAAGGATGTCTTCTATGGCATCCTTTATTTTTTGTGTTAAATTATATTAATGTTAAAGTTTTTCAAAAACCCAGAATTTTTAATTATAGGTACTTCTTTATTTTTTACTACATTGGTTAGTGGTTTAGCTGGTCTCGCTGGAATTTTAATCACAGGTAAGTTTTTAGGATTTTTTTTAATAGCGTTTGTTTTACAATTTATAATTTTTGCTATTGTAAATACCTTTCTACAACGTAAAGATTTTATAGAAACTACAAAAGTTATAAATGAACAATTAGAAGCCTCTTCTAGATATTTGATTAATTTATCTTGTTCGTACTGTCAAATTTCTAATACAGTACCTATTATTTTAAATCAAGAAAATAGATTTAAATGTGAATCTTGTGCTCAAATTAATGGAGTGAAAATGCAATTCTTTTCGACCCAAATCACTACACCGCTTAAAAAAGTTATGATTCCTGTAGGCGACGAAGAAATTGAATTTAAGGTTAGTTAATCCAAAAAGTATCAAGTTCTTTAGTTAAATTAACTAAAAAAGACATAGCAGTATTAATTTTATACTGCATTCGTTTAAGCTTTTTTATCCTAGCTGGAGTGAGATTAGTTACATTATTTCTTTTACAAACTTCTATTCTTTTTCTAATTTTATCTAACTCAAAATAAGCATTTGCTAAATCTTCTTCAAGATTTTCAATAGGAAAGGGTAATCTTTTTTTCATCTCTGGTGAAAACCCTCCAGGTCCTACTATAGAATTATTGAACATATGTTATACTTAACATAAGTATTATTGTTATGCGCAAATTAAATAAGAAGCACATAACCCAAATTTATAATAAATGTTTAAGCCTGATTAGGAAAAAACATGGTGGATTTGTCGTCTTCAAGAAGCTAAGGTATTGTGGATGGTGTAAAGAAGAAGAAGACATTCTTGAAGTCGATTTGCGTAAAGATATGTTGAGAACAGCTTACCATGAGTGTATACATTATTTGTATCCAGATTGGTGTGAAACTATGGTATTGTATGCTGAGTCTAGGGTAATAAATAATTGTTCTGTTTTTGAAAATGTTAAATTTTTAAAACATTTATCTGATAAAGTTTATAAATCTCTTTTATTAGAAAACAGAGCTAGAAAAAGAAAAAAAAGATATGCATCTCGAAATCGATAAATTATATTTTGTCGGTAATAGAGTAGGAATCGATTTTGAATACGACGAAGAATTTCGCAAACAAGTTGCTTTAGCTTGTGGTGAACAATATATGTCTAAAAGAGATTTGCAGCTTTTTATTATTAAAGCTTTGAGTAACGTAATTTCGTCAGAACAAATTTCCGATCTTAAAAATTGTATTGAAGATTAAAGCTGAGAAATTAAATTGACTAATGATTGAGATCTAATAAAAGACTCTTTCCATTCATCTAAAGATTTGATAAACGAATAAAATTCTGCTTCATGGCACATTTGTTCAAAGGTTTTAATATTTGGTTTGAGAGATTTAAGTTCGGTGTATTGTTTCTCGTAACATTCGACTTCTCCTTCTTCCTTGATGTAAGATTTAAAAAGATCAACCATCAAAATATTTTTATCGAATTTTTGTTTATCTTCATCAGACAATCGTTTAACTATACCATCATACCCTTCTGAAACTAATCGTTTAGATTTTACAATACCGTAACCTTCTATACCATCAACATTATCTGATTTGTCTCCTAAGAGTGCTTTGTAGTTTACAAATTCTTCTACTTTGACTCCTACTTCCTCTTCAAAATTTTCTAGAGTGATGAGCTTCTTCTTTATAGGATTGTAAAAATCAGTATGTGAATCGACCAATTGAAGCATGTCTTTATCTACAGAAACAATGGTAGAGGCTGTACATTTCTCTTTAACTAACCAAGAAATAATATCATCAGCTTCTAAATTCCAAGGATACATTTGTTTAATACCTAGAATGGTTAACCAAGGTTCAATTAAATCATGTTGCTCGTGAACTTTGTTAGCTAATTCTGAATCTCTGTTTTGTTTGTAAGTATCTGGAGCTAATTGTTTACGATAATTGGTAGAAGGGTAATTAAGACGTTTATCCCAACACAACCAAGTTTCTTCTGGTTTAAATTTATCTTGCAATGATTTAACAGACTTTAAAAAAAGATAAACAGGACCAGTCCAATTACCAGAAGAATTAACAAGCTTAGGTCTTGATTCAGCGATCCAATAAGCTCTAAAAAGTAGATTAGATCCGTCTATTACTAGTGATTTCATTCATCTAATTTAAATTAAAAAAATTAATTTTCAAGTTGAATAATAGTAATAATACTTTAATATATTTTCATGATCACAAAAGAAGAACTAAAAGAACAACTCAAAAACAACATTGGTACTATTAAATTCCGTAAGATGGATCAAAGTATTCGTGAAATGTCTTGTACACTCTCGAGTAATCTTCTCCCTGCTTTGGAAACAGATAAAGAGTATACCCCCAAAATTAAAACAGACAATCCTAATAATGTTAGAGTTTGGGATCTAGATAAACAAGCTTGGAGAGCTTTTCGTTTGGATTCTATTATTGAATATTCTTTTAAGAGTATCTAAATAACAATATGCAAGTTTACCAAATTAAACCAGAACACGTAGGACAACAAGACGTACATCAATTTCTTCATGGTGTTATTGCTAAAGAATTTGAAGGAAAAGAATATGCTATTGTAGGGGAGGTTCCTCTGGATCGTATTCTTCCGGGATACAAAGGTTTAAGAAAAATTATTGGATTGAATGTAGAGTCTGCCGGAGAAAATCATTCTATTTATTTTGACGTTACTGACGTTCAAACAGCCAATGCTACTAGCTGGGTTGGTTCTCGATATAATTAAATAAAGTTTGCTATCACAGCATTGTTGTTTCCAGCTTCGTTATCAACCACAGCTACAAAACGATTATTTGCAACAACAATATCCTTGTTGCTTGTGGCGGTAGGCATATTTTGACACCCGGTCCAATTAATGCCGTCTCTTGATACAGCTTGGTAACCGCCGGCATTTGACAACGCTACAAATTTACCGTTTGCATACGCTACACAGCTCCAATCTCGACAAAGATTAGCAGACAAGGATGGGGAATTTCTACAGCTTACACCAATCCATCCAATTCCATCATCAGAATATGCAAATTGATACGTATTAGTGGTACCAAAAACATTTGGTACTACATATCTTCCACTTAATGGCAGATATTGATTATTGTCATAACCATAAGCTATTTGATTTCCTCCAAATCCTACAGCTAGATTTTGTCCAGTGGGGCCAGGATTATAATTTCCTTGAATCCAAGTCAGCCCTCCATTATCAGAATAAGCAAATTTATGTGAGCCACCGTTGCCGCACGTTGCTAGCCGATTATTCGGCATATTGGTGCCTATTGCTGCTCCTTGACCAAAACCTTGAGGAGAGGTTATACGAGCTCCATTTTGATCAACATAACCAGCACTAAGCCATATTACTCCATCGTCTGAATATATAGCACAAGCATTACAATCATTGCCTGCTAAATTTCTTTGATCTGTAAAAGCAATAAATTTATTATTATAAGGATTGAAGAACGATTCTGCAAAGTGAAAATTAGAAATCAAAGGATTAAGAGTTGTATTTGCAAAAGGTATTTTTGTCCAGCCTGTTAACATATTAACACTTGTATAAAAGAATTTTGAACCATTTCCAACTCCAGCCGGTAAAAATTCTACCATAGACCACATATTGTTGCCATAAGCTACAGCATTAAAATATTCATTGCCGGCATCGGGATTGATTACCGCAGGAGTTGACCACGTATCTCCATTATTTAAAGAATAAGAGTATACATTCACACCAGTAGCTACTAAAGTATTAACAGGCCCATATACAATATCAAGCCAAAAAGTTGTTGCTAATGGCTTTTTAGTCCATGTATAACAATTAGTATATGGAGGCCAAACTTGTTGCCCGTTGAACCAAGCTTCTCTGGCAAATGCGTTGTTGTATATCAACGATCTTGTTTCAAGAAATTTCATAATTACATTAATATATACAACGTATTAGGTGCTTGAACCAATGGTATCGCAGAGACGGCGACGATCATAGTTATAGCACTCAATCCTGGTGTCTGGGTAGTAGTTGTTTTAATAAACGAAGCCGAATTTGTGGTATAGCTTGTATGTGTGTTTTGCCAATTACCAGAAGCACTTTGATATGTCGTTGTTGGTAAAAATGTTGATGTGATACCAGCAACATCCGTTTTGTAATTGTTAAAGTCTGATGTTAATACTAACTGAGAAGATATAGTATTAAGTGTTGTATTAGTTACATAAGACCCGGAATTAGAACTATAAGCAGTTCCTTGATTATATGCTGTTTCCCAATTACTTGTCAAAGCTCTTACCCCAGTATCAACCGATGTTAAATCTGTTAAAGCACTTAATGAAATTGTATTGCCGTTGGAAATTGAAAGTTGTTTATTTGATTCATTAAATGAAAGAGTCTGAGAATCGGTTTCTGAAGTAAGGAAAGTAGAAGATGCTAACGAATAAGCCGTTCCTATATCATAAGCTTTTTCCCAGTTACCTGAATTAGTTCTTACTAAAGTTGTAGCTTGTGTGTCTCCTGCAATAATACCTGTTAAGTTAGAACCATTACCGTAAAGATTTCCTCCTGCACTTAAATTATTAACGACTGTTAATGACGAAATAAGAACATTTTGACTGGAAAGATAATTCGTTACTGTTGGTAATATTTCTGAAGATTCTTCCCAACTAGAACTTAAAGATTTAACTGTAAGATAAACACTTTCCCAATTTGAAGTTAAAGCTCTAACACCAGTATCAACAGATGTAAGGTCATTTAAAGCACTTAATGAAATAGTATTACCATTAGAGATACTAAGATCTAAAGTGCCTTCATTGAATGAAAGTGTTTGTGAATCTGTTTCTGAAGTAAGGAAAGTAGAAGAAGCATTTTTAAATGTAGTATAAGCACTTTCCCAATTACTTGTCAAAGCTCTCACCCCAGTATCAACAGATGTTAAATCTGTTAAAGCACTTAATGAAATAGTATTACCATTAGATATACTAAGGTCTTTGGTGCCTTCATTAAATGAAAGTGTTTGTGAATCAGTTTCTGATGTAAGGAATGTCGATGAGGCATTTTTAAATGTGGTATAAGCACTTTCCCAATTTCCAGAAGCTCCACTATAAATCGTGGTGGGTAAAAATGTCGCTGTAATACCAGCAACATCGGTTTTATAATTGTTAAAGTCTGATGTCAATACTAATTGTGATGAAACAGTATTAAGTGTTGTGTTAGTAGCATAAGACCCGGAATTAGAACTATAAGCGGTTGCGTGATTATAGGCAGTTTTCCAGTCAGCAGAATTAGTTTCAACAACAGTAGATGACGAACCATATCGCGAAGAAACTTGAGTGAATAATGAAGACCAATTGAAAGCACTATCCCATTGAGCTGAAGTGTTATTGACAGCTGTTCTAACATCGACAAAAGAACCACTAATGTCTCTATAAGCAGTAGACGCGTCATAAGCAGAATCCCATTCGGCTGAAGTATTGTTAACCGCTGTTCTTATATCTACAAAAGATCCACTAATGTCTCTGTAAGCAGTAGTAGCATCATAAGCACTATCCCATTCAGCTGAGGTATTATTGACAGCTGTTCTTATATCTACAAAAGAACCACTAATGTCTCTATAAGAGACAGAGGCATCATAAGCACTGTTCCATTGATTGGAATTACCATTTAGTGCATAGACAATACCAGTAGCTGATAAAGTTGTTCCTCTAATAGTACCCCCAATAACATTACCTTCTAAATTAGCTTTGACTGTATCGATTATTAAAGAAGGATCATTAAAGTCGACTTGAGTTGCTGATAATAAATTAGAAGACAACCCAGAAAATAAAACCCATTTTTTATCGTTTCTATTTCTTAATAATCCAGTATGGGCAGATAAACCGGCAAGTGAATGGTTATAACTAGCAACAAACCCCATGTCAAACAAGTCTGTAGGATTTCCTTCAGCTAGATATATAATTGGATCATCCAATACAAGATTTTTAGCACCTACTAAAGTAGCACTTCCTTCTAAGAAAAGATTACCGTTAATACTTAAATCACCATTAATAGTTCCTCCTGTTAATTGTAAAAAGGTAGAATTGACGTAATTATAAACCGCATAATTTGAACTGGTAGAACGGAACATTGTAGTAGCATCATAAGCACTGTCCCATTGAGCTGAGGCATTGTTAACAGCAGTTCTAACATCTACAAAAGACCCACTAATGTCTCTATAAGAGACAGATGCATCATAAGCACTGTTCCATTGATCAGAATTTCCTACACGATCGTAAATTACATTATTAGAACTAATTTGACCATTAACTGTAAATTCTACATTAGGAGTTTCTGTAAGAACACCAACCACACCATCACCAACAAACAATGATGTTGATGTTACTCCAACGTATAATGAACTTAATGCACATAAAGAATTTGTTAAAGTTCCTCCAGTTAAAGGAAGGAAATAAGAATTAACATAAGGTTTAGAAGCTAGTGAAAATAAACTTACTGTATTACCATCTCTAATTGTTAAATCCTGTTCATTGACATTATATGATAAAGTTTGGTTATCGGATTCAAAAGTAATAAAAGTAGAAGACGCTAGTGAATAAGCCGTTCCTATATCATAAGCTTTTTCCCAGTCAGCTGAATTAGTTTGTACATTAGTTGAAACCTCTTCGTATCTACCCGTTAAAGCTTTTAAATCAGTGCCTTGATAATTTAAAGCACTTAAAGATACATTATTACCATTAGAAATGTATAATGTGGTTGAATTTTCTTCATAAGTCAACAACTGAGAGTCGGTTTCAGATGTTAAAAAATTACCCGATATTAAAGAATAAGCTGTACCTATATCATAAGCACTATTCCAGTTACCTGATGTCGAACTAACAATAGAAGAACTTCCTTCATACTTGCCTGTTAATGCTCTGACATCATTGCCTTGATAACCCAAGGCGACAATATTACCAACAGTAACTTTTTTAGTATCGTTATTATTAACGATAGGAAGAACATCAGTAAGATAAGGATCTATTACTTCTGGTAACTGTGAAATTTTAACATCGGCCATATGTTATATTTATTAGAGTTGTATAAACTCTAAGTCATATTAATTAAGCGGCGGGTGGAACTTCTGAAGTTGGTGTAGTAGTCTCTGGTGCTGCAACTTCTCCTCCAGTTTCAGGTACTGGTGCTTCAATCTCAGTTGCTGCGGCGGGAGCTGAACCCCCAAAAGAAGGAATTTCCTCTGTACCTCCCCCTCCTCCACCCATACTTCCTGTGGGTGCTTCTGGTGTTTCTGGTGATACTCCTCCAGTAGCAGCGGCTAATTGCTCTCTCCAATTAGGACCAGAACCTTCAATTTGTTGTAATTCCCATCTAAAAGCAGCATCCTTTTGTAACCAAGCTCTATTTTCTTTCATTAAATCATCTGTCATACCCAAATAATATTTTTGAGCATATGAAGTTGAAATAGAATTATTACCAGTAATTTTAATGAAATTATCAAATTTCATATCTAGCAATTGCTGATCTCGCATTGCCATGAAACTGGTAGGAACATTAAATTCTAACTGAATAGATCTTTGTTTGAGTTTAAATTGTTGCCAAAGATTTTTTAATTTTAAATGGCTAATAAAGGCATCTCTGATACCCATTGCCACTTGTCTTTGGATTCTCATAATGAATTTAGCAAACCTTAATTCATCGCGAGTAATTTCAGCACCATCTTTAAATGGAGTGTCTGCACTTAAAAATCTCGAAATAGGTACTTTTAAAGACTCATAAAGTTTTTTAAGGAAATAATCTAATTCTTTAATTTCACCTAAATTACCACCAGCTGGCATCATTTCAACGTCGGTTCCGTTTCCTTGAGCGTCTTTCGTGAACCAATAGGAATCCAACATAGATTGTGGATCATAAACATTAGTCATCTTACCAGCAGGGCCTTGATTGCTATCAAAATTCTTCTTGCTCCAATACTGTTGCATTAACCGTTTAAGATAAGCTTCAGCCTTGGGTGCAGGCATATTGCCAGTATACACTTTAAATTTAAGACGTTCAGGAGCTCTTACTAATCGATAGATAACAACGGAATCTTCAATTAATGATAATTGACGATAAGCTCTGGTAGAATTTTGAATGTAAGGTAGTCTAATATTTTTAAATTCGTTCCAGATATTAGAATGAATATAAGTTATTTGAGCTTTGTTCATGAAGAACAATTCTTCCTGATCTTTTTTATCTATAGAAGAAGTCGGCCCTGTAACGGCTTTACGAATAATAAACCCTTTAATTAATTCATTCTGAACATTATGATAAACGGGATTAATCAATTCTGTTGGTATAGAAACAACACCAACAATACCTAAATCTTTTCTATTAGAATCGATAATATTTTCAAAGAAGAGTTCTCCTTCAATTAAAAATTGTCTAAAAAATTCCCATCCTTTATTTTCTAAATCGAATATAGTAATGAATTTTTTAAATTCTTTTTCGATAGTATCTTTAATTTCTTTACTATATTCTCCTCTTAAATTAAAAGTTAAAATATTATCGTTTTCATCTTTAACGATACACTCATCACAAATTTCATCAATACAATTAGAAAGTTCTGAATACGCAGCCATCATTCTGTAGTCAGATAATCTACGAGTTTTATCTTTATCGATCTGTGCGTAGATAAACGCCTGGTAATCTTTATTGATCAGTATAG
>Ga0315904_10009044_pt1 | contig 13080 bp, 11 predicted proteins | sample LakEriMetagenome_6_FD_203529 | JGI IMG/M metagenome (GOLD analysis project Ga0315904, IMG submission 203529) | Freshwater fungal communities from buoy surface, Lake Erie, Ohio, United States - Buoy 12 MA120 | ecosystem: Environmental > Aquatic > Freshwater > Lake | place: USA: Lake Erie, Ohio... | reverse complement strand
CACGCGGAAGGAGCTCGCCGGCGTGAAGGCCGACCTGATGACGATCATCGACGTGGCCGAAGACCGCGTGCAGGCCTGGCCCGCCCACGAGCCGCCCGGCATCGTCGCCTGGAACGCCGGCGTGGCCCTGCCCGGCCGGGTGATGTGCGTGGTGCTCTGCCCCGACCGCCTCCTCTACGTGGAGGATCCCCAGTGAGCTGGTTCCAGTTCGCCCGCCGGGCCCCGCAGCCGGGGAGCATGCTGCCCGCCGTGGCCACGCCCATCGCCCACGTGATCGGCCCCGGCATGCTCTCGGTCGATTCCGGCCGGCTCGTGCATGCCGATGAAGATGGCGACCGGCAGGCCACCGTTTTGATCGAGGGTCTCGAGCTCGTCGCCTGCTACGGCCGGGTGAGCATCTCGCCCGACTGCCTCGCCGCCCTGCTCGAGGCGGGCGTGGCGGTGGCCTTCTTCACGCCCAGCGGCGGCAAGCTGCTCGCGCGACTCACGCCCGAAGCCGATCCACGGCTCGTCGGCCGCGTGATGCAGCACCGTGTGCTCGGCGACGAGACCCAGCGCTCCGTGATCGCGCGGGGGATCGTGGCCGAGAAGATCCGCAGCCAGGCAGGCGCGGCCCGCCATTACCAGCGGCAGGGCAAGCCGGTGAAGGGCGACGACCTCAAGAAGCTCGCATCGCTCGAGGAGCGGGCGGGCGAGTCGTCGTCGCTCGACGAGCTGCTCGGCCTCGAGGGAGCGGCGTCGGCGGCGTGGTTCTCGGTGTTTGCCAAGCTGCTGCTCAAGCCGTGGGAGTTTCCGGCGCGATCGCGGCGGCCGCCGCTCGACCCGGTCAACGCCGTGCTCAGCCTCGGCTACACCCTCCTCTACCACCGCACCCTCGCCGCGATCCAGGCGATCGGCCTCGAGCCTGGCCTCGGGGCGCTCCACGCCTACCGGGCGGGCCGTCAGAGCCTGGCCTGCGATCTGATGGAGCCGCTGCGGGTGCCGGTGGTCGATCGCTGGGTGGTGAGCCTGCTCAACCAGCGGCGGGTGTCGCCCGACGATTTCCTCGCCGCCGACGGCGATGGCGTCCGGCTCACGAAGGAGGCGTTTCCGCGGGTGCTCGCCGACTGGGAACGCCAGTGGGACGACACCCGCTCGGGCTCCGTGGTGATCGACCGGGTGCGGGCGTTCGCCCACGACCTCCGTGAACACGGCCAGAGCCCCCGAATGATCCGGCGTGAACTCACCGTGGCAGGAATCGATGAGCTCGCCTGATCCCTGCGAATGCCGTCGCCGCTCACCGCCGCTCGCGGGCCTGCTCCCGCAGCTGCTGGAGGTTCACCACCTCGGCCACGTCGAACACCGGCGGCGTGGCGTCGGGCCGGGGTCGCAGCCGCACGATCGGCGGAAAGTGGCCGATCCGGCCGTGCAGCTCGGCGAGGAATGCGCAGGCGATCGGGGCGAGCGCCGGCGGCACCACCACGAGCGGCCGCGTCTGCCACTCCTCACCGGAGAGACCGGCCGACTCCACCGCGGTCACCGCCTGTCCGGCGAAGGGCTCCTCGTGGCGAAACTGCACCCGCACGTCGACGACGCGGTCGATGGCCTGTCCGCACGCCTGCTCGAGCTGCTCCCGCTGGTGCGGCGCGAGCGGGTGGGAGAAGTTCACGACGAGCATGGCATGGCTCCGTGGTCGGTCGGCCGGGTGTCGCACGACTATACGCGATCGGGCCAACGGCGCGACTTGCACATCCCTTCGGAGGTGGTAGAACACGGCTCGTCGGGACGGCCGCGATTCCGCAGCGTGCCGTATGCAGGTCGAGTCGGGGCGGCACGATGACAGCGATCGGCAGCACCTCGTCGGGCACTGTGCTCTTCGGTCTCGACGCGCACGGAATCCAGCGGTATCTCTTCGCAACCGCGAAGCTCCGCGAGATCGTCGGGGCATCGCAACTCGTCGCCGACCTGACGGACGGGTGGGTGCGGGAAACGCTTGCCCATCTCGCGATCCAGCCGCGGTCCAGAGGCGGCGATGCGTGGTACGAGCCGGTTCGGCTCGGCGGCGGAAGCGTGCGTCTCGTGCTCTCCACGGCCGACGTCGCCCCCATGTTGCTCGGAGCGATCAGGCGGCGGGCGATCTGTGAGGCCCCTGGCCTCTCGTTCGATGCCGCCTGGGTGCCCTACGATGCGGCGGGAGGCGACCTCGCCGAGGCCAATCGGTTGCTGATCGCGCGGATCAACGCAGACCGCAATCACCCACGCGACGGCGGTGGTTTCAAGGGCTTTCCGATCTCGGCCCCCTGCCGGATGACTTTCGAGCCGGCTGCCGGGTTCGGCCAAGACCGCAACGAGCGACTCTGCGGGGCATCGCTGGCGAAACGTCGCGCCCAAGCCCATGGCCGCGGCGACTGGCGGTACTTCGTGGCCGACCATCCGCTTGTCCAGGCCCGGGCGCAGGCCGACGACCCGTTCGAGACTGAACTCAACGAGATCGCCAACGGCGATGCCGACAACGGCTACGTCGCGGTCGCCTGCCTCGATCTCAACGACCTTGGCAAACGCGGCCAGGAAGAGACGTCTGGCAGGGTCGGCTTCGCCGCCAGCGAGGCGTTCTATCGGTTCACTGAGCACGTGAAGAGGGCGACCAAGGCCGCATTCCATTCCGGACTCGACGCGATCGCCAGCGACGCGCTGGCCGCCGCGACACTCGCGGCCAATCAGCCGCCGCGACGCCTGCCGCTGCGACCGCTGGTGATCGGCGGTGACGACATGACGTTCGTCATGGATGCCAGGCTCGCCGCGCCGTTCGTACTGGGGATGCTCCGGTCGTTCGAGGCCGACGGCTTCCACGGCGGCGCCGGGATCGCGTTCGTGAAGGCCAAGTCGCCGTTCGGACGGGCGGTGGGCGTGGCTGAGGATCTTGTGGCCATGTCCAAGGCGAAGGGTCGCACGACGAGCCACGTCGATTTCATGACGTGTGCAGGTGAGGTTCCCGCCGACGTTCGGGATGCCCGGATGGCGGCCCTGACCTCGGAAGCAAGGCTCACCGCCGGCCCCTGGACGCTCGACGGGTTCTCGGCGCTCGTCCGCAAGGCGGCCACCCTCGCCCGCCTTCCCAGGGGCCACGTCCGCGGCGCGGCGGATCGCTGCCACGAAGGGGTGGAGGAGGGACATCGGGCGTTCGTCGACCTGCGCGAAAACCTCGCTCGCGGCCTCGGTGGCAGGCCTGACGGCGATCGCGGGCTCCCGGTCACGGAACCGGACCTTCTCGCCATGTACCCCGATGGGTTCTTCACGCGGTCCGCGGACGGATCGGTGACCGACCTTCTGGATTGCATCGACCTGTTCCGGTTCGTCACCACGCCGGCCGTGCCGACGAATCGTCGGCCCCGGGAGGCGAGGTCATGATCGACGCCCGCATCGAAATCGCATTCGACGCCGAATGGCTTGTGGCCGGTGGTGATTCGTCGCTCGGCACGGCCGATCTCGCCCCCATGAAAGACGCCGACGGGTTCCCGTTCGTGCCGGGCCGCTCGCTCCGCGGCGTACTCCGGGAGGCCGTCTGCCTCGTCGACGACTGCACCGGAGGCGATTGGGCGGGGCGGCTGTTCGGCGAGCGAATCGTGCCCGGCGGCGTGCATCACTACCGCGAGGGAACCGTCCGCGTGGGCAACGCACTGCTGGTGCGCGACCTCGCCGAGGCATGCGCGAATCCCGAAGACCGTCGTGACCTCTACGCCACCCTGCGGCGCACCGCGCTCACGAGCGAACGCGTGGCCAGGAGGCACACCCTCCGGGAACTCGAGGTGTGCGTCCCGGGGCTGGTGATGACAGCAGACGTGCAGGCTCCCGACGAGCAGGCGCTCCGGGTGATCGCGTTCGCATGCGGCTTGGTGCGATCGCTCGGCCACGGCCGGAGCCGCGGGCTCGGACGCTGTCGCCTGACGTTGACCCGGGATGAAAACCCGGTGGAGGCCGGCGAGATTCCACCGCCCCCGGACGGAGGACGCCCCTGATGACGGCCGCGTATCGTCTTGACATCACCCTCGAGGAGCCGACCATCCTCACGGATGGCTCCAGCGACTCCTCGGGCGGCCACGAGACGCTCACGTCGATTCTTGGGACCAGCGTGCTCGGAGCCATGGTGGCCGCCCTCGGGGTGGATCCGGATCGCGACGGGGATCTGTTCCGTCACGCGTTCCTGTCCGACACGACCTGCTTCCTCAATGCGTATCCGCTCGCCGCCGGCGAACGTGCGCTTCCCCGCCCTCGGACGTTTCGCCAAGGGAAGTTCGATCGTCGCCGCGTAATCGATGCGATCACGGCACGCGGCGAGCGACGGCCCTTCGAGGAGATCCAGCGTTTTTTCGAACAGGCGGCTCCGCCCGATCGCCCGAAGGCTGCCGCGGCGGCATTCGTCCTCGCGTCGCAACCCGGCGTCGATCGTACGCCGAACGTTCAGGAGCAGGTCCATGTGGCGATCGACCGCCGCCGTCGCGCCGCCGAGGAGGGGGTGCTGTTCACGTATTCCTCGCTGCCGGCCGGCAGCGAGTTCCGGTCGTTCGTGACCACGACCGAAGCGGCCGTCGCCGCTCGCCTCGACGCGGCGTGCCGTGGGCCGCTGCGGCTTCGCGTCGGGCGGAGTCGCGGCGGCGGCTACGGCACCGCGACGGCCCGCCTCGAACGGATCGACGCGGAATGGAGCGAGTGCGAGGTCGGACCGCACGGTGGCGTCGCCGTGATCGTGACGCTCCTCTCGGATTATCTTCCGTCCTTCGAGTTGCCCGTCGTCGATGCGCTGGCGGCGGATCTCCGCCGGGCGGGTGGGCTGCCCATGACGACGACGATCGAACCGGTGGATACGGCCGTGCGCACGGTCACCGGCTTCCGTGGCGTCTGGGGCCTGCCGAGGGCGCCGCGAACGGCACTGCAGAAGGGAAGCGTGTTTCTCGTCCATGGCGAGGTCGACGCGGTGGCGTTGCAACGGGCCGTCGCCGAAGGTCTTGGCGGCCGCCGCAACGAGGGATTCGGCCGGATCGCCATCGACTGGCGGATTCACGGCGCGGAGACGGCAACCACCGCCAGCCGTGGTGAGCCACATGCCGCGGCGAAAGGCCTTCGGCGGCCGCAGGCCGCCGACTCGCCACGGGTGCGGGGCATCCTCGCCGCGATGACCGCCCGACGCCACGAGCGGCAGCGGCGGCGCTTCGTGGAAGTCGCACTCGCCCACGGCAAAACGCAGGCCGCCATCGCGGCGCTCGTCAGGATTCCGCCGGCGCAGCTGGGCAACCTCCGGGCCGCCATGTCCGGCGGGCTCGATGCCGAATCGATCGGTCGCTGGTTCACGGACCTGGCGGCGAAGACCGCCGGCGATCGGTGGAAGAAAGCTCGTGTGCCGGCACTCGAGCCGGGCGGCTTTCGACGCAACGGCGTCGGCTTCGTATGGACGTCGCTCCTGGGCGGCACGACACGGCACAGGGGCAACTCCGACGAGCCCGAAGGCGGCGTGAACTTCAAAACCGCCGTCGAGCGGTCGTTGAAGCAGCTGTGCGCCGATGCCACGCTCCACGAGGCCGCGGTCGCCGACCCCGACCGCACGCTCCGGCTCTTCGTCATCGGTTTGTGCGGCGACGTGGTGCGGCACCGCAACCTCACCGCAACGGCCCGGGGGGCGACGACATGAAGCGCGGGATGATGCGGTTCACGCTCGAACTCCTCTCGCCCCTGCGGGTCGGCAGCGGTTCCAACGACCCGCTGCTCGACGCTCCGGTGGTCCGCGACGCGTTCGGCGACTACCGCGTTCCCGGGTCATCCCTGGCGGGAGCGGTGCGGGCGCACTTGGAGAAGGTCGGGCTGGGCGGCCTGTTCGGAGAAGGAGGCGACGCCAGTTCGGCATCGGCCGTCGAGTTCAGCGACGGCTTTCTTGTCGACTGGGATGGCACCACCGTGCTCTCGAAGCGGCTGGCCGGCGACGCCCCGGCAATGGCCCGGGTCCTCGAGGTGCAGGATCGCGTGCGGATCGACCACACCAGCGGCACCGCTGCGCCGGGCGGCAAGTTCGACGCCGAAGTCGTTCCGCTGGGCCTGCGGTTCCGGTTCGAGATCGGGTGCGTCGACCGCGGGGGATCGCGCGAGCCGCTCGACGTGTCCGGCGTGCTCGGCGCCATCCTCGCGGCGTTCGAGGCGGGCGACATCCGCCTCGGCGCCGAGGTCACCAATGGCCTCGGCATGGTGAAGCCGGTCGCCGGAACGGTGAGCCACGACGTCCACGACCTCGCCACTCCGGCCGGCCTCGTCGCCGCCCGCAGCGTGTCGCCGTGGATCGACGAGCCGCTCCGCAATGCGGGCGGACTCCCGGGAGCTGCCGCAGCCCGGGCCGCGGAATCCCATGCCGCCGTGGATGGGACGGTGCGCATTCTTTTTCGAGCCGATGGCCCCATCCTCGTCGGCGGCAGCCAGCGGCCCAGCCCCAGAAGCGGCGACTCGACCGCGGCAGAGGCGGACCTGCTCTTCGGGCACACGCTCGTGGCCGACTACGCGAGGGGCGAGTTCGTATCCCGGCCCTGGATTCCCGGTTCCTCGGTGAAGGGCGTGCTGCGGCACCGCGTTCGCCACGTGCTCGAGGCGACAGGCCGGCACGACGCGGAACGGTGCGTGGACGCGTGGTTCGGATCGGTCGGAGAACACGGAGCGTCGCCGTCGTTGGTACGCGTGCACGGCCAGGTGCTCGACGACGAGAAGCCAACCGTGGTCCAGCACGTCGCGATCGACCGGCTCACCGGCGGCAGCCTGCAGGGGGCCCTGTATGCCGAGGCACCCATCTGGCGCGAGGGCTTGATCGTCGATGTCACGCTCGAACTGAACTGCCTACCCGTCGACGGTGCCGCCGCCCTCGCCCACGCGTTGCTCGATATGGGCACAGGCTCGCTCCCGATCGGCGGCGGCGTGAACCGCGGAAACGGCCGGCTGATGTTCGCCGCGGAGGAGGATCCTGCCCGGGGCTTTCACGGCCGTGCGGTACGATTCGACGTCATGCACGAAGGCCGGCGATACACGCACACCGACGGCTTCGAGCATCTGCAGAATCTTGAGCGGGCGCTCGATGCGTCGCCCCCCCATCCCGACCTCCAGGAGGGTGCCACATGACTTGGCAACCGCCCCAGTTGAAGGCATCGAGGATCGTGGTGACCGAGCCCGCCGTGGTTGCCGACCCTACAGACTTCCTCTCACGGTGGCTCGATTCCACCGCGATCGCGGTGGTGGAGCGACACGCCGACGTGCAGATCGTTCCGCTCGACGACGTCATATTCGACGACCATACGGTCTCCGTTCATGCTTTTGCGGAGGGCAGATTAACCGACGTACGCGTGGTTCGGGTGGGCGAGGGCTGGCTCGTGGACGCCGTCCGTGAAGGGGCCAACGTCGACGGCGCGAGGCCGGTGTGGGCGAGGCCCGGGCGGCACCTCTGCCTGGGCAAGGCCACGCCGGCGGCGGGCCACGGCACCGTGATGCGAGAGGCCCGCATCCGCCCCTACTCGCTGCCCGTCGCCATCCCGACCGAGTCGAACGCCTGTGTGGATTTCGTGGACTATTACGCGGAGAACGCCGTGACGGGCGATCTGCACTGCATCGCCCACCGCGTCGTCGCGATCAGGAGCCTTCCGCATGCCTGACCCTGTGAAGTGGACGCTGCAGGTCATCGTGAAGAAGGGCGGTGTCACCTACCGCGTGTCGAACGGCAAGGCGGGGTTCAACGTGCCGCAGTCGGCGGTGTGTTTCCGAGCCGACGACGCAACCGACGGCTGCGAGGTCAACGTCGACACGAAGGGCGGCCAGCCCGTGAAGGTAACGATCCCGGGAAAGGTCGAAGCGCAGCCCCGCCCCGCCCCGACGCCCGCCTCGCTGGGCGGATTCCGCGGACGGCGGGATGATCGTGAGCACCGCGGCGGGCCGCCAGCCCACCAGGGAGGCCGCCACGCCGGCGGCGGGCCGCGGAAGCAGCGAGATGACCCGCCGCGCTGCGACGCCACGGCGCCGTACAACTTCGTGACAGCCGAGTCGCCACTCGCATTCGGCGACGAGTCGACTGAACCACGGTACTCCGGGTCGATCGCGTGCACCGGCGAGGCCCTCACCCCATTGCTGGTCGCCGCGGCGCAGGATCGCAGAGCGGGAGGGAACGGAAATGTGCCGGAGCGACGGTTTTTCACGGTCGATGGCCAGCCGGTGATTCCCGGCTCCAGCCTCAAGGGCATGATTCGATCTGCCGTCGAGGCACTCTCGCGGGCGCCGATGAGGGGCCTCGTCAGCGAAACGACGATCGGCACGAGAAGCGTCTCAGAGCCTGAGTCGATGTATTCCGCGCGGTTCAAGGCGGCCATCGCCGAGAACCGACTGCGGGCGGGGTTTCTCGAGAGGCGGGGCGCCGACTACCTCATCACCCCCTGCGAGTTCGTTCGCGTGAGGCTGCCGGAACTCGGGCTGACCGTCCGCAACAGCACCTCAGCGAAACAGGTGGCGCAGCAGGCACATGCCGAATCCCGCGATCTTCAGGTGCGTTTCACGATCGGTCCCAACGCCGATTCTGATGGGGTCCCCGTCGCAGAACAGCCCCGTTGGGCGACGGATCGCCCGGTCGCCGCGGGCATGCTACACGGGCAGCTCGTCCCGACCGGTGGCATGGCGCTTCAGCAAGGCCGCACGAAAGACAAGGGCTACATCTTTCATTCTCCAGTCCCCGGCTCGCAGGCTCTGCCCGTCGCCGACGAGGTGGCCGGCGAGTTCGACGACCAGCGAACGAGAGCGCAGGACGAACTCCTCTCCTTCTACCCGACGCACGGTCTTCGCGTGCCCGTGTTCTATCTCATCGAGAATGGCGTGGTTGCTGCGTTCGGCTTGTGCAAATACTTCCGCGTCAGGACGGCTCACACCCCCGCCGAGCTCGCCAGCCACCTTCCGGACGGCTCCGCCGGCCGGGCGATGAGTGACCTGCTGTTCGGATCCGTCGGCGTCATCGCACGACGGGGCCGAGTGCGGTGCTCCATCGGCGCGTTTGCCGACCACGCGCCTACGGAGCGATTTCCACCCCACGGGGGCATCGTCGCCGGCAACCCGGCTGCCAGCGCCGTCACGATGTATCTCGTGCAGGATGACGAACGCACGACCCGCCGCGGCCGGCGCAACCGTTTCCTGATCACCTATGACGACAAACCGGCCCTGCGAGGCCGCAAGTTGTACTGGCACAGGCACTCGACCTATGCCCCCGCACCTCCCAACGACAACGCCAACGTCCAGGCCGTTTATCATCCGCTCGCGGCCGGGTGCCGGTTCAGCTTCACAGTATCGTTCGAGAGGCTCACACGTGCACAGCTCGGAGCCTTGTGCGAGGCCGTCGACTTCCCTAACGGCCACGCCCACAAGCTCGGCCTCGGCAAACCATTCGGACTCGGAAGTGTAAGGGTGACGGTGGATTGGAGCCGCACCGTCATCAGCGCGGATCGCGAACTCTACGCGTCGCTGCCTCGCCGACTGCGAAGCCTGGCCGGCGGCAGCCACGCCGAGGCCGCGTCCGCGGCCGGCACCGCGCAGGACGCGCGTGAGGCCTTTCATAAGGCAGTGGTCGCAGCGGATCGCTCAAAGGGTCGCTTCGAGGACCTGACTCACGTACGGCAGTTTCGGGCGCTGACCAACTGGGATCGGCCCGCCGCCCCCGACTCCGTCGCCTATATGAAACTGAGCGACAGGGACAGTCCGATGGCGACCTATGCCGACCGTCCGATCCTCGACACTCCGGGCGGTGTTCTCCGGCACGACGGCCGCTGACCGCCCTCCGCCGCCAACTCAGATCGCCGGAAGTTCGGGCAGGTGAAGGTCGTACCACACGACCTTGTTCGGTGGATTTGTCTGCACGTATTGGCAGAACCCCGTCTCGCCAGTCGTCGCCACCGCGGCGGCGATGCTCGTCGTCTTCTGGCCCCCGGTCACATCGACGAACACGCGATCGTCTCCGACCTCCCAAGCAGCCACATGGACAACCAGCAGGACGTGCTGCCGCACGGAGTTGAAGTCCTCGAAATCGATGCCGCCTTCCGCGTTGTCATGTGGCTCGATCGCTACGCCCGCTTGCGGAGCCACCTCCCTGAGATAGGCGGACGACGACAGAAGCCTCACTCGCTTCTCGTCACGCAGTTCGGGATAGCGTTTCAGGAATGCGGCGCACGTCGCAATCTGGCGAAAAGACCCCCTGTCGCCGTCGGAGCCAACGAGCACGATCGTCGTTCGGTCGCCGGCCGCTGCCCGCGCCACAGCCGGCTCGATTCCCCTCATCAACTGCTGCCATGCCCAGCGGGTGCTTCCAAGCGTCGCAATATCGTCTTGCAGGCATTCGAACTTCAAGCGGCGATCGCACACCGATCCTTCCACAAGGTCGATGGATTCATCGTTGATACCGGACACAAGCATCACGAGCACAACATGTCCCGGACCATACTCCGCCTCCTGCTCCGGGCGACGGTCGACCTGCGCCTGAAACCACTTCTGAACGCGAGGCAGGCACACCAAGGCCGACCAGATCCATACTCCCACCAGCGGTACAAGCAGTAGCCCCCATCTAAAAGCCGAATCGCCCACGGCGTCGCCGACGATGGTGCCCGCGGTGTTGAGGAACGTGTTGGACGAAACGACCGCCACCGCCGCCACGAGTGCCCTGATCCAGGCCAATGGCTTCGATGGCCGTGGCCACGCGTATCCAATCCCGTACGCTGCCGCAACGCAGGCGGCTGCCACGAGAAACTCAGCCATGCCGTCGACGACCGTGACGTGATGGCCCTTCTTCCACGCCCAGTCGACAAGCGTGGTGCCCGCCTGCCCGAGCAGCTGCGTGAGGACGACGACGATCGTCAGAATCAGTGCGAAATGCGCCTGCTTCGGCACCTTCGCGAGAAGACGATTCACCGAGCGCTCCTCCCTGCGGGCCGCGACCGCGCCGTCCGCCGCACTGGCGGCGGTCGATCGCCACCCCAAGACAGTACCCCCTCGGTGGAAGGTATCAAGTGCGTACGGCATCCGGTGTTTCCGAGAGTGAAAGACCCGCGGCGTTCCGCCCTGTAGCGCCAAACTCCGGCCCTGCGTAGACGGATGTGCCGGGCGAACCATCCCCGGCCAGTCCCGTCCACACCACACCCCCCACCGCCCGCAGGAACCTTCCCGACCATGTCCCGCACCATCCGCCAGGCCGCCGCCCTGCTCGTCGTCGCCACCGTCGCCATCGCCGCGATCGTGGCCCTGCATGCCAGCCGCACGCCCGTCGTGCCGCGGTCGGACGCGGCCGCCCCCGGCGGCGCGGGGCTCTACGAACGGATCCAGATCAGCATGGCCGCGGCGACCACCCGCAACGAGCAGGCTCTCGCCGTCTGCGAGAGCGACATCAACGCGATCCTCGCCCGCGAGTTCGCGGAGATCGGCCGCAAGGGCGACGAGGCCGCCGCCGAGGTGGCGAGCTACTCGTCGTGCTGCGGGATCATAGGTCGCCTCGCGAAAGACCAGGTCTTCGGCGGCACGTCGGCATCGGCCTACGTCGACCAGGAACTCGGCGGCCGCCTGCGGCCCGCCCTGCACACCTGCTCGCAGGAACTCGACGCGGCCCTGGCCCGCTTCGACCGCTCGCTCGCCGAGAGCACCGTCACCCTCGCGAGTGAACTCGCCCAGGCCCGCGACGCATCGGGCAACGACCCTGTCACGGTGGCGGTCGACGTCCGCTACTCCGATGACCTCGACACCGCCCTGCGGAGCCTCGGATTCGACTCCGCCGGTGTGGGCGTGGGCCTCGCGCTCGACGTCTGGGGGCTGATCAACTCCCGACTCGCCCAGGGCCTGCTCACGAAAGCCACTGGCATGGCGGCCTCCATGTTCGCCCGCCCCGCCTTCGAGACCGAACTCAAGACAACGCTCGCCAACGCCCTGCCCGACATGAAGCGGAGCGTGCACGACCAGGTCATGACCCGGATCCGCGGCACGCTCGACGCCCATCGCCGGGTCCAGGACTCGATCCGCACTGCCTGCACCAACGGCATCACCCACTGAGGAGCCCGCTCATGCACCACACGAACACCGTCGTCGCTCTCCTGACCGTCTGCTCGCTCGTCGCCGCCTCCCCTCGCGCCGTCGCCGGCGGCCGCGCGACCCTCCTCCGCGAGGCCACAGAGTTGGTCGCCCGCCGGGGAACCCGCGAACTCGCCGAGAAAGCAACGCGGGAGACAGCGGAGCAGGTGGTCGAGGCCGGCGTCACGAAGCTCGGGGCCGAGGCCGTGGAACTCGAAGTCAAGGCGCCGGGGCTCACCCGCACGGTCTTCACCGTCTTCGGCGACGATGCCGCGAGGAAGATCGCCACGACCGTGCCGGCGGAGGATCTGCCGCGGCTGGTGTCCTACGCGGAGCGGGCCGACACGCCCCAGACCCGCGCGCTGCTGCTCGAAGCGTACGAGCGGGAGGGGCGGAGCCTGTTCGAGCGGATTCCGGCAAAGCTCGTCCTCACGGGCGGCCTGACGACGGCGATGATCTACGGCACGCACCGGGCCAGCGCCCCCATGGCGGCGCTTGGCACACAGATCGAAAACAACCCCGACCTGGCCGGACGAGCCCTCGATTGGATGGCGCTCATCGGCGGCGCGGTGGTCCTGCTCGTCACGACCGTGCTGCTCCGGTGGCTCGGCCTGTTCCGCCGCCGCCAGCCGGCCGCGGCTCCGAACACGCCCGCCCGGGCCGCCCCGGCGCCGACCGCCTGAGAGCCCTGCCCCATCCTCGTTTCCATGCAAAAACCCCCGAGAATCGACCATGACCACGACGATCTCGCAGCGCGAGCGTGACTTCATCGAGCAGGCTGCGACGTACCTGGAGAATCCGAGCTTCCTGATGACGGTGGCCGACAAGCTCGGCAAGCCTGTGGAGTACATATTCAAGGGAATCGACGCGGTGAGTCCGATCAGCGTCACGGATCTCGTCGACCTGATGCTCAAGGGCGTCATGAAGGGCGCCTCGGCCACGGTCGCGAAGGACGTGCTCGACCTCGACTTCTGGGACGCCCACGCGCGGTCGGTGCGGGGG